>ERZ772909.2094-NODE-2094-length-10366-cov-6.567161_pt1 | contig 10366 bp, 8 predicted proteins | sample MGYA00511137_ERZ772909 | MGnify/ENA primary metagenome ERZ772909 (study PRJEB29015, sample SAMEA2738095) | human oral metagenome | biome: human oral; feature: human-associated habitat; material: saliva | place: China | collected 2270 ... | reverse complement strand
GGACCTCGACCTCTACCCGCAACCCCCGACCAACACCCGGTCACCCACACTCAACTCGGAAGAGCCCCATAACCGGTAGATCAAAATTATACCGCCTACAGTCAGCTGGAGAACGACCTCCGACAACCAAGGCGCCGCTCGAGACGCTCGCACACCTTCCTAACGGGCCGTCAAGGCATCGCCGGAACGGGTCGAGCACTTGCCGGAAGCAACTCATAGGGGTCGTCGAACTCCAAGGCCTCACACATGCCCTCAAAGTGAGACCGATCAACGAGATACATGAAATAGAAAACCTGGCGAATCAAAATATCGAGCGACTGCCCCGAATGCATTGAAACGACAGTTGGCATCCGGTTATGCGACCCAATATTTGTAGCCGGAAGCACAATACCTTCACATACAGAAATCACGTCATCAACTGCCGACAAACTGGAATGCGTCCCGATCTTATTAAGACGGATACGATCACCAGCTTTACTTATGGCCTTAGAAAAGTCTTTAATGCAATTCGGATACTCGAAGGCAAGAAATTGCTCCAGCAGACGCCTAGCCAAATTGGGATAGAGTAGTTGAAGATCAACTGTTCCAGCCAGCCCACCCGAGACCTTACAACAAAGAGTTCTACCAAGAAGACCAAATGCGTGATGGTAAGAAGAAAAGACCTCCATTGACTTTTTCGCTTCTTTCCCTTGAACAAACCAGTCAACTAACGCAGGCTCTCGAACATTAGAATTTAACATCGAAACGATTTCGTAAGCACACATAGGCCCCCGTGCCTGATCACGAGGTAGAAAGCAAAACAGATACCTAAAAAAGTCAAAGCTGTGGGTCAGAACAAATAACTGGGAAACACTCGAAGCCACCAACTTTCCGAGAGTTTGATCACCGGTTGTCATGATTGCCTTCAGCATAGAAGCGACACCATACTGAATGCGTTCATCGAGGCTAGAGACAGGATCATCGATAACGACAATGGGACTATTTCCATTAGCAACGTCAACCTCTACCATCTCAATGAAGTGAACAAATGTGATGGCAGTCTGCTCACCCTCACTCAAACGAGTCGCCGGTTGCCCATTTCTCATCACCCGATAGCTGTCACCATCAACTTTAAAACGCAGTTCGTCGCGCCCAAGTAAGTCAGCCACTTTCACATTTAGAGACTGCGCCGAAGGAAGTGGATCGCCCTCACAATGACTCAGCTTACTCAGCTCAGCCAGCATATCATCGGCATCCTTTTTGAGGGTCTTATACTCAGAACGTAGAAGTGGAATCAGCCGACTGACCTTCCGATACTTCGGACTATAGCGCGCACAGTAATATGCATATATACAATCAGAAGCACCTTCCTTGCGCTCGGCTTGACGAGCAGCGTCACTATTATATACCCCAATCCAGTCCGACAACTTTGACGAATCTGGAATCTCGGGCATATCAACCAAATTCGAACTAGGAATCATGACATTATTCAATTTACTTTCGACGATTTGACTTGCGTTTTCAGACCATTGGAGATAATGATCAAGCTCGCCCTCATATTCCTCGACCACTTGCGCCAGGTCATTCCTATCAGAGAACTCACTCACCAACGAGCCGAGACTTAGCTTAAGTTTTGACACCTTCTCACACTCCCCGTTCAAAAGACTTCGAAACCCTCGAAGAGCTCCCTGCATCTCTTCAACCTCTTGCGAGAAGTGCGCACGAAGAGCATCCATCCTGTCTGACCCCAGCGATGCGCCACAGAATATGCAGCGATCGGATTCTTCATGTATCAAGATGCCTTCCTGAACCCAGTTGGATGCCTGTGGATTATCAGCTAGCGTCTCTATCTCAATGACATTGGGAACGTGCTGAAGAACTTGATTAATACGCTGAATTTCCTCGACCATATTTTCACTAATGAAGTTTGGAACGGTCAGCTGCCGCTGCTGTCCCTCTGCGAGGATCTGGCGGCATGCTTCCAGCTCACCCTCTCGAACTCCTCCCAACTGAGCAGCACAATTTTCATCAGAGGTATCATCAGAATCCAGCAAAGCATCGATTTGCGCGAGATTTTCTTCAATGTAGCGTTCTAGCTGTTCTTTGGCTTTCTTCGAATTGAAACTTCCTTTAGTCCGCCACCCCTTATACACAGACAAGGCGTCGTATATGCGCTCTTGAAATTCCTCTACAATTCCGTTCGCGTCAGCAACGCAGCGCTTTCCTTTTTCTTCAACCTTTCCCAACTCTTCATTCTGACTATCCAGCTCATCTTTCAATTGAGAAATGCGTCGCTCACGATCAACTCTCTTCTCTCCGAGCGTCAGAATTGTCGACATCGACGCCTCATCAACAGTTAACGCATGAGACCTCTTGACCATATCCCTCGTGAACACATGAACACGTGAAAATAGAGTGTCGTCCGCTTGGTCAGTGCTCCGCGCAGTAACGTCGTCATTCTGTCCCACCCGGAGCGACACGCTGCCATGTGTTCGCTGTCCAGCATCAGGCCAGTCATGAGAGAGCCCATAGAACATATTCGCCAGAGAGGTTTTTCCAGATCCATTCGGCCCATATATCAGGTTTATCCGCTCAAAGCACTTCGGGGGATTGTTAGATGGAATACTGTACTGCCAGTTACCCACTCCTAGGATTTTCTGGATTGCCAAAATTCGTTCCGGCTTCTTTTGTGCCACGGTTATTCCTTCAGTCTCGACCAGCAACCACGCCGATTCTCTTTGACAGTTAACACGATATCAACTTTCTAAACGTTCTGCATCAGCTTTACACATGGAACGCTCGTCTCTGTAGTTGAATCCTCATGGAGACGATCGTGGCGACGGTGCCGCTGCTCGTATAAAAAGTTGTCGGCGCGTGCCCTCGCCCGCGCCGCCCCTCCGTCAGCTCACACTCGAGGAGCTGTGATGACCATCGGCAGAGCATCGCCGCGAGCATCCCTGGGCGGGTTCTCCCCGGCCTGCAGATGCAGGCCCTGGCCGTCCCACGAGCACGCCGCGCCCGGTGTGAGAATCGCGGAACGCGAGTAGTCGAATCCGAGCGGCAGGCCGGACAGCTGCGAGGCCGACGCATCCGCCACCACGGCCACATGGTCACCGTGCCCCAGGAGGCGCACCCAGGCCTCGTCCGAGCCCGAAGCCGCCACCGCGCGCACAGCCCGCGCCGACTCTGCCGACACCGGACGCACGCCCAGAAGCTCCGGCCCATACAGGTCGTTCCACTCCCCCAGGCCCTCCAGGCACTCGCGCTGCTCGCGAGGAATCGTCCCGTCAGCCTTCGGGCCCACGTTGAGCAGGAGGCGCCCACCGCGCGAAACGACGTCCACCAGGTGACGGACGGCACCCGCCCCGCTCAGGTACTGATGATCCCCCTCGGCGCGGTTGTACCCGAAGGACAGGCCCACGCCTCGGCAATTCTCCCAGGGCTTCCCGCTGGTCTCCGAATCCCCCATGTGCTGATACTCGCTGGTCAGGTAGTCCGCGTGAACGCCGCCGTAACGGTCATTCGTGACCCCCTCGGGGCGAGCCGCGTAGAAGTACTCGAAGAGCGTGCCCAGGCCGTAGGGGCCGAAGTTCTTCCCCTCGTCTGGCCAATCGATGTCGTTCCACACGACGTCGGGGGCGTAGCGGTCGATCAGGTCGCGCACGTGCACGAAGCAGTAACGCGCGTAATCCGCGTCCTTCGGCCGGCACAGGTCCTTGCAGTCATCCTCGGACAGGATGGGCCGCGAGGGCCGGTAGTGCCAGTCCAGGCCACCGGAGTAGTACAGGCCAACGCGCAGTCCCTGCGCCCGCGCGGCATCCGCGAAGCCCGCCACAAGGTCGATGCGCGGACCCCGGCGAACCGTGTTGCGCGTGCCCGTCTCCGGGGCGTCCCACAGCGTCACGCCGTCGTGGTGCTTCGTCGTCAGCACCGCGTAGCGAGCGCCCGCACGGTGGAAGAGACGCATCCACTCGGATGGGTCCCACGCATCCGGGTCCCACGCGTCCAAGAACGCGTCGTAGGGGGCAGCCCCATACAGGTCCTTGTGGCGTCGCGCCGCCGGAGAACCCGGGATACGGATCGTGTTGAAGTACCACTCCGCGTATGAATTATGGGTAAACCATGCCTCCCAGTCGTCCTCGACGCCGAGCTCCCCGTGATCCTCCGCCCACGCGGGCACCGAGTACGGCCCCCAGTGGACGAAGATTCCCAGCGGCGCGTCTTGGAACCACTGCGGCGTCGGGCGAGCCAGCGCGGCCCAGCGGGCGGACTCGCCGAGTGTTTCACGATGTTCCACGCTCATCACCGTCCCCCGAAGGCGCCCAGGGTGACGCCCTTTTCCAGCTGCTTTTGCAGGAACACGACCAGCAGGATCGACGGGATGGTCGTCATCGTGACCGCCGCCATGAGCGGACCCCAGTCGGTGCCGCGCTCACCCGAGAACATCTGCAGGCCCAGCGGGATCGTCGCCAGCGTCGAATCGTTGACCACGATGAGGGGCCACAGGAACGAGGACCAGTAGTCGATGAACGCGAACACGCCGACCACCGTGATTGGAGCCTTCAGGAGGGGCAGGAGGATCTTCGTGAGGATCTGCCAGTCGCTGCAGCCGTCTATGCGCGCCGCCTCCTCGAACTCGAGGGGCAAGGACAGCAGGAACTGCCGGATCAGGAACGCCCCGAACGCCCCGAACGCGAAGGGCACGATGAGCGCGAAATACGAGTTCACGAGGCCCATGCGCTGCATGCCGATGTACAGCGGGATCACGAGGACCTCCTGGGGCAGGACGAGCGTGCCCAGGAACAGCATGAACAGGTGATCGCGGCCCTTAAAGCGCAGGCGCGCGAAGGCGTATGCCGACAGAACCGACACGACGACCACGAGGGCCGCGCCGGACAACGACACGATGAACGAGTTCAGCACAACCCGACCGAAGGGAATCGAGCGCAGCGCGGAGGGATAGTTCTCCCACGCGACCTCGCTGCCCGTCGGGCTGAAGGTAAAAACCTCGGTCGTGGGCTTCAGGGAGGTCGCGACCATCCACGCGAAGGGGAACAGGAACGCGAGCCCGACAATCCCCAGCAGGACGACCGAAATGGCGGTCGACAGTCGTTTTTTGCTACGCATCGTAGTTCACCCACTTCTTCTGGCCCGCGAACTGCAGGGCCGTCACCGTCATGACAATCACGAAGAGAACCCACGCCATCGACGAGGCGTACCCGAGCTTGTCGAAAGAAAAGCCGTTGCGGTACAGGGACAGCACGATCGTGTTGGTCGACTCTCCCGGGCCGCCCAGCGTCAGGAAGTAGGGCTGCGCGAAGACCTTGAAGGCACCGATGATCGTCATGACCGTGCAGAAGAACACGGTCGGGGAAATCATCGGGAAGACGACCTTGAAGAATCGCTGCACGCCGTTGCAGCCGTCGATCGTGGCGGCCTCGAGCACCGAGGTGTTCAGGCCGTTGAGCCCGGCCGTCAGGACCACGATGTTGTAGCCCAGGCCCTGCCATAGGCTCATCACCAGCAGCGACCCCATCGCCAGAGCGGGCTTGTTCAGGAACGGGATGTGTTCGATCCCGAAGACACCGAGCGCGGAGTTCACGACGCCGTGGTCGGAGAGTAGGAGGCGCCAGATCAGCGCGTTACCGACCATCGGGGTGACCACTGGGATGAAGAAAATGACGCGCAGGATCCGGCTGAGCCACTCCGGGACGCGCTGGAGCCAGTAGCTCAGGCCGATCGAGATCACCAGGTTGAGCGCCGTGTAGCAGGCCGCAAACACGACGGTGTTGCGCATGACCGTCCAGAACGCGGGGTCCGCTCCGCTGAGCATGCGCTTGTAGTTGTCGATTCCGACGAAACGGCCGCCTCCGAAGAGCGACCAGTCGAAGAAAGAGATCACGAGGGACGCGATCAGAGGCAGGACGATGAACAGCAGGAAGCCGGTCATGCCCGGAGCCAGGTAGACGAGGGCGCGCACGCCGTCGCCGCGCTTACCCGCGTCGCGCGCCTTCTTCGCGCGCTTCGAGGCCTTCGCCTTACCCGTATCCGCCGCGCCCGCTGGCGCCTCGCGGCCGGGTGTCACAGTGTCAGTGCTCATCGGCAGTGCCACCTTTCCATCACAGGGACCGTGGTGGGCTCACCGCGCAGCGCCGACCATCATCGTCCGCGCTAACGCCAAGGGACCCACCCAACGAGGCCGGGGAACCCGAGCAGGTCACCCCGGCCTCGTCAATGGGGAGCCGGACTCAGCCGGCGGAGTTCTGCAGATCGGAGAGGATATCCTGCGCGGTCTTGGTGCCGCGGAAGCCCTCGGGCGAGTACTGCTGGAAGGACGTGTTGATCTGGTTCCACGTCGTGGTCGTCACGAGCGGGGTGCCGTTCTCGAGGAGAACCTTCACCACCTCGGCGCTGTCAGCGGGCTTGTTCGCGGCCCACTTGTCCATCGCGGACTCGACCGAGGGGACGGTCCCCTGCTTGTCTGCCACCGAGCCAATGACCTCGGGGGTGACCAGCTGCTTGAGAACGTCGAAGGCGGCCTGCTTGTCGGGGCAGGACTTCGAGATGCCGAAGCCGGAGCCCTGGATGACCGCGCGGGGCTGGCCCGACGGGGTCGGAATGACGGCAACGCCGAGCTTGTCGCCAAGCTCTTTTTCGAAGGCGCCGTACATCCACGGGCCGTCGATGATCATCGCGGCGGTTCCCGAGGTGAAGGCGGTCTGGGCGGGGCCATCGTTATCGGCGGCGTTCGGGGCGACTGCGACCTGCTCCTTGTGCACCAGGTCGAATGCGAACTGCACACCCTCCACGAACTTGGGATCCGTCAGCGTGTTCTTACCATCCTGGGAGACCTGGCCGCCGAAGGAGATACCAAAGTCGCCGGGCGCGTTGCCCAGGAGCAGCGGCTTGACGGCTACGCCGTACTGTCCGTCACCGGTGAGGGCCTTCGCGTCGGAGAGGAACTGCTCGGTCGTGTACGAGGTCGTCGGCGCGGCGAGGCCGGCCTTCTCGAAGAGCTCGCGGTTGTAGTACAAGACGTCGGGCTCGGCGTCGTAGGGCAGCGCCAGGACGTGACCGTCGACCGTCATGCCCTGCATCATCGCGGCGTTGTAGTCGGAGGCCTTGATGCCGGCTTTCTCCATGTAGGAGTCGAGGGGCTCGAGGAGGCCGGACAGCTCCTGCGCGCGTGCAGCCTGCGTGGTCAGGATGCAGGGCGCATCGCCTGCGACCATCCGAGTCTTGACCTTGGTCCAGTAGTCGTTGAAGGAGGGACCGTCGAAGGTCAGCGTGAAGTCCGGATTCGCCTCCTTGGCCGCATCCACGAAGGACTGCCACTGAGCGCGGTCGTTGTCCGTCGAGACCCAGGTGTACATCTGGTGGACCTGGTCGCCACCGGATCCGCTGGCCGATCCGCCTCCCGAGGCGCAGGCACCAGCGAGGAGCGCGAACGCCGAGGCCGTGGCACCGAGTGCGAGGAACTTGGAGTTAGTGGGGCGCATGGTGCGCTCCTTCCTGTTAGGGCACGCGGCTCCATTGAACCGGCGCGCTGCCTCTCTGTAGTGCTGACCGGGAAACGGTGCGTGACGTGCCGTCACTCATCATTGAAATTGACAGCACAATACTACCAGCGCCCCTTCGGCTCGGCTAGGGAGAATTTTAGTTGGTCAGCAACGCTTAGTTAATAGTCTCAACGCTACGACGAGCAGCTTCGCGCCGCCGATCGCGCCACTCGCAACGAAGCCTCCCACGACAGGGCGTGGACACCCCGCACCGCGGCTGCATTACAACGGACCATCAGACGATGATCGGCCAGGCAGGCACAGTACCAAGGCCAGCCCGCCTCCGATCCTATGGTCGACCAAGCGTTCACAATCGCCTGGTATGGTGCGCGTAAGTACGACGAAGACGCGACGAGGAGATCTCTAATGCACAAGCTAACCCACCGAGCCATCGCATTCATGTGTACAGCGGCCCTTTCCGTGGGCCTGATCGGCGCGTGCGCCGGCAGAGAACAAGGACAGAAAATGGAACAATGCAGCGGAACAATAATTGATCTTCCCTCCGCGATTTGGACACCAGTCATTGACGGCGTTCCGTTTCTCGTCGTCAACGGAGCTAAAGCAACTGTCATTGCCGGTACTCCCCAAGCAGATATTCGTGTCTATTGGCTCAAGGGGGATAATGCGCCACCCAACCTGAATGAGACACTGAAGCTGGGTGAGAGCGCGACCCTCGAGAAGGTCGGGACCTTCACGCTCATCGGCATGGAGCCTCCCGCCCACGGCAAGCGCTGGCCCACCCCCGTGGTGTGCTTCGAACAAGATCCTCAGCTCATGGACACCGCACGCCAGTACGCCGCCGACAATAACCTCTACTTCCGCCCCGATGACGAGGAGGCACGCCAGTCATGACAGCATCCTTCGCCTGCGACCCCGCCGAGATGACGCGGCTCAAGGACAGACCCGACTCCCCACTCGGATCACACGAGCACTCGTGTTCATTGGACGGCGAGTCACACCAACATTGACAAAACACTTCACATTGGTTAGGATTTGCTCGCCGTTTCAAAGATGACAAGGAGAGCGACATGGGATGGTTTTCAACCTACGTCTCAGATCCACCAGGAAACGCCGACCAGATCGCGGGCATCAAAAACGGACTCAGTACCGCCGCCGAGAAGGCAAACTCTGCCGAGACGGACCTGTTGTCCATCAAGTTCTCGATCTCGAGGTGGGCCGGTCAGGCCCGCGATAACTACGACGAGTCGAACGATCGCGCATCGAGGCGCCTCTACGACTTCGGCGCAGGCCTGACGTCAGCCTCCAGCGACGTCGACAAGTACTACTGGAAACTCCGGTCCATCAAGTCCTACGTGGACGGAACCCTGCGTCCCGCCCTAGAAAATCTCGACAAACAATTCGATGCCACCCCCATGGCGGACCGCTGGTCGAAGTTCTGGGAACTGCGCAAGCAAGCACTGAGCATTCAGGACGATTACAACTCGAAGTACAAGGAGCTCAAGCAGTCAGCGCAGGAGCTGTCTGAGAGCCTCGCGGGTGCGCTCGACGCCAGAACATACACAGGTGATTCAACGAGTGCACGCAAAGCTCGCGATAGTCTCGTAAGAGAGCAACTCACAAAGGACGACATCGGTAACATCGAAGATGAGCGCAATATGCTCGCGAAAGGGGAATACGACCCTCGAAGTGTCCATCAGGGCAATATAGGGGATTGCTTCTACCTCGCCTCGCTCATGGCTGTCATGAATTCCAAGGATGGACAGGCGAAACTCGCGCAGGGCATTCGCCCACACTACAATTCTGACCATAAGATCGACGGCTATTATGTGACGATCTATGAGAAACCCGGACTATTTTCAGGGCCTTCCCGTGAAGTGTTTGTACAAGACACGTATGCCGTTGGCGTTTCCACGTCCGGCCACAAAGGTGTCATCTCCCTCTACGAGAGGGCCTACGCTCAGGTCTACCCCGAGAGCGTCAACGGGGGCTCTTCTTTGGACGCTCTTGCAAAGATCACAACCAAGGACGCACACAAAGTCGACGGAGAAGGCAGCTGGTTCTTCGGTTGGGGTGAGGGCTATGACAAGTCGGAAAGGCAAGAGATTATCCACTCTGCAAACAGTGGCCGCCCCACTGTCGCAAACACAGGAGAGAGCGAGAACTTCCGGGGTAATACAGCCCCCGTATCCGTCAAGCTCCCGGACGGCACACAGCAGACGATCGACATTTACGCTCGGCATTCGTACATGGTTAAGCGCGCCGATCAATCGGGCGTAACACTGGTTAACCCACACGGAGAAAATACCATTTCGAACACCTTCCGTACAACGCCCAACGGAGAGTTCACGATCTCCTGGGAGGATTTCCAGAAGTACTATGGCCATGTCGCGATCGGTTCAGTGAAATGAAGCAACTGTTCCGACATATCTCACTCATTATGAGCACTCTGCTTTTCACCATCCCCCTTATGGGCGCATGCTCATCCAACCACGAAGGACAGAAGATGACACACTGTGACGGAGATATCATCGCTCTCGAGCCAGCTATCCGGTATCAACTCATTGAGGGCTTCAGCCCACTGAGAATCACGGGAACGAACGCCGACATCATCGATGGGATGCCTCAAGCCATGATCACGGTAAGTTGGTCAGCGGGCATCAACGTGCCAGAAGGCTTGTATCAGCAACTCAAACTGGGTGAGAGCGCGACCCTCGAGAAGGTCGGGACCTTCACGCTCATCGAAGTGACCCCACCGGCCAACGGCGCACAATGGCCAACGCCCGTGGTGTGCTTCGAGGAAGATCCTCAGCTCATGGACACCGCACGCCAGTACGCCGCCGACAACGACCTCTACTTCCGCCCCGATG
>ERZ772909.2077-NODE-2077-length-10428-cov-2.325846_pt1 | contig 10428 bp, 6 predicted proteins | sample MGYA00511137_ERZ772909 | MGnify/ENA primary metagenome ERZ772909 (study PRJEB29015, sample SAMEA2738095) | human oral metagenome | biome: human oral; feature: human-associated habitat; material: saliva | place: China | collected 2270 ... | reverse complement strand
GCTTTTGGTAGATGCTTTTGAAGGACCGATGCCGCAGACGCGCTTCGTCTTGCAGAAGGCTTTGCAGATTGGCTTGAAGCCTATCGTCGTCGTCAATAAGGTGGACAAACCAAATTGCCGCCCCGAGGAGGTTTACGAGATGGTCTTCGACCTGATGTGCGATCTCAACGCTACGGAGGAGCAGCTTGATTTCCCCGTAGTCTATGGCTCGGCGAAAAACAACTGGATGGGCGAGGACTGGCAACACCCTACGGAGGATATTACTTACTTGCTCGATACGATTATCAATACGATCCCGGCGCCGCCTGCTAATGAGGGGACGCTGCAAATGCTTATTACTTCGCTCGACTACTCTAATTATACGGGCCGCATCGCTGTGGGGCGCGTGCATCGCGGAGTGATTAAAGACGGGACTAATATTACGATCGCTCATCGCGATGGGTCGATGGAGAAGGTCAAGATCAAAGAGTTGGATACCTTTGAGGGAATGGGGCGCAGCAGGGTCGAAAGCGTAAGTTGTGGCGACATTTGCGCCGTTATCGGCTTAGAAAATTTTGAGATCGGCGATACGATTTGCGACTTTGATAGTCCGGAGCCTTTGGCGCCTATTGCCATTGATGAGCCTACTATGTCTATGCTCTTCACGATCAATGATTCGCCGTTTTTTGGTAAGGAGGGCAAATATTGCACTTCGCGCCACATCAACGATCGCCTGCAACACGAGTTGGAAAAAGATCTTGCGCTGCGCATCGAGCAGCCTTCGCCCGATAAATGGATTGTTTCCGGCCGCGGCGTGCTTCACCTGTCCGTCTTGATCGAGACGATGCGCCGCGAAGGCTATGAGTTGCAAGTAGGGCAGCCGCAAGTAATTTATAAAGAGATTGATGGCGTGCGCTGCGAGCCTATCGAAGAGTTGACCGTCAACGTCCCTGAAGAGTTTGCCTCTAAGATGATTGATATGGTCACGCGCCGTAAAGGCGAAATGACCTCTATGCAAAACTTGGGCGACCGCGTTGATATAGAATTTGAAATACCTTCGCGCGGCATTATCGGACTTCGCACGAACGTCTTGACTGCCAGTCAGGGCGAAGCTATTATGGCGCACCGCTTCAAAGCCTATCAGCCTTTCAAAGGCGAACTTCAGCGCCGCACAAACGGCTCTATGATCGCGATGGAAACGGGTACGGTCTTCGCTTATGCGCTCGACAAACTTCAGGACCGCGGTCGCTTCTTCGTTTCGCCGCAGGATGAGGTCTATGCGGGCCAAGTCGTGGGCGAGCATGTACACGAAAAGGATCTTGTTGTTAACGTTACGAAAGCCAAACAGCTTACGAACGTTCGCGCCAGCGGAACGGACGAGAAAGCGCGCATTATTCCACCGCTGATTTTCTCCTTGGAAGAGGCCTTGGAATACATTAAAGAAGATGAGTATGTCGAAGTGACGCCCAAGAGTATGCGTATGCGCAAAATCATTCTCGATCATCTCGTTCGCAAGCGCAGCAACAAGAGCGAGGAAGAATAAAGCGGTCGCGCTCGAAAAAAGCAGCTCGCGCCCATACCCACCCATACAAACAACGAACATAACATACATAATACATAACAACTATGGCACAAACTCCCGAGTTCAAGTACGCCCCTATGTTTCAGTTGGGCAAAGATGAGACGGAGTATTATTTACTCACCAAAGACCACGTCAGCGTAAGCGAGTTTGAAGGCAAACCGATGCTCAAAGTAGCGCCCGAAGGTTTGACTACACTCATTCGCCACGCTTTTAGAGATGTAGCCTTTATGCTCCGCCGCGAGCACAACGAGCAAGTGGCTAAAGCGCTCACCGATCCCGAGGCTTCTGACAACGACAAGTATGTCGCACTGACTTTCTTGCGTAATGCTGAAGTCGCGGCTAAGGGCCAGCTTCCTTTCTGCCAAGATACCGGCACGGCCATCATTCACGGAGACAAAGGCCAGCAGGTGTGGACCGAAGGCGACGATGCTGAGGCGATTTCGCGCGGCGTTTATGAGACGTATACGCAGGAGAATCTGCGCTATTCGCAGAACGCGCCGCTCAATATGTATGATGAGGTAAACACGCGCTGCAACTTGCCGGCACAAATCGATATCGAGGCCGGAAAAGGCGACGAATACCATTTCCTCTGCGTGATGAAAGGCGGCGGTTCTGCCAACAAAACTTATTTCTATCAAGAGACGAAGGCCGTTTTGAACCCCGGCACGCTCAAGCCCTACCTTGTAGAGAAAATGCGCAGTTTAGGCACGGCCGCTTGCCCGCCTTACCATATCGCCTTTGTCATTGGCGGTACGTCGGCAGAGCGCAACCTCTTGACGGTGAAACTGGCTTCTACGCATTATTATGACGGACTCCCGACAACGGGTGACGAGACCGGCCGCGCTTTCCGCGATGTAGAATTGGAGAAGGAACTGCTCCGCGAAGCGCACAACATCGGCTTCGGCGCACAGTTTGGCGGCAAGTATTTCGCCCACGATATTCGCGTCGTTCGTCTGCCGCGCCACGGCGCAAGTTGCCCGATCGGTATGGGCGTAAGTTGCTCGGCCGATAGAAATATCAAGTGTAAGATCAATAAAGACGGCCTTTGGATCGAGCGTCTCGACGATAATCCGGCGCGTTTGATCCCCGAATCTTTACGCGAAGCCGGCGAAGGCGGTGGCGTAAAAGTAGACCTCAATCGTCCGATGAAGGAAGTGTTGGCTCAACTCACGCAGTTCCCCGTCAGCACACGTCTGAGTCTGAGCGGTACGATCATTGTGGCGCGCGACATCGCCCACGCCAAGATCAAAGAACGCTTGGATCGCGGCGAAGACATCCCTCAATATCTCAAAGATCACCCCGTACTTTATGCCGGACCGGCTAAGACGCCGAAGGGAATGCCTTGCGGCTCTATGGGGCCGACTACGGCTAACCGTATGGACTCGTATGTCGATCTTTTCCAAAGTAAGGGTGGCTCACTCATTATGATTGCCAAGGGTAATCGCACGCAAGCCGTGACAGATGCCTGCCGGAAACACGGTGGCTTCTATTTGGGTTCGATTGGCGGACCCGCAGCCGTACTTTCGCAACACAGCATTCGCAGTATCGAATGCGTAGAGTATCCCGAATTAGGAATGGAAGCGGTTTGGAAGATTGAAGTAGAAGACTTCCCTGCCTTTATCCTCGTGGACGACAAAGGCAATGATTTCTTTAAGCAATTGAAGCCCAATTGCTTCTTAGCTTAAGCAAACTGAAATAGCGCTAAGGCGCATATGCTTCAGGCGGCGAAATGTGTAGGTGTTTCGCCGCCCTTTTTATTCCTTATCAAAAATCAGCTCATCGGTCATTGATAATGAGTCTTAAGGCAAGGTAATTTTTGGCTGAAGGCTTTGTCTTCGTAGAGAAAGGGCGCATTCAGTAGGCTTTCTTAATACTTGGATTTTTCTTGTACCTTGCTTGTGTCCTTACTCTTTTAGTAAATATTTTTCTCTCATTCCGCACCCCCTAAAAATTTGCTTAGGTGAAAGTAAAAACTTTCTGCGGAGAAAATTAAAACACTCCCTATGACAGAAAAAATTGTCTCCTAAGACAATTTTTATTCTCTTATAAGAGAATTTTTCGACTTACTATTATTTGAAAATCAAGATGTTATAAGAGATTATTTTCTCTCCTTAACCGGAAGAGGCTTTCTTTCTCGCTTTTTTCGCTGTAAATATTTTTCATTGTTGCTTATACGGTGATTGTGGCGTTTTTGTTCAATCGAAGAAAAACTTGGATAGTACCGTCTTTTTGTAAACTTATGAAGATGGGTTTTCAGCGTCGGTCTTCAAATGTTTGCCCCGACTGAGGCGAGGTAAACTAAAAAGGTTTGAGTATCTTTAATACTCTCAAAACTTGGCGATAGGCGACAAAGAGCGAAAAAGGACGCACAAACAGCCAACTTGGCGACCGGCGCAAGCCGCGTGGCAAGCGCTCCGGACGCATTGCCTGCAAACTTACTTTGAAGGCATTGCGAATCTGTTGATGCGCTTGCGGCGAAAATGCGGACCAATGCCGCTGAAACTGCAAATACAAGCCTACATAGTTGCGCCAGCAATGCTCCTCACAAGCCATCAAGATGTCAGCGTTTGCTTGGTGTTGCTCCAAGAGTGAGCGTAGCGAACGATTAGCCGCCAAGAAGTCGAGCCGGCGCAGATCAAAGCGGTGCGTAGCCGATGCCTCGTGTTGCCGGTAGAGATATTCACCTGCCGATACGGCAACTTGCCGACTCAATAAATAATGTATGCGCGAAGTGTTGTCGTCGCTATAAACCCGACTTGAATCGTCGAAAGGCATACGCATATACAAATCGCGCCGCCCAGCATACAAACCGTTTAATTTCCAGTTGATGGCTGCCCGACAAGCTTCCGCTCCCGTAAATACCGTGTCCGGCGTCGGCCCGTCTTCGCGCTCGGTAGCTTGCGCCGCGCCGAAACGCACCAATTGCAAGACGATGCAATCGGCCGAAGGGAAGCGCTTCATCGTGCGCGCCAGCTCCTCCAGCGCATCTTCGCCCAAAAGATCATCAGCATCGACCATTAAGATCCATTCGCCTTTGGCTCGCGAAAGTGCCACGTTGCGCGCCGCCGCCTGCCCTTGATTCTGATCGAGGCGAATGACCTCCACGCGCTTGTCGCGCGCAGCATATTCAGAAAGGATGCTAAGAGAGTCGTCTGTCGACGCATCATCGACACATAAGATCTGTAACTCGTCGACCGATTGGTGCAAAATGGAATCGAGGCAAGCGCGCAAATAAGGCGCAGCATTGTAAACAGCCACCAACACCGAAAACTTTACTGCCTTGCCGCCCGATTCATCTGGTTCCATCTTCTATTTCTATTTATTTCTTGCGCAAAAAGCGTTGGCGCAAAGCCGCCCATCGCGCCGCAATTGACGTCTCTCGCCGCAGCAGGTCCCAAGATAAGCCCGCACTAACGGTAAAGACCACACCGCCCAAGGCCACTTTTGCGCCCCAAACAGGTTGTGCTGCTGCGAAGAGGCCGACAAGCAATAGGCAGAACTGCAATACGCAGCGCCGCAATGTAGTTCGTTCCATCTTGAAGCCGTAGCGCCACGAGTAGACCGTAAAAATAGCGATCAAGTCGAAGAGATTAGCCAGCGAGAGTCCGAGTCCGGCGCCCCAAAGGCCGCCATAATAAAAGCCTGCTATGACTGCCGCCACGAAGACTACATCGTAAAGCAACTCCATTACCAGATAAACGATTGAATCGCCGCGTGCCAGCGAGAGGTATGAGATTGGCGCGTAGACCGATTTGAAGAACATACAGCCCGCCGCGCATAGCGCCATCGGCACTGCGTGGAGAAATTCCGGCGTATAGAGTAAGCGAATGATTAAAGGCAAACAGAGCGTAAAAAGAATGAGAAAGGGCGCCATAAGCAAGACCAATACGTCGATTTGTCTGTTTATGGCAAAGTTGCGTCGTTCTATATCGTCGCCGGCAGCGGAGAGGCGCGGAAAGTAGTCGGCATCCATCGCCACAAAAACCAAGCGCGCATAACTGACAATCAAGGTAAAGCCGGCGGTATAAAGACCCGCTTCGGCCAAGGAAGATGTACGTACCATAAAAGAACGCACGCCCATCTCCGCGCCCGAGCCTAAGATGCCCGCCGCAATGTAAGCGGAGCCCAACTTTAGCATGTGCATACCACGCGATAGCAAGCGCTTGCTGAAAAGGCCTACGCGATAAGGGAAGTCGCGCGTGGCAGCGTGCAGGTTCAGCAGAAAAACGACCGTCGTCGTACTGAGCAGGACGGGAATTACGCCGTGTACGCCCAACCACCAATAAAGCGGTATCGTGACCGCCATTGTGAGCAAGGCGCCCAAGGCGGAGACGGCCGCCATACGCCTTAGGCGGTGCATACCTTTGAGAATGGCCGCCTCGCCGCCCAAGAGCGTCGTCATCGCTACCATCGGCGAGAGTAGCGCATAGCCTTTGGCCGTATGATAATCGCCCAGCGTGAGATGACTGAGCCAGGGCGAGAGAATCAAGCAAGTCACAGCCCCCAGCAAAGCCGTAAGTAGCGTCCACGTGCGTATGAGTTTTACGTAGAGCGTCAGCGCCTTCTGCTCGCCGCGCTCTTGCAGTTCGGCCAAATGGCGCACGGCGCTGAAAGCAATGCCGAAGTTGGTCGTATTCCCAATGAGTTCGGCCGTGCGGTTATATAAATCGGCGAGGCCCATACCCCAAGTGCCGATAAAGAGCGCCGTAAACTTATTGCGAATGATCGACATCAGGACATAAAAGACCTGTACGCCGCCCAGCAGACCGGTATATTTCAGTACGTGATTATAAGAATCGTCTTTATGCGTCATAAATAGAGATACTTCCGCCGCATAAGCAGCTTGGTAAAGCACAAAGTGCGGGCGGAAAGAGAATAACGGGGTAGAGAAAGTCGGTGTCGGCGATAAACCGGAGAGGTTTGCAAACCGGCGTATCAAACCATCGGCAGACTCTGTCCCGATATTTTGCGATAGAGGTCAAGCGCGTAGACGTCTGTCATCCCCGAAAGATAATCTAAGACCGCCATCAGGCGCACTTCGAGGCGTTCGGCCTTCAGTTCGTATTGTTTGGAAGCCATTCCGAGCAGCATCTGCGAATACGCCTTTTGCGGCGCGAGCACAGCCTCCGTCATCAGTTCGAGTAGCGTATATATAATATGGTATCCGGCCAAGTCTACGTCCATCACCTCCTTGCTTCGATAGATTTTCTCCTTCGCCAGCGCGGCGCAGCGTTGATAAGCGCCCAGCAGCGGCTCCGGCAGATGGTCGATGAGCGACCCTTCGAAGGTGCCGGCCAAGATCGCCGCTTCGTTGTCTACGAAAATGTTGACGCAGGCCCGCTCCAAGGCATTGATGATCGAGGAGCGATAATAAACCATGCGGTCGTTGGCATCTGTCACCATCGGATAGGCGCTTCTGAGGCGTTCGCGCGCTTCGGGAGCAAAGAAATCGAGCAGCAAGGCCTCGGCTTGCTCGTCGGAGAGCAGGCGCAACTTATGGGCATCTTCGAGATCCATAATCTGATAGCAAATATCGTCGGCCGCTTCTACGAGATACACGAGCGGATGGCGCGCAAAGCGCAACGATTCGTCCGATGTCGCGCAACTTGGAAGGCCCAATTCGTGGGCGATGCGTTGGAAATCGGCCGCCTCGCTTTGGAAGAAACCAAATTTCGACTTGCCGCGGCAACAATCGGAGGCAAAGGGATACTTGACAATCGCGGCCAGCGTGGCGTAAGTCATAACGAAGCCGCCCGCTCTATGGCCGTTGAATTGGTGCGTCAGGAGTCGGAACGCGTTGGCATTGCCATCGAAGTTGACAATGTCTGTCCAGACGCTTTTCGGGAGCATTTTCTGCCATTCGCGTCCCTGCCCTTCGGCAAAAAAGCTGCGTATGGCGCGCTCGCCGCTGTGGCCGAAAGGCGGATTGCCCATATCGTGGGCCAGACAAGCGGCGGAGACGATCGCACCGAGGGCTTCCGGTGTGCGCTCTCCCGCTGCGGAATCTCTTTGCTGTAAAAGGGCGGCCACGTCTGCGCCCAAACTGCGCCCTACGCTTGATACTTCAAGGCTGTGCGTCAGACGATTGTGGACGAAGACGCTGCCGGGGAGGGGGAACACTTGCGTCTTGTTCTGCATACGTCGAAAGGCGGCTGAGAAGATCAGGCGATCGTAGTCGCGCTGAAATTCTGTGCGCCGCTCGGCTGCAGATTTGGCTACGTATTCCTTACCGAAGCGTCGGTCTGATAAAAGTTGGTTCCATTCCATCGTGTTTTCCGCTTTAGGGCTCTCCCGGTTTTCTTATTTATATTCCTAACGGAGATGCTTCCTGCCGATGTGCGCCCGCTCGGCTGCAGAGTTGTTTCCACCACCGGTCGTCGCGCCATAGGTCGCAATGCAGTGGGCACTCGTCGGTGCAGAATTTGCACGGCCCATTGACATAGGGCAAAGGTAGCGATAAAAAAATAAAAATAAGCGGTAACGGAAGAAAGACCTTGACAGATGCCTTTGCAGCGCCCCGCTTCGCAAGGTCGTTTGCCGGTAGTTTCTTTGGGCGGCACTTCGCTTTCAGCCCACGCGGACGGCTGAAAAGAGGCAAAACCGGCCGCGCGCCGGCGCAAAACCGAAATCGGGCGGCGCACGTTGTTTTTTTTACCCATCTTTTTGCCCCGTTTTCATTTCCAAAAAGTTTTTTATTTGCTATTTTTGCAACAACAATTTGCGACCTTACCGCCGAGCGGCTTGCGTCGATTATTTAGCATTACATTTTAATTAAAGCAATATGAATTTCCTTACGAATGAAAAGTTGACCATCGTCGGTGCTGCCGGGATGATCGGTTCTAACATGGCGCAGACGGCGGCCATGCTTCACCTCACGCCAAACATTTGCTTGTATGACGTTTACGAGCCGGGCCTCGAAGGCGTTACGGAAGAAATGCGTCATTGCGGTTTCGAGGGCGTTAACTTCACGTTTACGACAGATGCGAAAGAAGCATTGACTGATGCAAAATATATTATCTCATCCGGTGGCGCTCCGCGTAAGCAGGGCATGACGCGCGAGGACTTGCTGAAAGGCAATTCCGAAGTGGCAGAGCAGCTTGGTAAGGATATTAAGACGTATTGCCCGGACGTAAAACACGTGACGATTATCTTTAATCCGGCAGATATTACCGGTCTCGTTACGCTTTTGTGGTCAGGCTTGAAGCCGTCGCAAGTTTCTACGCTCGCAGCGCTTGATTCTATCCGCCTTCAAAGCGAATTGGCAAAGCACTTCAACGTGCCGCAAAGCGATGTAACCGGTTGCCGCACGTATGGTGGTCACGGCGAACAGATGGCGGTATTTGCTTCTACGGCTAAGGTTCAAGGCACGCCGCTGCTCGACTTGATCGGCACGGATCGCCTGCCTGCTGACAAATGGGCTGAAATCAAGCAGCGCACCATCAAGGGTGGTGCAAACATCATCAACCTGCGCGGCCGCAGTTCGTTCCAAAGTCCGGCTTACGTGAGCGTTCGTATGATCGAAGCTGCTATGGGCGGCGCACCGTTCAATTGGCCCGCAGGCCGTTATGTGAGCTTCGCAGGCTATGACCATATTATGATGGCGATGGAAGCAACGATCACGAAGAACGGCAGCGCTTACGAAGAAATTCACGGCACGCCCGAAGAGATGGCTGAGCTTCGCAAGAGCTACGAGCACCTCTGCAATATGCGCGATGAGGTGATCGGCCTCGGCGTGATGCCTCCGGTAGAAAAATGGGGCGAGATTAACCCGAATTTGAAGTAATCCAAAATATTAGATTTTAGATTTAGATGGTTGCCTTCCCGACTGCTTGCGGTCGGGAAGGTTTTTTTGTCCGGTTTTGCTGCGTGATGATGATGCGGCTCGGCGTCAGAGGCAAAAGAAAATGAGGCGACTTCCGGCAGCATTGCGCTGCGCTTGCGGGAAGTCGCCTCATCGGCTGTATGGTTGGCGTCGCGGCTGACGCCAAAAGGCTTACTTAATTGCGAGGAATGGTAGGCGGCACATCGCCGGCACCACTCTTGTTGTTGGCAAACTTGCTGATGGCGCCGCGCATATCGGTATCGCCAATCAGGTTCTGGAGGCGGTAATAATCCATCGCGCCCATATTGCCCTCGCGCAAGGCTTGCGCCAAAGCTTTGGGCACTTCGGCTTCGGCTTGTATCACCTCGGCACGCGCTTCCTGCGCCTTCGCTTTCATCTCCTGCTCCGTGGCTACGGCCATCGCACGGCGCTCTTCCGCTTTTGCCTGCGCAATGTTTTTATCTGCGTTGGCTTGGTCCATCTGCAGCGTCGCGCCGATGTTCTTACCCACGTCAATATCGGCAATATCAATCGAAAGGATCTCAAAAGCCGTTCCGGCGTCCAATCCCTTGCGCAATACGAGTTTGGAAATGCTATCGGGGTTTTCCAACACCTGCTCGTGAGAGTCGGCAGAACCGATGCTCGAGACGATACCTTCGCCTACGCGCGCCAGAATCGTATCTTCGCCCGCACCGCCTACGAGTTGCTGGATGTTGGCCCGCACCGTGACGCGCGCTTTTGCGATGAGCTGAATACCATTCTTGGCCACGGCGGCTACGGGCGGCGTATCGATCACCTTCGGATTAACGGAAGTTTGCACCGCTTCGAAGACGTCGCGCCCCGCTAAGTCGATCGCCGTAGCTTTCTCAAAAGAAAGGTCGATATTGGCTTTAGAGGCTGATACCAAAGCGTGAACAACGCGCTGCACATGCCCGCCCGTCATAAAATGAGCTTCGAGATTGTCGCGCGTAATATAGCCCAAACCGGCCTTGTGCGCTTCGATGAGGCTCGGCACGATAACCGAAGGCGGCACGTTACGGATGCG
>ERZ772909.2074-NODE-2074-length-10429-cov-5.830249_pt1 | contig 10429 bp, 7 predicted proteins | sample MGYA00511137_ERZ772909 | MGnify/ENA primary metagenome ERZ772909 (study PRJEB29015, sample SAMEA2738095) | human oral metagenome | biome: human oral; feature: human-associated habitat; material: saliva | place: China | collected 2270 ... | reverse complement strand
TCAAGTACAGCGCAATCCTGCTGGCTATCACCTGTGTTTGGGGTTACGTTCTGTCCCTGGTTGTTTCCTAAACAGTGTGAAGCTCCGATGCGTGTAACCTACCTTCCCTGAAAGGTGAGGTACCACGACACGGTTTAGCGAAAGCCCCCTTCTACTTTGAGTAGGAGGGGGCTTTTACGTTAGCTGGGCTTGTTAGGGGCGCGTGGTGGGATGCGTGGCTGATGGTTCGAAGGGGAGTGGTTAGGGACGGATACCAAGGAGTGTAAATGTGCACATAAATATCATTTGTGCATACTTAAGGTTATCCTATCCTGAACTCATGAGGGAGACCTGATAGCTTAGACAGATAAAGTCACAAGCACCTAGTTAGCGGGAACAATCCCGCTTTCTTTCAGTTAAAACCAGGGAACAACTTCAGTCCCTGGGAACTGATGACCATAACGCTTCACCGATGGGCCACTCCACCACATAGGGGAGGAACCCATCGGTTTTATGCGGCCTAGCGCTTCCATACAGCACAGGAGCCGTATCGGAAGAAGCAACCGCAACAATGCACAGACCGAAAGGAACACCCGCCCTATGTGGCAGCAAACCTACGACCCGCTGAACTCACCGGTGCTCTCCGCACTGGTCGCAGCAGTACCCATCATCCTCTTCCTGCTGGGCCTGACCGTCCTGAAACTCAGCGGCCTCAAGTCAGCACTGCTGACCCTCGGCACCACCCTCATCATCGGCTGTGCCGTCTTCGGCCTGCCGATTACTGCCGGTGCCGGTTCCATCCTCTCCGGCTTCCTCTCGGGCGCATGGCCCATCGGCTGGATCGTGCTCATGGCTGTGTGGCTTTACCGCATCGCCGTGCGCGCCGGTAACTTCGACATCGTGCGCTCGTCCGTCTCCTCCATCTCGAACGACCAGCGCATCCAGGTGCTGCTGATTGCCTTCTGCTTCGGTGGTTTCATCGAAGGTGCGGCAGGTTTCGGTATCCCCATTGCTATCTCCGCGGCGCTGCTGGTATCCCTGGGCTTCAACCCCCTTAAGGCGTCCATGCTGGCGCTGGTAGCCAACGCCGCATCCGGCGCCTACGGTGCTATCGGTATTCCCGTGACCACCGCAGCTAAGGTCGGCGGCCTGGACACCGCACACCTGTCCGCAGGCATGGTTCCGGTACTGCAGATTTTCGTGGCAATCGTGCCGGTGCTGATGGTCGCCATCCAGGACGGTATGCGCGGCATTCGCGAAGTCGGTCTCGTAGCGCTCATGACCGGCGTCATCTACTCCGGCGGTCAGGCAGCTATCCTGGTGCTGCTCGGCTCTCCCGAACTGGTCGACATCATCCCGCCGCTGCTGTCCCTGGTGGCGCTGGCACTCGTCATGCGTTCCTGGCAGCCCAAGCATATTTACCGTGAACCCACCGCTCCCAGCCTCGAAGAAGTTCAGGCACAGCAGAGCGTCAAGCACACCGGCGCTGAGATTGTTAAGGCGTGGAGCCCCTTCATCTTCCTCTCCGCAACCATCCTGCTCTGGTCCACCGCGCTCAAGCCCGTGTTCGCAACCACTGGTCCGCTGGGTGCCGCAACCCTGGCGTTCCCCATCCCCGGCATCCACGAGGCAATCGTCACCGGTGCAGGTAAGACCGTGACCGCAATGTTCTCATGGAACACCCTGGGGGCATCCGGCACCGCAATTCTGGTGGCGGCACTCATTACCGTGCTGACCTCGAAGATTAGCTGGGGCGAAGCTTTCGAAGAGCTCGGTGGCACCTGGAACCAGCTGAAGATGCCGATCCTCATGATCTGCCTGGTCATGTCCGTCGCAAACGTGATGAACTACGCCGGTATGACCACCTCCATCGCTCTGGCGCTCGCGGCAGCCGGCCCGGTCTTCCCGCTGCTGTCCCCGATCATCGGTTGGATTGGCGTGTTCGTGACCGGCTCCGTGACGAACGCTAACGTGCTCTTTGCGGGCCTGCAGTCCACCACCGCAGCCCAGATTGCTGTTGATCCGACCCTGCTCGTTGCCGCAAACACCGCCGGTGGCGTGATGGGTAAGATCGTTTCCCCGCAGTCCATCGCAATCGCGGCGGCGGCAGTAAATAGCGCCGGTGAGGAATCGAAGATTACCTCCATGTCCATTAAGTACAGCGCTATTCTGCTGGGCCTGGTCTGCGTCTGGTCCTTCGCGCTGTCACTTATGGCTGGCTAGTCGTTTATGGCTGGCTCAAGCCATTCGTGGGCCTCGCATCAGGGTAGGTAGCAATATGACGCTGAACCCCTGATACACCTGAGACAAAGCTCCCTTCTCGACCCGTGCGGTCGGGGAGGGGGCTTTGTCCTATTCACCGCCGTATAGATTGGGAAGCGGACAGCAAAGACAGGAATGACGGGAGAAATAACTGCCGGCAGGGAGTAACAGGGACTAAATCGTAATGACTCTTAACTAGCGTTTCACACTGTAAAAGCACCCAACACATCACAAAGGACCAACAAACCCCAGTGATACAGTTCTCAGTGGGCATTGGCGCCGTAGGCGAGAGCACGAGCTAAGGAATTTTAGCTTCGAGGCCTCCAACGAGAGAACCAACGCCCCGCACCGTGACGCCCCGCACCGTGGAAATATCCTTCCCGCGCCCCTGCCTTCAGCCAAGGCCTCAACACATACACATGATGTTGCTACGCCTTTCACGTTCAGGGATCCTCAACGGTAGAGGCGTCGTGAGGCTACGCCTCGTGCTACCCCATAAGGGCAGGCGGACGCACCCTACAGCGGCATCCAAACCGCTGTAGGCACACCCTGCGGCGGGGAAGGACATACTACTCTCATGTGGTCGCAAACCTATGACCCCCTCAACGCCCCGGTGCTCTCCGCACTCGTAGCGGCATCTCCCATTATTCTTTTTCTGCTCTGCCTCACCGCCTTCAAACTCAGCGGTATCAAATCAGCGCTGATCACCCTAGCCCTGACCCTGTGCATCGCCCTCGGAGTCTTTCACCTGCCCTGGACAGCAGCCGCAGGCTCTATTCTCTACGGCTTCCTCTCAGCGCTATGGCCTATCGGCTGGATCGTGCTCATGGCAGTGTGGCTCTACCGCATTGCGGTACGTAGCGGAAAGTTCGCCATCGTGAGGGCCTCCGTCTCCTCAATCTCGCCCGATCAGCGCATCCAGGTGCTACTCATTGCCCTCTGCTTTGCCGGGTTTATCGAGGGCGCGGCGGGCTTCGGCATCCCGATTGCTATTTCCGTTGCGCTACTGGTCGCCCTGGGATTTAACCCCCTCAAAGCCGCCATGCTCTCCCTGGTTGCTAACGCCACTGTGGGCGCCTACGGTGCGGTCGGCATTCCCGTGACCACCGGTGCCGCTATCGGTAACGTAGACCTGGGGCACCTATCCAACCAGATGGTGTGGGTTCTGCAGATTTTCTCCGCGCTCGTACCCGTGCTCGTGGTCGCCATTCAGGATGGACTGCGCGGCATCCGCGAAGTCGGCCTGGTTGCTCTTGCGACCGGTATCGTGATTTCCGGTCTGCAGAGCATTATGCTGTGGGTCCTGCAAGATCCCGAGCTCATCGGCATTCTGCCGCCCCTTGTCGGCCTGGTCTTCCTGGCAGTCGTGATGCGTTTCTGGCAGCCCAAGCACATCTACCGCGAACCAACCGCTCCGACCCTGGAAGAACTCTCCGCGCAGGAAGAACCGACGTACAGCCTGCGCGAAATCGCAAGCGCCTGGAGCCCCTTCATCTTCCTCTCCATTACCATTCTGCTCTGGTCTACCGTACTGCGCCCCGTCTTTGATCACAACGGGCTCCTGGGCTTTGCAAACCTGAGTTTCCATGTACCCGGTATCCACCATCAGATTGGTGACGGCGAAGGCCTGGCTATCCACGCGGTCTTCAATTGGAACATCCTGGGGGCTGCGGGTACCGCTATTCTGGTGGCGGCTCTGCTCTCTGCCTCCACCTCGAAGATTACTGTGCATGAAACGCTGCAGGAGCTTAACGGCGCTTGGCAACAGCTGAAGAAACCCATCTACATGATTTGCCTGGTTATGTCCGTCGCAAACCTTATGAACTACGCGGGCATGACCTCCTCTATCGCTCTAGCCGTGGCTACCGCAGGTGCTCTCTTCCCGCTCTTCTCACCCATCATTGGTTGGGTCGGCGTATTTGTGACCGGTTCGGTGACCAACAATAACGTGCTCTTCGCGGGCCTGCAGGCAAGTACCGCACACCAGATTGGTGTGGACCCCGCCATGCTGGTTGCCGCCAATACCTCCGGTGGCGTGATGGGTAAGATTGTGTCTCCGCAGTCGATTGCGGTGGCGGTTGCTGCAGTGAACGAGGCCGGCCAGGAATCAAAGGTTACTTCCATAACCATCAAGTACAGTCTCTTCCTGCTGGTGTTGCTGTGCATTTGGACGTACCTGCTCACGCTTATCGTGCACTAGGCTTTTCCCAAGAGAGTTTTCCCAAAGGACTTTTCCTGCTTTTGGCGAAGAACCACATAGATATGCTGAACGCTCGTTGCGACGTAATGTCGCGGCGAGCGTTCGCCGTATCTCGGTACCCGACGTCATACGATGAGGATAATTCACCCGGCTGGAGTAGAATTAGTGTTTGTGCCCACACACCGGAAGGCGTGCACAGGAGAGGCTATCCGGCTGCTGCTCGTGTGTTACCCGCTGACCCGCTGGTGAGCCACACGGCTAACAGACGACCTACTACTCAAGGAGAAACAATGCAGACGCTCGCAACGATCACCACCGTCTTTGCCTTCGTAGCAATCGCGATTCACGTGTACATCTGGATCATCGAATCATTCCTGTGGACTAAGCCCAAGGGCCGCGAAACCTTTGGACTGACCGAAGAATTTGCCGAGTCCACCAAAGAGATGGCGGCAAATCAGGGCCTGTACAACCTGATGCTCGCCTGGATCGCAGCAACCGGTCTGCTCGCCTTCTGGTTCGGCTCCCCGCAGGTGGGCGTGGCACTCATGTTCGCGGGTCTGGGTTCCATGGCGGTTGCCGGTGCCTACCTGTTCCTCACCTCCCCGGATAAGCGCAAGCCGGCACTGATTCAGCTGACCCCGCCGTTGCTGTCCCTGATCTTCCTCTTCGTGATGATCTAATCCTGCGACGATCTAACTCAGAGCGGAACCTCTCAACGTATCGAAGCCGCGTGTTTACTTCACCGAAGTAACACGCGGCTTTTCTCTGCCCGTTTTCTCTGCTCGGGTGCACCTTCGCGTCAGAGGCTCAAAGGCTTAGGTAAAAAGACCCGAATAGCCTCGCCGATGCGAGCCCACCAGATGCGCATCCACCATGCCGACGGCACACATGAGCGCATAGGCGGTCACCGGACCCAAAAATACTCCACCCAGTGCCTTAAAAGATTTGGCAAGAAGCGCGGACTCGGGCGTATCGGTAGGAATATCCTCCAGGGTATGCGGCGCGATAGTCTCGCTCGGGGCGAAGGACCACAGCCACGCCGGTAGTCCGCCCGGTACCCGCGTGCCGTCAGGTAGGGCGCGCTCGCGCATCCTGTTCAGGTCTTCATCGCTGAGGGTACGAACTCGACGGCGGCGAGTATTCGGCGCCTCAACGCTATCTGTATTGGTCGGGGTAGAAGAGGTGGCGATGAGGGGAAGAGGAATGTCCTCCGCGGAGGCGTCACGCGCCGTGGCGGCAAGCTCACGCATCCGAAGGGTCAGCCGCGCGTTGGAGATGACTGCACGAATTTTCCGCTCGTTACGGATAATGTCTTCGTCCTGGAGGAGTCGCGCAACATCCCGGTCGGTGAACGCAGCCACGCGTTCAGGATCGAAACCCTCGAAAGCGCGACGAAATGCCTCGCGGCGGGCAAGAATCGTTCGCCAAGAGAGCCCCACCTGAAAAGCCTCGAGGCTCAGGGCTTCGAAGAGTCCCCGCTCATCGGTGACGGGCATGCCCCATTCGGTGTCGTAGTAGTCGCGCAGAAGTTCATCGGTCACCCATGTGGGGTAGTTCGGGGTGTTTTCGAGGGCTTTGGCGGGAATATTAGGTTGCGAGGTCATGGTTTCTCCTCTCTGAGATTGCTGAGCCGATCCGAGTATTTCGGAAGCATGTTCTACTTAAACAGTAACTCTACCGCGAGTAAATCGCAACTATATTCGATTGCGTGTCGTGTTGCAGGGCAACGAAACCGAAAACAGGTACGAAAAAGGGTGGGGTACGCACCCGATGCATACCCCACCCCGTCATGAGCCTCGAAGACTAGCCAGCAGACGCTAGAAGAGCCGCGCCTCCCGCACCTCTTCCGGCTCCTCCAAATCGAGGAGGAACTGCTTACGCTCAACCCCGCCAGCGTAGCCGGTCAAGCTACCGTCAGCACCAATAACGCGGTGACACGGAATCATAATAGAAACCTTATTGCGGCCCACCGCCTGACCCACAGCCTGCGCCGGAGCACCCGGGCCAACCGCACGCGAAATCTCGCCGTAAGTGGTGGTGTACCCGGCAGGAACAGTCTTCAGATGCTCCCACACAATCAGCTGAAAATCGGTGCCCTCAGGATCTAGCGGCAACGTAAAAGAAGTGCGCTTGCGCTCAAAATACTCGGAGAGCTCTGCCTCAGCACGAGACAGTAGCCGTGCCGCAGCATACTCACCGGCTGGCTCTTTACCATCTGCAACGCCGTGCTCCCGCAGATAAGCGTCAGGATTCTCAATCAGTTCACCAAGCTCATGGGGGAGCGGAAAATGCGCCTGATCCTCGTACCAGATGCCCACAATTGCATCCGTGCGTGCGGCAATGTAGAGCACGCCGACGGGGCTCGAGTAGCGAGTGTACCAGCGCGTGAGCGCTTCCGGCGGCTGCGGCGAATCGGTCGCTTTGGTCATGCTCTTCCTTGTTGGCTCGTGGGCGTGTACTGCAGATGGTATTAGGGGCAAATATCCCTTTCAACCATCATAGGGGAGGGGCGCCTCCGTGCCGTACCCGCAGCGGGTTTTGTCTATAACTGACCGCAATGTATGAGATGTATGCACCACCGTTTGTACCGCCGTTGAAATATCTCAGGATGCCCGGCAATTTTGATTGAGCCCGAAGAGCTGGCATTCTGTGAAGTACACACCGATACACCGCAATTCAATACTCCGGCTTCTCCGCCCCGCACCGGGTGGGGGTGACCTGTGTTTCTCGTGCCTTACCGATGGGTTCAACGATGACTGAAATTGCAAGGAGAAACATGGAAGACCTGAAAGATATCCGCCGGCAACTCAATGAAAACCCGGAGAGCCGAGAGCTCAATAACCGTTACGCGCAGGCGTGCCTCGACATCGCGAAAGAATATACGGTTATGTCCCAGGGGCATATCTTTATTTGCTCGCCCTCAGATCTTGAAGCCGTACAGTACGTCATGGCCAAGATCCCTAACGTTTCGCTTCTAGAGGGCGAAATTTTAGCGGAATATAAACGCCTGAAGAGAGCCGTTACCCAGGCTCGTATGAATAGGTTTAATCCTTGGGGTAAGTTGGGTGGTTACTATGCATTTATTGTATTGATTGTGATGCCCTTCATGGCGACGCCCGTTATTCTTCTGTGGCGTCTAAGTGCACTTAGCCGTTCTGACCATACCCCTAGCCCAGAAGGCCCCATCTATCTGCTCCTTGTCGCTCTCATTACCGTGGCGCTCCTATGGGTTGGGTGGATTGCAGGTAGAATCCCCGGTTGGAAATATAACGCTCTGATGGTCCAAGAGAACACAAAGGCAGAACTAGCCAAAGCCGAAGCTGCAGCACGTCAAAGTACTGATTCAAACCCTTGAGAAATGGTTGTAGGTTTAGGCTCTGAACCACGATTTTAATGTAAATGTGCCGCCTCACCGGTATCGATGAGGCGGCACATCTATATTGTCTGGGGGTAGAGAAGCTCGCTACTTAGCGGCTGCTCCGTCAGAATTATGCTCCGTGTGGTGCAGGTGCGGCAGGTGGGTTGAGTGCAGATCGTGGCCGAGCACATCGTGCGCATCCGGGTCCTCGTTCGGGAGCACATGCGAGTACTTGGAGTAGTAGCGGTACAGTGCGTAGGCGCCAATTACAGTCAGCACGATAGCAATGCCCAGCGCCCACGGCACAGCGGCTGCAGAATACATAACAGAGAAGAGCACCAACAACCAGGAGAGAGCAGCTGCAAGAACCGAAACGTTCATAGCAATAATTGCAAGCTTGCGGCGACGGACATCAACCATAATCGGTGCGGGGAAAACCCGCTCCCTCCTTCCAACGGAGCCTCTCTCCGTTCTCACGAGCACCGGAAGGTGCCGGATGCGTAACCAACCGCCATCTTCGGCGGCCAGAATAGGATCAATAAGCCTATATATCTATAATACGGCGCGTGAAGTAGACATAAAAGATGTACATGCGCCATTAGAGTAACCCCACATAACAGGTGAATTGTTATCTCAACAAGGGGCATAAAACGCGTGATTTTTACAGCGAGAACTGCAACACGAAAAGCGAACCCACGCTCGTCGCTAACACAGAGAACCCTGTAATAAGAGAACCCTGTAATAAGAGAACCCTGTAATAAGAGAACCCTGTAACAAGAGATAAAAGCCCGTCCGCCGCGGTACGTGAAGCATCGTGGCGGACGGGAGCGTAAATAAAGTATCAGCGCGAACCGTCGACTCCTGTCAGGACAGCGCATGAATATGTCGCGTACGCGTCCTGTGCGGTACTGACACCTCACGAACAACACCGCGTCGGGTGATCGGCGGAAGATACCGAATTTACAAAAACCAACGGTACCCCCAGCACTAATTTTTGTAGAAATTACGCCGCAATAAACGCTGAACCAAGCGTCATAAAACGGCGAAAAGCCCCGGCAGCCTCAACCCTACAGTGGGGGAGAAGCAGCCGGGGCTTCGCTAGTACGCGGGCCGTACCCTTAGGCAGCGGATGCGGCGATTAGGCGGTCGGAACGTCCTCGTCAACCCACTCGAGGGTGCGGGAGACAGCCTTCTTCCACAGGCGGTACTGGCGGTCGACCTCTGCGGGCTCCATGGAGGGCAGCCAGCGCTTGTCCTCAGCCCAGTTGTCCACAACGTCCTGCTCACCGGTCCAGAAACCAACAGCGATACCTGCAGCGTATGCTGCGCCCAGTGCGGTGGTCTCAACAACCTTCGGGCGGATCACGGGAACGCCGAGGATGTCAGCCTGGAACTGCATCAGGAACTCGTTAGCGGTCATGCCGCCGTCCACGCGCAGCTCGGAGAGCTCAACGCCGGAGTCAGCGTTCATTGCGTCCAGAACCTCGCGGGTCTGGAACGCGGTTGCCTCCAGTGCCGCACGCACGATGTGTGCACGGTTCACGTAGCGGGTCAGACCAACGATGACGCCGCGAGCGTCGGAACGCCAGTGAGGTGCGAACAGGCCGGAGAATGCGGGAACAACGTAGCAGCCGCCGGAGTCCTCAACGGAGGTAGCCAGTTCCTCAGATTCTGCGGCGTTCTCAATCATGCGCAGGTTGTCGCGCAGCCACTGAATCAGGGAGCCGCTCATTGCGACCGAGCCTTCCAGAGCGTAGACGGGAGCTGCGTCGCCAATCTTGTATGCGACGGTGGTCAGCAGACCGTTGTTGGAGAAGACGGGCTCGTTGCCGGTGTTCATGAGCATGAAGTTACCGGTACCGTAGGTGTTCTTCGCCATGCCCTTCTCGAAGCAAGCCTGACCGAAGGTTGCAGCCTGCTGGTCGCCGAGGATACCCGCGATGGGGGTGCCTGCGAGCAGACCGGTTGGGCGGCCGAAGCCGTATACCTCGGAGGAGGACTTGATTTCGGGCAGCATGCTCATGGGGATGCCCATGTCTGCAGCGATCTGCGGATCCCATTCGAGGGTGCGGATGTTCATCAGCAGGGTACGGGATGCGTTGGTTACGTCGGTGACGTGAACGCCGCCGTCAACACCACCGCTCAGGTTCCAGACCAGCCAGGTGTCGGTGTTGCCGAAGAGCAGGTCGCCGCGCTCTGCGCGCTCGCGTGCGCCTTCAACGTTGTCCAGGATCCACTTGATCTTGGGACCGGAGAAGTAGGTGGAGAGGTTCAGGCCAACGATGTCGTGGTACTTACCAACGCCCTCTTCGCCTGCGAGTTCTTCAACGATTTCCTGGGTGCGGGTGTCCTGCCAGACGATTGCGTTGTAGACAGGCTCGCCGGTGTTCTTGTCCCACACGACGGTGGTTTCACGCTGGTTGGTGATACCTACGGCGGCGATTTCGTGGTGGTTGACTTCGCCGTTTGCCATTGCGGTTGCTACGACCTTGCGGACGTTCTGCCAAATCTCGGTTGCGTTGTGCTCAACCCAGCCGGCCTTGGGGAAGATCTGCTCGTGCTCGAGCTGACCGTACGCTACGTTCTCGCCTGCCTTGTTGAACAGGATTGCGCGGGAGCTGGTGGTGCCC
>ERZ772909.2073-NODE-2073-length-10432-cov-11.685458_pt1 | contig 10432 bp, 8 predicted proteins | sample MGYA00511137_ERZ772909 | MGnify/ENA primary metagenome ERZ772909 (study PRJEB29015, sample SAMEA2738095) | human oral metagenome | biome: human oral; feature: human-associated habitat; material: saliva | place: China | collected 2270 ... | reverse complement strand
ACGTGGCGAACCGGGCCGACTACCTCTATGACGACAACGGAGCGAAGGGAGGCCTGGCCGAGGACGCCAACTTCGTGATTCTCGGGGACTACAACTCGGATCCACTCGACGGGGACTCGTACCCGGGGGCTATTGATCAGCTGCTGACCAGCCCGCAGATCGTCGACACGGCACCGACCTCGCTGGGAGGCACCCGCGAAGCAGAGCTTCAGGGAGGCGCGAACCTGACGCATAGGACGAATCCGGCCTACGATACGGGCGACTTCAGTGACGATCCTCGGCCGGGGAATCTGCGCATCGACTACGTCCTACCAAATGTCGGCACCCAGGTCGAGGAGGCGGGAGTCTTCTGGCCGACACGCGACGATGAGCTTTTCCGCTTGACCGGTCTCGCCCCATTTCCCACCTCAGACCACCGCTTGGTGTGGTCCAAACTGCGTTTCCCGCGCTCGCTCACCCCAAGCGAACCGAACCCGAGCACAAGCCAGAGGGAGACACCTTCCCCGTCGGGCGAGGAGCCTAGGCTTGCGAACTCTGGAGCACACTCGGGTCTTCTTGGCGTCGCCATCGGCGTGGGAGCAGGAGGGGCGCTTCTTCTCGCCAGGCAGCGTGCTCGCCTGAGAAGCCGGGCATAGCACGCTTATCGGTGCCTCGGGGCATAGTTCCACCCCGAGGCGTCAAATTGACCCCAAAGGACGCGGATTCTTCGGAGGAGTTCACCTCGTCGGTGTCACCCAGCGCTGGGGAGCAGCGCTCGTCTCCTCATTTTCAGCGCAGTCTGCGCCGACGCGACACGTCAGCAAGTGACAGCACAAGACATAGCCCCCGAATGACGGCCTACAGCAGCTTGTCAACCAAACATCACGCACCTATACTGAGACAGTATGACAGACAGCACACGGGCCACTGTTTTAGCGCAAGAACTCGCAGCTCCCTCCCCCACAGTGCTCGACATCTATGTCGTCTGGCACCCAAAAGACAAATGCGGTCGAGATGTTTTCGAGAGGCTGGTTAACCACTACCATTCGGAGCACTTCTCCGGCCTGGCAGGCAGCGCGATCGAGGTTTTCTCTCGCTCTTATCCCCGCACCACGGGCTGCGATGCACCTGCGCCGATCCCTATACGCTGCGGCACGGTCGACACAACAGCAGACGATGTGCAGGCCCGCTACCAGGACTCAGCGAGTGGCACTGCGTCCCCTTTCACTGTCATTATCCCAGTCATTGGCCGCCACATGATCAAAGCCTCAGAGGATCGACACAGTGCATGGTCCAGGTACTTGAAGAGTCTTGACACACTGCGCGAGAGTGCATCTTCAGCAGCCACCCCCAGTGTCTTAATCTTCCCGATTATTGGTGCGAAAGGCCTCGACACTTCCGCTCCATTCGTGAAACCGCTAGCCAACTGCCAGGGTCCCGTCATCGGCGAAGAAGCCTACGCTGCAGGTGAGGTAACCCGCGGGGTAGGACAGGCGATCATCCAACATCTCTTGTGGCACCAAGCAGGAATGGAATCTATCTCGTCCGACACCCGTCTACGGATCTTCGTGTCACATGCACAAGCCGATATACCCGAGGCAGACCGCACCGGGCGCACAACGACGGGCGTAACAACGAGAGTCCTGAATCAGATTCACCGGACTCATTTACTGCGTTTTTTCGACGTGTTCGACCTACAGACGGGTGAGAAATGGGACCAGGCCATACGCGAGCGCGCCAGGACGAGCGCGCTCCTTATGGTGCGCACGGATCACTACTCCAGCCGCGAGTGGACCCAGCGGGAAGTGTACGAGGCAAAGCGCGCTGGAGTGCCTATCGTGTGTCTCTCCGCGCTCAGTGCCGGAGAATCGCGCGGATCATTCCTCCTTGATCACGTACCGACAATCGCATGTCCACAGATCCCCAAGGGGTGGGCACCACCAGAAGGAACGCAAGCGGAGGATCCCGTCGACGAGGCCATTGTCACCGCTCTGAACCGCCTCGTCGATGAGGCTCTCAAATTCGCGTTGTGGCGTTGCCAAGATATTTCCGCACACGTAGACGCCGCGAAGGCGAGTACAACACCATCACCGTCACAGTCCAAGAATCACCCAGGCTTCGATTGCGCCCCGCCCACCGCGCCTGAACCCACCGTCCTGCTGAAGTTCATTCAAGAACACAGGGATACATTCCCTCATGACAGTCACTTCTGGCTGATCCACCCCGATCCGCCCCTCCTCCCCGCCGAACAAGACTTCTTAGTCGACCTGTGTGTCCAAGCGGGCTACGAGAAAGGACAGGTGCACCTACTGACCCCAAGGTCTTTCTTTGCTGCGGGCGGAGTGCTTGGCACGGACGAACCCACGTTGACGACTCCGCTTCTGTCGCAGGATCGTCCACTCACCGGAAAGACCCTCGGGATCTCGATGGCACTAGCCGATAATCTGGCGTCTATCGGCCTGAGTCCGACACACCTTGAAAGCGCTGTTGCGGAAGTTTCACAAATGATGCTGATCGGCGGGGGCAGCCTCCTGTATGCAGGTGCTCCCGGCACGCACGTCCCTGATCTGACAACGGCGGTCATGGACACGGTGTCCAGTTACACCGCATCGGTCGAAGCCTACGCACGCCTAGGCGGCGATCATGAACAGCACAACATACACCCCGGGCACATGTTCAGTTTGGCGGTCCCCTACGTCTCCCTGACAAGCAACGCATCAATCGAGAGACTCTCCCAAGCAGCCAACCACTTCGCCAGGAACGCCTCCATCGTCGTTCTCGACAAAAACGGTCTCACGATCAAGGATTTTGATGACCTTCCGCCATGGCAGGGCGACTCGAACGAGACTGCCCGTGCTCTCCACCAAATTAGGCAGGCTCTCCCCCAGTACTGCGACGCGCGCCTGCTGATCGGAGGAAAGACACGGCGTCAGTCAACGGACATTCCAAACGGATACATAGGCCAGTTCCCCGGAATCGTCGAAGAGGCGTTGTATACACTCCGGAAAGGCCAGCCGCTGTTCATCGCGGGCGGATTCGGCGGAGCCGCTGCCCTATTAGCACATGAGCTTGAGCTCGAGCCAGATCTTCCTGTCCCAGCTGAAGCGCTGGAAGAGATCGGCCAGTGTGATGACTATCGGAAGGCAATCGATGAAATCAAGGGGCTGTTTAATTCCGAGCGCACCGGCCTGAATCCCAACGACCTCCGACGCCTCGCAACGACACAGCGCGCCTCCGAGCTCGGCGCCTTGGCTGCGAAGGGCCTCGCTTCATTGCCAGTTCAGCACTCCACCGAGAGCTAACAGGAGAACACATGCAAGTATTTCTAAGCTATCGCGAGGATGAAGAAGGCAAAGAATACGCATCAGCGCTGCGCGAGGAGCTTGCGATCCTGGGGATCAACGCAATCATGGCCAGCCGTTCGATTCGTCCAGGCGCGGTTTGGGCGCAGACAATCCTCGGGCATCTCGAGGCGAGTTCTGCTCTCCTGTGTATCGCTTCACGGGGCTACACGGATAGCGCATGGTGCCAACAGGAAATCGGCTGGGCGATAGGACGCGGCATACCGGCCCTCTGGGTGTGCTACGACAGTAAGGAGCGCTCCGTGGGTTTTCTGATGGACAAGCAGGATCTCACCGTCCCCGATCCTTCGAGCCAAGCGGACACCGCCAGGGCGATAGGCACCTGGCTTGCCACGCAGGAGAAGACACGCGAAGAGGCGAGAGCTACGTTCATCCGCGCTCTCGCCGGTTCTAGTACCTACCGACAGACACGGGATATAGTCCACGTCCTTGCCACGCTCGACTCACTCACCGACGACGAGTGGCAACAGATCGACAAGGCCGCAGAAACAAACCGCCAGGTGCGCGAGGCTCACTCCTACTCCGAGCGGAATAACAGAATGTCCGGTACGCCCGTGACGGATTGGCTACGTCGCCAGCTGAATAAGTCTGCGGACAACACACGGCCTCCTCGGCGACTCCCCATCTCAATACTGCAGACACGAGGTGGGGGCCGCGCCCCAAGGCGCGGCCCCCACGTGCGGCTACAAGAGCCAGAGACTACTTCGTCCGATTCGCGCGGTAGTACTCGATGAGAGCGCGGGTCGACTGATCCTGCGCGTCCAGGGCCTCGGTCGACCCCTCGATGGCGGGGAGGATCTGCTTGGCCAGGACCTTGCCCAGCTCAACGCCCCACTGGTCGAAGGAGTCAATGCCCCACACGGCACCCTCGACGAAGGTGATGTGCTCGTACAGGGCGATCAGCTGGCCCAGGACCGACGGGGTCAGGGACGGGGCCATGATCGAGGTCGTGGGACGGTTGCCGGTGAACACGCGAGCGGAGACGATGGCCTCGGGCGTGCCCTCGGCGCGCACCTCCTCGCTGGTCTTACCAAAGGCCAGGGCCTTGGTCTGGGCGAAGAAGTTCGACAGGAACAGCTCGTGCATGTCGGCGTCACCATCACCCAGCGCCCACGTCGGGTTCGACTCGCCACATACTGCGCGGCAATGGGGCCTACCTGGTTTAGCGATGCCAGTAGACCATACGCGCCACCTACCTGTCGTTCCTCCAGGCGTCGGCTAGACGCGAGAACGGCCAGAAGCCCTGAGCCACAGGGTCGATAGGAGCTCGGCTTCGAGCGGGGACGGAACCCCCACGAGAGAAGCGGCCGCGGGCGCGGGGACTGCCAAGACGATCCGGTCCCACTCCACCACGGTCCCGTTGTCGAGGACCAATGCGGCACCAGCCTCATCGCGTTCTATGCGAGCAACGGGAGCCTCGTAATGAACGGCCAGGCCTGAGGCGAGCACCCAGGGCATCTCTTCAAGCCCGGGACCCGTGGTGAACCTAGCGAAGGGACGCGTGCCGTAGGAGACCGTGGCGAGCACCGCGGAGATCGAAGGGTCGGCAAGATCCTGGAAGTAGTCAGCACCGAAACGAGGAGCCGATGACCGGGTGCGTGAAGGCTTCACCAAAGCGAGCGGAACACCTTTCGTCGGCGGACACGTCGATGTCCGCCCAGTGGGCCGGATAAGCCGGGTTGCCTTTCGCAAGACGTGGGAACTGACAAACCAGCTACCAGCCCGCCCGGGCGGTGCCACCCCCGCCGATCACTCCTGCGCACACCGTCGAATACGCGGAGGGACCATAGGTGAGCGCCGCCGAGTCAACGATGAGTCCTGCGCGTCAAAGAATGGGGCGCAGCGGCACCCCGAGGCGCTTGGCTATACGGGGGATAAAACGGTAAGCCGAGGACAGGAGGTTCACACCGACCTCAACCCGGCAATCGGTCACCGTAGCCGTTCCAATGCGACCACCCGCTCGCTCGCCTCGTAGACCTCCACGTCCTGGCCGCTCCGAGCGGGCACGTCCGCGCGTGCAAGGACCGAGACCCCTGCACCGACCACCAAAATCCACATGACACCAAGCTAGCGTCACCCAGCAGCAGTGCGGCGCTGATCAGCTCTAATCTTGGGGTGCACGTGCTCCGTCGAAGACGTTCACGGTCCTGTTTCTCGCGTGCCCTTGACAGTGACGTAGGGTCACAGTGTTCGATGGGTTCCATGAGAGTCAAAGAGATGGCTGACCTCGCGGGTACAACGACGCGGACGGTGCGCTACTACCACCGCGTGGGGCTTCTGCCCGTGCCCCCGGTCGTCGCAGGGCACCGCGACTATGGAATCGAGCACCTGGCACGCCTGCTGCGTATCCGTTGGCTTGCTGAGTCCGGCATCCCGCTGGGAAAGATACCCCAGATACTCCCCGAACGACCCGATCAGCCGATAGACGCCATCGAGGCCGATCTGCTGGCGACTCGAGCCCAGATTGAAGCCCGCATGGCGGTCCTGCGTGACCAGTGCGAGCGGATAGACCGACTCGTTGCCAGGGTACGCTCGGGCGAGGTACTTTCGCCGCTCCCGGTCGTCCTCGAACATTTCTACAATCGAATCGAGGTCCTTATTGAGGACCCAGCAGCGCTATCCATCGTGCACACGGACCGGCGCATCATCTTGACCCTGGCGCTGTCGGGACTCATTCCATCCTCGCTGGGTCCTCTCATTGATGGACTCAGCGACGAGGACCACCGAGCGGTGGCCAGCATGCTCACTACGTTCGCTAAGCTCGACCGCAACCGCTACCCCGATGCTTATGACGACGAGGAGAGGAAGCGCGTCATCAAAGAACTTGAAGAGACCGCGTGGGCAGTCCTCGAGCGCAACAGGTCGACCGCCCTCAGAGTGCTGCAAGACCTGCCCAGCGGTGGACCCGGGCACCTCCTATGGAAGCAGGTGGCCCGCCTGTCCAAGATCGGCTATCCCGAGCCGAACCAGAGACGAGTCATGAAACTCTTACTTCGTCGCGTTCGCGACGACCCAGAGTTTGGTCCGGTACTTGAAGAAAAAACAGGAAAGGACTGGGACCTTGTCTAATCTCATTGAGGCCGAGGGCCTTATCAAGAGCTTCGGGAGGGTCAAGGCGCTGGAGGGCCTCAACCTGGGGGTCAAGAAAGGACAGATCCACGGTTTTCTCGGCCCCAACGGCGCGGGGAAGTCAACGACGATCCGCGTGCTGCTGGGCATGTACCACACCGACGGCGGCCGTGCCCGGGTCATGGGGATGAACCCCGCCCGCGAGGCCTCCGCCATCAACCGCCGCCTCGCCTACGTGCCCGGATCGGTGAGCCTGTGGCCCACACTCACGGGCGGGCAAGTGCTCGACACCCTGGCGGGCCTACGCGGCTCGCGCGACCGCGCCCGCGAGGAGGAGCTCACCGAGCGCTTCGCCCTGGACCCCACCAAGAAAGTGCGGACCTACTCCAAGGGCAACGCGCAGAAGCTGGCGCTCGTGGCCGCCCTGTCCGCGCCCGTGGACCTGTTCATCCTCGACGAGCCGACATCGGGCCTGGACCCCCTCATGGAGCGGGTCTTCACGGACGCGGTCCGCGAGGCCGCCGAGGCGGGCGCCACCGTCCTGCTGTCCAGCCACATCCTGGCGGAGGTTCAGGACCTGTGCTCGCACGTGACGATCATCAAGGACGGGCGCACCGTGGAGAGCGGCGACCTGTCGTATCTGCGTTCCCTGGCCGAGACCGCCATCCGCGTCGGCGTCGGGGAGTCGGACGCGCGGCGCCACCGCCTCGTCGAGGCCCTGGCCGGGCTCGGCGCCCCCGTCCGCCCCACCGGCACCCGCGTGGAGACCCGCGTCCCCTCCTCCCTGGTGCCCGCCGTCCTGGGCGTGGTCGCGGACCTGGGGGTCGACGACGTGCAGGTGGAGCCCGCGAGTTTGGAGGACCTGTTCATGAGCCACTACTCGGGGGACCAGGGGGCGGCGTCATGAGCGCGTTCACGGGACTACGCCGGTGCCTGGGGCTAGCGATGCTCCGTTACAGATGGCAGGCGGTGGCGTGGATGGCGCCGCTGTGGCTGTTCCTCCTGGTTAATCCGATCGCCCTGCAGCGCACCTACCCTTCCTACGAGGAACGCACCACACTCCTGTCCCAGATGGGCGACGCGCCGGGAGTACGCCTGATTTTCGGCCCGGCACCCGCCACCGGAAGCGTAGGGGAGTTCGCCAGTTGGGAGGACGGCGGATACCTGCTGTGGTTCGTGGCGATCATGGCGATCATGCTCACGACCGCGCTGGCCCGGCGTGACGAACAGGACGGATACGTCGAAGTCCTGCTCGGAGCGGGCGCGGGCAGGTGGGCACCCTTTGCCTCGGCATTGGTGTGGGCGCTGGGTGCCATGGCTATCCTGGGTATCGGACTAGCGGCCTCACTGATCGGCGTGAACGCCGTCGTGGGCGAGACTCCACTGAGGGGCACCCTGGTTTTCGGCGGAGTAACCATTGCCCAGGGGTGGGCTTTCGTAGGAGTCGCCCTGGTGGCCTCGCAGTTGGTGCCGGATACCTCATCCGCACGGGGACTGAGTCTCACATTTTTCGGGGCAGCCTTCGCCATCCGCGTCCTGGCCGACGAGGCGGGAGTCGCGTGGCTGCGCTGGCTGAGCCCCCTGGCGTGGCGGGACATCGCCGAGCCTTTCGGGGCGCAGCGCGTCTGGGCGCTCGCCGTGTTCGTGGGGATTGTGGCGGCGCTGGTGGCGCTGGCGGGGCTGCTCCACTCCCGCCGGGAGTTGTTGGGCGCACTCCTGGCCGACCGTTCTGTGTCCACCAGGCGGTGGCGCGTCAGCGGTGCCCTAGGTTTGATCGCGCGCCTGGGCGTTCAGCGGCTAGCAGCATGGGCCTTTGCTCTGGCGCTCACGGCCGCTCTCTTCGGCGTAATGTCGGGCGGGATGTCCGACCTGATCGCCAATAACCCGGCCAGCGCCGCCTACATCGACAAGATGGCCCCCGAGATGCGGCCCGTCGTCCAGTACACCACGTTGCTCACGGTCCTGATGGTGTCCCTCGTGGCCACTGCAGTCGTCCAGCGGGTGCTCGACCTGGCAGCCTCGGAGGAGCGCGGTTTGTCCGAGGCGGTGCTGGCCTGCGGGGTCCCGCGCACTCGCGCGCTCATAGCGGCCCTGGCCGACGCGATCGGCTCAGGAGTGGTCCTGCTCGTCGTGTCAGGCGCAGTGCTGGCGGCCGCCACAGCCACCCAGGTGAGCGAGGACCACGCCGCCGGCCGGGCTCTCGTCTCCACACTCACCCAACTGCCGGGAATCGTGGCGGCGGCGGGCGTTGCCGCGTTACTGGTGGGTGCAGCGCCCCGGTGGCGGTCCCTGGCGTACGCGGTCATCGCGTGGAGTTCCTTCGCGCGCTTCTTCGGGGGCCTCATAGACATGCCGAAGTGGGCGCAGGATCTCAGCGTTCTCGGGCATGTGGCCGACCCATGGGGAGCGACCCACTGGCTGCCCCTTGCCGTCCAGCTCGGCGTCGGCATTACGTGTTGTGTGGGCGGCATGGTCGCCTACCGAGTGCGTGACATTCCCGCGTGAAAGCGCAGGCTCTCACAGCCGCGCGTTCACGATGTCTGCGCGGCTCCGCGAGCGCGCGGCGCTGTGGTAGACACATACATTCGCCTCACCGTCAGTGCAAGAATGACGGTGACGATCAATGCCCACCCCTGTGCCACAACGACGCTCACCACCCCGCTCTGATACAGCGCGGCCCCAGCGTCTGCCAGGGCGTGAGCGAGGATCGCTCCGAGGATCCACCAGCGGCGAACCCTCCCAGTGAACGCCATCCAGACCAAGACTGACAGGGCAATGTGCAAGGCAATGGCGATGGTACGCTCGCCGATACTCAGCAGGTAGAACGGCGCAGGCGTATTAATGAGCGACCCGAACTGGCGGGCCACGGTATCGCGCTGGGCGTCGGGCAAGCCAGCGAGGAAAGCCTCGCTCGTACCCGCATTGATGATGCTCACCGAGACCACAAGGTTAGAGATCGTCGCTACTCCCACAAGCAGTATTGCCTCGATACCTCCGTGTCCAATGCCCATTCCGAGGGCGCGCCCCACGCCATCGGGACGCCGGTCGCTCGCTTGCAGAACGGCGAATCCACAGACTCGGCCGAGTTCTTCAAACACCCCGGCCGCGAGCGCGGCATAGATCGTGTACAGCATCGGTTTACTCGGCAGGTTGGGGAGCACAGTGAAGACCAGCGCGTGCAATCCCCCCTCGAGGAGGAGAGCGAAGACAACGAAGACCAGCGCGCCGACGGCGGCAGACCACAGCGAGCAGCCCCATCTGCGCCGAGCGACAACGAGGATGATGAGCGGCAGGACAAACGTGGACAGAGCGCTCACACCCATGGATGCCAGGGAAGCCGCTGTAACCATGGAACCCTCGATTCGATACTCGCACGATTGCGTCGAACAGCAACCGCATGACTCATGCTATGCCCTTTCTCTTACCACTGTCACCGCATCCTTGTGTGTTGCCCACCCGAGGATTTATCATCTGTCATACACACTCCCACGGTGATGAAGGAGATTCAACGATGAAGCCCCTCGCGATCGCCACAGCGGCATGTCTCCCCCTTGCCCTGTGCTTTCTATCGTCCGCACCCACGCTCGCCGAGTCCGCACCGTCCTCGACAACCGATGTCCTCACGGTGGCCACGTTCAACGCCAGCCTCAACCGAGAGGCGCCGGGGCAGCTACTCGACGACCTCACCACGGCGGACAACGCCCAGGCATCCAACGTGGCGGAAACCATTCAGCGGGTGGATCCGGACATCATTCTGATCAACGAGTTCGACTACGAGGCCAACGCTACCGCGGTTGATCTCTTTCGCACGAACTACCTCGAAGTCCCGCACAATGGTGCCCAGCCTGTGTCTTACCCCTACTCTTGGTCGGGTTCAGTGAACACGGGCGTTCCCAGCGGCTTCGACCTGGACGGAGACGGAAGCACAACCGGCCCATCCGATGCCTGGGGCTTCGGTAAGTTTCCGGGCCAGTACGGCTTCGTTGTCTACTCCAAGTACCCGATTAAGAACGACCAGGTTC
>ERZ772909.2071-NODE-2071-length-10439-cov-4.009727_pt1 | contig 10439 bp, 10 predicted proteins | sample MGYA00511137_ERZ772909 | MGnify/ENA primary metagenome ERZ772909 (study PRJEB29015, sample SAMEA2738095) | human oral metagenome | biome: human oral; feature: human-associated habitat; material: saliva | place: China | collected 2270 ... | reverse complement strand
TTTCGGCTCTAAAATTTGAGCTAAGCTGTAAGCGAAGCCAAATTTTAGTAGCCAATTCTTGCGAGTGAATGGAATTTTAAAATTTGCAAAAAAGTAGTAGTTTTATTTTAAAGCACATAGTTTAAATTTCAAATTTAGATCCGGCATATCACGGCTCAAAATTTAGTGGAAAAATAAAGAATTTAAATTCGGTAGATTTTCAAGGCGAGTGCATAAAAGCGCATAAATTTAAAAGAAATTTTAGTGCCAAAATATCAGGCACTAAAATCCATAAATTTACTCAGTTGCAAGGTCTAGGTAATAATCAAGCTGGTCGCGTCTGATGATACGTATGAGGTTTGTGCTGCCCTCTACGCCTGTTGGGTGGCCAGCTGTGACGAGATAGGTCTTATCATGCTCGACATATCCAGCGTCGTAAGCCTTTTTAATGACATTTGCAAGTAGGACATTTAGCTTTGTCTTTTCAAGCACAAGCGCTGGCGTCACGCCCCAAGCAAGGGTAAGCATGTGAGCTGTCTGCTCGTCGTGCGCGATAGCGATGATGTCGATATTTGTGCGGTTTCTAGCTAGCTTTATGGCTGATTTGCCTGAGCCTGTAATAGAGAGTATCGCATTTGCTTTAATGCGAACAGCTAGCGAAGCTGCGCTATTTGCGACCATGTCAGTCTCGTCAAAAAAGTCAAATTCGTCAAATTTATTATATGGATAGATGCTTTGCGTCTGGATGATCGTTTTGCTCATCGCCTCTACGACTGCGACTGGGTTTTTGCCGATCGCGCTCTCTTCGCTTAGCATAACTGCGTCAGTGCCGTCTAGCACGGCATTTGCCACGTCGCTGATCTCCGCTCTTGTAGCAGTTTCATGCTCAGCCATGCTTAGCATCATCTGCGTTGCTGTGATGACTGGCTTGCTGGCTGCATTTGCCTTTTTGATGATGAGCTTTTGTATGGTTGGCACCTTGTAAAATGGCACTTCTATGCCAAGATCGCCACGAGCTACCATGATACCGTCACTCTTTGCGATGATGTCGTCTATGTTTTCGACCGCGTCAAATTTCTCGATCTTAGATAAGATAGCAGCTTTGGAGCCAAATTCTTTTAAGATATTTCTTGCTTTTATCACGTCATTTGCGTCTTGCACAAAGCTAATAGCAACGAAATTTACGCCTTGCTTTGCGCCAAATTCCATATCTTCTTTATCTTTTGGCGTGATGATGTCGATGCCAAGGGCGGTATTTGGGAAATTTACCCCTTTGTTTGAGTTTAAAATCCCATCATTTTCGATGATCGTTTTTACCACATCTTTGCCCTCACCTGTAACTCTTGCTCTGATCGAGCCATCGTAGAGATAGACGTACTCGCCAGCCTTTAGCATAGGTAAAATTTGAGGCTGATTTAGGCTCACTCTATAAACGCCCTTTTCGATCTTTTCGCCCACGATATCCTCTGCGTAGATGCTAAGCTCATCGCCAGCTTTTAAGTAAAATGGCTCGCTAAGCTTGCCAACTCTGATCTTTGGACCGCAGATATCTTGCAAGATGCCTATGCGTTTGTTTAGTCTTTTTTCGATGTTTCTTATCTTGTCGATGTTTGATTTGTGGTATTCGTGTGTTCCGTGGCTAAAATTTAAACGAAAAACATTAACCCCTGCTTTAACCATCGCTTCCATCGTCTCTTCGTTGTCACTTGCTGGCCCTAAAGTCGCTACAATTTTCGTCTTTTTTATCATTTTTATGCCCTGTAATTTGATTTTTGCGATTATAACACATTTTAATAATGTAAATTTTTTGTATAATATGCAAAATTTTTAAAGGAGAGAGTATGAATAAATTTTTATTAGCATCTCTTGGCCTAGCAGCTCTTGCTTGCGCTGCCATGGGAGATGACAAAGTCTATAAGCTCAAGCTTGCAACCTCATGGGAGAGCACTATGCCAGTGCTTGGTGACGTGCCAAAAGAGCTAAAAGAGAAGGTCGAAAAGATGAGTAACGGCCGCATCGAGATCAGGATCGACTACCCGTCAAAGCACAAGTCACCTTTTGCGATGCTTGACTTTGCAAAGAGCGGTCAGTACGACATCGGCTACACAGCTAGCTACTACTACAAAGGCAAAGACCCTAAGACAATGTTTTTTACAGCGACACCATTTATGATGAATACTGACGAGCAAACAGCTTGGTATGAATTTGGCGGCGGTAAAGAGCTAGAGGCGAAAGTTTTTGACCCATATAACATCAAAATTTTTAGAGCTGGTAACACTGGCATGCAAATGGGCGGCTGGTTTAAAAAAGAGATCAAGTCAGTTGATGATATCAAAGGCTTAAAGATCAGAATTCCAGGCTTTGGTGGTGAAATTTACGCTAAACTTGGCGCAAATATCAACACTATCCCAACTGGCGAGCTTTACATGGCGCTTGAGATGGGTACAATCGACTCAGTCGAGTGGGTTAGCCCAGCTTACGACATGGCGCTTGGCTTTCACAAAGTGGCAAAATACTACTACACAGGCTGGCAAGAGCCAGATGGCGAAACTCAGTTTTTCTTCAACAAAAATGCGTATGAAAAACTTCCAGATGATCTAAAAGCTATCTTTGAAGCGGCTGCTGCTGAAGTAGCAAGAGATGTAAATACTAAGGTATTTTACGCAAACGTAGAGTACTGGGACAAGATGAAGGCTGAGTATCCAGACATCCAAGTAAAATCTTTCCCACCAGAGGTCATCGCAGCTCTTAAAAAGGCTACAAATGAGCTACTTGATGAAGAGAGCGCAAAAGATCCACTATTTAAAGAGATCGTCGAGTCTCAAAGAGCTTTCCTCAAAAAAGCAAGAGAATGGACTAAAATTTCTGACTACGCTTACATCAAAACAAACGAAGAGAAATAACCACAGCAGGGAGCTCTCCCTGCTTTTTAAAATTTAAAACTATAAATTAAAAACTTCTTGTATAGAATTTTCCTTTTTCTTGTCAAGAACATTATCAAAAAAGATCTAATGCTAGTACAAGCCCAATATAACTGTTATGGGCTATCAGGCGTTTCCATTTAGCTTGCAAAAAGCGTTTGAGAAATAAAAATTTTCCTCCTTTGCTTCGGCAAGGGAGGGCTTTTTGGTTTTATGTGATCTTAAAATTTATTTGCTATTTTGCTCTCTTAAAACAACCTTTGCATTTTTCTCTTTTTTACAAAATTCCAGAAATTCTCTCCCATTTTTTGTATCATCATTTAGTCCGATGCAGCCAAAGCCCTTCTCATCATGCGGATAAAGCGCTAAATTTAGACTTGGAAAGATAAAAAAGCACCACTCGTTTAAGGAGTATGTATAGAGCATGAGTAGTTTGGCTAGATCTTTGATCTCATCAAATTTTAAAGCATCTATCCTAAGGCAGATGGCAGGTAGCAAAATTTCACCATTTAAACCAAGATCAAAGTGCTCATTTGGCTCTTGCAAGATGCCTAACTTTTTAAATTTATCGTGCAAAGTTTTTACTTCAAGCGTTTCATCGCTCAAGTTAGTATCGTCGTAGTTTAAGGCGCTTATGACAAATGCTTCATCTTTAAATTTATTAAAATATTTATCAAAAAGCTTTAGCGCGGTATCTACACCAGAAGCCCAGTTTTCATCCTCTATCTCAAAAAAGCCGATCCAGTTTTTAGAGTGGCTAAAGGAGTTAAAATTTATATCGCTAAGCTTTAGAGCCTTATTTATTAAGCTTGATGATTTTTCCATTTTAATTTTAAACGATGTGGTCTTGCAAGCCTTATAAACTAAGAGCCTCTCGCATAGAAATTTCTATCTTTTTCTCATCAAGGCTGCCATTATAAAATAAATTTAACGCTAAAACCGCTTGATATAAGAGCATATCAGCTCCGTCTTTGCATGCTAAATTTTGCCTTTTTGCCTCTTTTAAAAATGGCGTTTGCTTGCCGTAAATAACATCAAATGCAAATTTAGCGCTTTTTAAAATGCCATCTAAAATCTCTTTTGGTGCTGGCAAAAGATCGTCTTTTAGCCCTGCTGAGGTCGAATTTACCACTAGATCAAATTTGTGCTCTTTATAGTCATCCCAGCTAAAGCACTCGTATTGATCTTTAAATTTATCAAGTCTTGCCTTGCTTCTATTTAGTATGCAAACATCTATGTTTTGTGATCTAAGTGCGTAGGCTAGGGCGTTTGCAGTGCCTCCAGCTCCAAGGATGATGGCGCTTTTTGCCTCTTTAAAATTTGATATCGCTTTTAAAAAGCCAGGTGCGTCAGTATTGTAGGCATAAATTTTCTCATTTTTTAGCACCAAAGTGTTTGCAGAGCCTATTTTACGTGCTGCTTCTGAGGCGTCGTCGGCTAAATTTAGAGCAAATTCTTTATGCGGGAGTGTGACATTTGCGCCGTTTAGTTTTAGGGATCTAAATTTATTGATTAGCTCATTGCCATCTTTTAACAAAACCCTAGTATATAGGGCATCAAGAGCTAGATCGGCAATGGCTTTGTTGTGTAGTCTTGGAGATACCGAGTGAGCTATCGGATCTCCAAAAACTGCGAAGGTTTTCATTTTGCTCTAAAGACAAAAGCGTCTTTATTGACATCTTTTCTTATGTCATTTACAGCTTTTTGTAGCCCTTTTTCATCAAATGGACCAACTAAAATTTTAGTTAGCTCACCAGCTTTTATAGTTTTGTAGCTATAACCTTTGGCTGCTATTTTTTTCATATAGTCGGCATTTGGGTTAAATTTACTAGTTGCAAATACTTGAACATAAGAGCCTTTTGCGACGCTCTCAGCCTTTGCTGGAGCTTCAGCTTTTTTCTCTACTTTTGCCTCAGTTTTGGCTGGCTTTGCTTCAGGCTTTTTATCTGCTTTAGCTTCGCTTTTTGTTTCAGCTTTTTTAGCTGGAGCCTCTACCTTTGTCTCAGCTTTTTTAGGCGCTTCAGCTGGATGCTCTACAGCTTTTACTACCTCTTTTGGCTCTTCAGTTTTAGGAGCTGATTTTGCGCCTTCTTTATCTTTTAGCTTTTTGATCATATCTTCAAAATCATCTTGTTGCTTGTTTTCAGGCACGATAGGCACTTGCTCGAAAAGTTGTGTATCGCCTTTTTTAACATCTGAATTTGTGTCTTGTGCAGGTACCTGCGTATCGACTGGCTGCTCTGCTGGCACTGGAGGCAGAACTAGTCTTGAGTCGGCTTCATTTTGTGCTTGTGTCGAGTCGCTTGAGTTTATAAGCTTCATGGCTACGATGATGATTAAAAAAAGTATAACAAGAGCTGCTATAAACATAAGAAGTTTCTTTAGTTTTGCGCCCTTTGCCTCATCATCTTTTTCTAAAAGTATATCTTTTAACTCTTCGTTTTCCATTATTTCTCCTTACATATATTTTGACCAACTTGCCCCACGCTCTTTTTGATAGAGGTTATATGGCAAAGTTAGGATGTTAAATTCTTTTGGCATATCTTGATTAGGAAACATTCTCCACTCTTTGGCTAGCTTTTGTGAGAGCTTTGCGCTTAGCATATTTGCAAGCGTGCAAGCTTCATTTAGCGTAGTGTGACCTTTATGCACATAAAGGTGCAAATGTCCCGGCGTCTTGGTCTCGTAGGCTGTGAAATTTATAAAGCCTTCTTCTCTTAAAAGAAGCTGAGCTCTATGCCAAAACCTATCTGGAGTTCTGCCGTTGTAGTCAAAGACTATATTTTCGACCTTATCACTTGCATTAATTAGCGAGTGGGCGATTATAGCTTTGCCCTCCTCATGCTCTTTCATGACACTATAAGTTAGTGGTTCGTTGATCTTTTCAAATTTATCAAAGAAAATTTTGCCCTTGTACTCTATCTTATTGACGATCGTGTCGCGTTTGATGTAGTAGTGGGTCGTTATTATCTTTATAAGAGATGTATCAATACTTTGCATCAAAATGTCGCTTTATCGTAGATTATAAATTTATGAGCTAGCTCTTTTAACTCGCCCTTGATCTTCTCTTGTAAAGATGCGTTGTTGATGTCGCTTAGCACGTCAGCGATCTTGTTTGCTATTAGCTCAAACTCAGCCTCTTTCATACCACGAGCTGTAAGGGCTGGGCTACCTACACGTATGCCACTTGTGATAAACGGACTTCTTGTCTCGCCCGGGACTGTGTTTTTATTTACAGTTATGCCAGCATTTCCAAGAGCGATGTCAGCGTCTTTTCCGCTAAATTCGCGGTTTAAAAAGCTCATTAGGATTAGGTGGTTGTCAGTGCCGCCACTTACTAGATCAAAGCCTCTGCTTATTAGCACTTCGCCAAGTTTTTTAGCGTTTGCTTTTACTTGTTTGGCATAAATTTTCCACTCAGGGCTAAGGTTGTGCTTAAAGCCAACAGCCTTTGCAGCGATGACATGAACTAGTGGTCCGCCTTGGATGCCTGGGAAGATAGAAGAGTTTATCTTTTTAGCGTACTCTTCGTTGTTTGTCATGATGATGCCGCCTCTTGGGCCTCTTAGAGTTTTATGCGTAGTTGAGCTTACGACGTCGCAGTGTGGGAAAGGATTTTGATGCTCGCCAGCTACTACAAGACCAGCGATGTGAGCAACGTCTGCAAAGAGTATCGCACCAACAGCGTCAGCTATCTCTCTAAATTTCTTAAACTCGATCTCTCTTGTGTATGCGCTAGCGCCACAAACGATCATTTTTGGTTTTACTATCTTTGCGATATCCATGACTCTATCGTAGTTTATGCGGCCATCAAGCTCGACGCCATAGAAAAAGCTCTCATACATCTTGCCAGAGCTGCTTACCTTTGCGCCGTGAGTTAGGTGTCCGCCGTGGCTTAGATCCATGCCTAAAATTTTATCACCTGGGTTAAGCAAAGCACCATAAACGCCTTGGTTTGCCTGAGAGCCCGAGTTTGGTTGAACGTTTGCAAATTCGCATCCAAAAAGCTCTTTACATCTATCGATCGCGATTTGCTCGATCTCATCGACAAATTCGCAGCCACCATAATATCTCTTGCCAGGATAGCCTTCAGCGTATTTGTTTGTTAGGATTGAGCCCATCACCTCCATAACATCTGGATATGTGAAATTTTCACTAGCGATCATCTCTAGGTGGTCGCACTGGCGTTTTAGCTCTAAATTTACTAGGTCGTAAATATCTTTATCGTAGCTTTGCAAACTCATTTTTCATTCTCCTTTGTCTCAGTTTTTAGTGGCCTCATCGCTGGGAAGAGGACAACGTCGCGTATTGATTTTTTATCTGTTAAAAGCATAACAAGTCTGTCGATGCCTATGCCTTCGCCTGCAACTGGTGGCATGCCGTATCCTAGGGCTTTTACATAGTCTTCATCCATCTCGTGAGCCTCGTCATCACCTGCATTTTTGGCATCGATTTGCGCTTTAAAGCGGTTGTATTGATCGATTGGATCATTTAGCTCGTTAAAGCCATTTGCTAGCTCACGACCAGCGATAAATAGCTCAAATCTCTCTGCCACATCAGGATTTGTGTCGCTTCTTCTTGAAAGTGGGCTTATAGAGATCGGATAGTCGATGACAAAAGTTGGGTGGATGAGCTTGCTCTCTACGTAGTTGTCAAAGAGTTCAGCCTGCAAGTGGCCAAGGTCAAGCTTTTCGTTTGCTTCAAAGCCATCAGCTCTTAGTTTTGCTAAAATTTTAGCCTTATCGCTTACGATATCTTCAGCAAGTCCGCCTATCTCAACTAAGGCTTTTTTATAGCTTATGCGTTTAAATGGCTTGCTAAAATCAATCTCCATGCCATCAAAATTTATCACTTTCTCCATGCCAAGTTTTTCTAAAATGACATTAAATAAATCCTCTGTGATGCCCATTAGATCGTGGTAGTTGTGATATGCCCAGTAAAACTCTATGCTTGTAAATTCAGGGTTGTGAGTTAGATCCATACCCTCATTTCTGAAGTTTCTATTCATCTCATAAACAGCTTCAAAACCGCCAACTACAAGGCGTTTTAGATATAGCTCGGGAGCGATTCTTAGGTATCTCTCAACTCCAAGGGCGTTGTGAAATGTCACAAATGGTTTTGCATTTGCGCCGCCAGCTATTGGGTGAAGCATCGGAGTTTCAACCTCTAAAAAGCCCTTTTCTTCAAAAAATCTTCTAATCGTGCTTATAATCACTGAGCGCTTTTTAAAGTCAGCCCTAACTTCAGGGTTCATTATCATATCAAGGTATCTTTGGCGGTATCTTGTCTCAACATCAACTAGCCCGTGGTACTTCTCTGGAAGCGGACTAATTGATTTTGTAGCTAAGCTAAGCTCATTTACGTGCATTGAAAATTCGCCAGTTTTTGTTATAAAAGCGTAGCCTCTAACATAGACGATATCGCCTATTTCTACATATTTTTTAACGATTTTAAACCACTCTGGATCAAGCGTCTTGTTGCTAAAATAAATTTGTAAATTTCCATTTTCGTCTTCGATGTTTGCAAAGACTGCTTTACCAGCGTCACGGATCAGCTTTATCCTACCTGCAAGGCCAACTAGCTGCCCCTCCGCTTTTTTCTCTTCTGTATCTTTTATATAGTTAAATTTAAGTCTAAATTTAGAGATATTCATATCTCTTCTAAGAAAATGTGGATATGGATTTATGCCTAAATTTCTAAGCTCATCTATGCTTTCTAATCTTTGAATTTCGTGTTGGTTGTCAAATATCACCTTACTTTCCCTTTATATTATTTTTTGAACATTTTTCGCAAATTCCATAAAGCTGCATCATGTGACCAGTTAGTTTAAAGCCATGCTCTTTTGCGATGCTTATTTGCCTTTTTTCTATCATAGGATCTTCAAATTCTATGATAAGACCGCACTTTCTGCATATCATGTGGTCATGGTGTGGCTTTGTGGCAAGCTCAAATTTCTTGCCTTGCGAACCAAAGCTGATAGATGTTACCATCTCTGATTCTTCTAGTAAATTTAGCGTCCTATAAACAGTTGCGATGCCGATATTTAGCTCAGGATAGGTCTCTTTTATAAAAAGATATAGCCTCTCTGGCGTAAAGTGTTCGTCGTTGTTATAAAGCGTTTTTAGTAAAATTTCACGCTGTTTTGTATATTTTAAACCATTGTCGCGAAGAACTCTTTTAAATTTCTCAAGCAAGGCATCATATTCTAAATTTTCTATCATTTTTCTTCCCCTTTAGTGACGTTTGTGTCGGTGTTTGTACTCGCATTTGCATCCATTGATATAAATGCATCACTCTTGTTTGTATCCTTTGGTCTTACTACCATCTCATCTAGCTCATTTTTGATGTTTTTCACATCGATATTTGTTATCCATCTACCAGTTTCAAGTAGGAGCGGATAGACTTTGCTATTTGTAAAGTATGGCTCGATCATTTTGTTTAGCGAAGTGCCTGACATCACGGCAACGACTGCTGAAAATGTGAGGAAAATTTTGCCACTTCCCATGACAAATCCACCAAGCCTATCTAAAAAGCCAAGTCCGCTTACTGAAACTATCTTTGATAAAAATTTGCCAACTAGCAGACAAACTAGCCAAAAAACTAGCCAAAGTCCGATAAATGCGACAAATTGTAAAAATGAAGGATTTTCAAATTTATAGATATTTTTGCTTATGAAGCTCTCAGCTACATCTGAAAATCTACTAGCGACAACTAGACCGCCGATAAGTCCGATAAGTCCAAAAGTCTCTTTTATAAGCCCGTTTATTATGCCTTTTACACCAAGTATCAGGACAAGGGCGATGACGATAATGTCAAACCAAGTTACTAAATCCATCATACAGTTCCTATTAAATTTTGAAGTTCTTGCTGGCTAGTTGAGTAGGCTAGCGCGTTTTCTTTTGTGATCAAGCCCTCTTTTAGCGCTTTCATCAGGGCTTGAGTCTGCGTGCTCATGCCAGTTTGTTGCTGATTTAGCTGCATTTGAGAGTAAATTTGATGCACTTTGTTTTCGCGTATCAAGTTTGATATCGCCATATTATTTATCAAAATTTCATGCACAGCGCACCTTCCGCCGCCTATTTTTGGTATCAGACTTTGTGAGATGACGGCAGTTAGCGAAACGCTAAGCATATTTCTTACTTGAAGCTGCTCGCTTCCATCGAAGCTATCAACGATCCTATTTATAGTTTGTATAGCTGAGTTTGTGTGAAGAGTGCCAAAGACTAGGTGTCCAGTCTCAGCTGCTGTAATAGCCGTAGAGATCGTCTCTCTATCCCTCATCTCGCCCACAAGTATGATATCTGGGTCTTCGCGAAGTGCAAATTTTAGCGCCTTTGAGTAAGAGTGTGTGTCGGTGCCGATATTTCTATGTGAAAATAGGGCTTTTTTGTTGTTATGTACAAACTCGACTGGGTCCTCAACGGTGATGATGTGCTTTCTATAATTTAAATTTATCTCATTAAGCATCGCAGCAAGCGTTGTTGATTTACCACTGCCTGTTGGTCCAGTAACCAGGATAAGGCCCTTTTCTCGTTTGAT
>ERZ772909.2070-NODE-2070-length-10439-cov-6.424692_pt1 | contig 10439 bp, 6 predicted proteins | sample MGYA00511137_ERZ772909 | MGnify/ENA primary metagenome ERZ772909 (study PRJEB29015, sample SAMEA2738095) | human oral metagenome | biome: human oral; feature: human-associated habitat; material: saliva | place: China | collected 2270 ... | reverse complement strand
CTACATATTTTTAGTGGAAGAAGTGGCGGGTACCGGTCAGGTACATGGTCACGCCAGCAGCCTTAGCCGCCTCGATAACTTCCTCGTCGCGGATCGAACCGCCCGGGTGCACGACGGCACGCACGCCGGCGTCCAGCAGCACCTGCAGGCCGTCAGCGAAGGGGAAGAACGCGTCGGATGCTGCAACCGCACCGCGAGCACGCTCGTTACCTTCACCGCCGAGAGTGTTCGCACGCTCAACCGAGAGCTTGCAGGAGTCCACGCGGTTCACCTGGCCCATGCCGATGCCCACAGCAGCGCCGTTATCGGCAAGCAGAATAGCGTTGGACTTGGGCGAACGCAGCGCACGCCACGCGAACTCGAGGTCGCGCAGGGTAGCCTCGTCAGCAGCCTCACCGGCAACCAGGGTCCAGTTCTTCGGGTCGTCACCCTCAGCCTGCAGGCGGTCAGCCTCCTGGAAGAGCGCACCACCGGAAATGGGGCGGTACTCGATAGCCTCGCGGGCGAAGCCCTCGGGCAGCACCAGCAGGCGCAGGTTCTTCTTCTCGCGCAGAATCTCCAGGGCCTCGGGCTCGTAGCCGGGAGCCACAACAACCTCGGTGAAGATGCCCTTGACGGTACGTGCCATTTCGGCAGTCACGGGGCGGTTAGCGGCAATCACGCCACCGTATGCGGACAGCGGGTCGCAAGCGTGCGCCTTCGCGTGAGCGTCCGCAATGGGGTCAGCCGCGCCGGGGGTTGCCACAGCAATACCGCAGGGGTTGTTGTGCTTGATAACGGCAACAGCGGGCTCGTCGAAGTCGTATGCGGCACGCAGAGCGGCGTCAGCGTCAACATAGTTGTTGTAGCTCATCGCCTTACCGTGCAGTTGCTCCGCCTGAGCAATGCCGGGGGCTGCAGCCGGGTCAACGTACAGGGCGGCACGCTGGTGCGGATTCTCGCCGTAACGCAGGGTCTCGCTGCGCTCGAAGCCCAGGCCGGCATACGGGGGCCAGAAGTTAGCGTCCTCATCCTGCAGGAACTGGGATGCGGTCCAGGTAGCCACGGCGGTATCGTATGCGGCGGTGTGGGCGAAAGCGCCGGCGGCCAGGCGGCGGCGCTCATCCAGGGAGAAACCACCGTTCTTAGCGGCCTCAACGGTGCGTGCGTAATCGGCGGGATCCACAACAATAGCGACAGCGTCGTGGTTCTTCGCAGCTGCACGAACCATGGAGGGGCCGCCAATGTCAATCTTCTCGATGATGGCGTCCTGACCGGCACCGGATGCGACGGTCTCAACGAAGGGGTACAGGTTCACGACGACCAGGTCGAAAGGCTCGACATCCAGCTCGCCGAGGGTGTCGATGTGCTCCTGCTTGCGGCGGTCAGCCAGAATACCTGCGTGGATGCGCGGGTGCAGGGTCTTCACGCGGCCTTCGAGGCATTCGGGGAAGCCGGTCACTTCGGTGACCTCGGTGACGGGTACGCCTGCTGCCGCGATGGTTGCTGCGGTCGAACCGGTGGAGACCAGCGCGACGCCAGCCTCGTGCAGGCCGCGGGCGAACTCCTCCAGACCGGTCTTGTCGTAGACGGAAATGAGGGCGCGGCGCAGGGGCACGCGATCGAGCTCAATGAGAGACACAAATACTCCGATGCTTTAGACGTGCACGCCGGTTCTCGGCGGCACAGCTGGTGGATGGACGTAGCCTGCCAGGATAGGCAGGGCATGTGTGGGGGTATTCCCCGCCGCTGTGCACCTTCCCCTCAGGGGTACTCGGGTGCCACAACGGAACGTGTGTGGGCGGCGGGGGTTGAGCTCGGCTCATTCCGCCGCGAAAAATTTAGTGGGCGGAATTAGCTGTCAGATGCAGTGCCGCGGGATTCAGCGAGAGACGCGATGGTCTGCACGAGCAGGCGGCGCTCCTGCACCTTAATGCGTTCGTGCAGGGTCTCTTCGGTATCGTCGTCCAGAACGGGCACTGCCGCCTGGGCGAGGATGGGGCCGGTGTCAACGCCCGCATCCACAAAGTGGACGGTCAGGCCGGTAATCTTCACACCGTGCGCCAGGGCGTCACGCACGCCGTGCGCACCGGGGAAGGAGGGCAGCAGGGCGGGGTGGGTGTTAATAATGCGGTTGCTGAAACGCTCGACCAGCTGCGCGTCAACAATGCGCATGAAGCCGGCGAACACAATGTAATCGGGGGCGTAGGAAGCGATCTTTTCTTCCAGTGCACGGTTCCAGGAGGGGCGGTCGGCGTAGTCGCCGGGCTGAACCAGGAAGGTGGGTACACCCGCCGCCTGGGCACGTTCAATACCCAGACAGGGCTTGTCGGCGCCCACTGCCGCAATGTCGAGGGGAAGCTCGCCCGCTGCTACAGCGTCGAGGATGGACTGAAGATTCGTTCCGGAGCCGGATACCATAACCACAATTCGCACCCGACTAGTATAGCCCGTCTCACACCCTTATCCAAAGGGGGTAAGAGGTTCACAAAACACCCAAAGCCCAAAGGTGAGCACAAAGAAACCCTGGCGGGATGAATCCTCACCGGGGTTCACTGGAGTTCATGGGGGTTCACCGGGGTTTGCTGGGCGCAAACTCAATAGGTCGCGAACTCAATAGGCCGCATACTCAATAGGTCGCGGGCGCACGGGACGGTACCCTTATAGGTATGTCTACTCCCCCGCAGAACACTCCAAACAACGCACCGAACAACGCACCGCAGCAGCCCACCCCGAACAACGGTGCACCGCAGAACCAGCAGGTTCCGCCGCGAGCGCCGCAGCAGGCACCTCAGAACATGATGCCGCAGCCTCGAGGACCTCAGGGTAAGAAGCCGCGCAAGCCCATCGACCCCATCGAACAGCAGAAAGCGAATATTCGCACCTCGCTTATGCTGATTGCTGCCGCGCTGGTGATTTTTGCGGCGTCTTCCTTCGTGCTCTCCACGATGCCGCTTTTCTTGGCGCTCTTCATCTTCGCGCTCGCCGGCATTACCCTGAGCATTATTGCGATTGTGCGCACCGCCGTCTACCGCGGCCCCTGGTTCTTCTACATTGCCGCGGGCGTCAGCATTATCTACGGTGCGATGACCCTGCTGGGCGGTATCGGTCTTGCTCTCATGCCCGGCGCGCAGGAGTACCGTGAGTGCCGCGCCGCCGCGCTGACCCAGACCGATATGTACACCTGCGACCAGAAGTTCCAGGGCACGATGGACAAGCTCACCGGCACGTCCAGCTCTAGCTCTTCCGCAGCTCGTTAGGGGTTCTGCGCGCTAGTTCTTCTTGCGGGCGTTAGAACCCTGCGCATTAGAGCCCTGGGACTTCGAGGAGCTGACATCCAGCGGGGGCAGCTCCACGGTAGACGCCTCATCGGTCACCAGCGGAAGGATGCCGGTCTGGCTACGAACCTCAAAGATGCGGCTCATCGCCTGATCGGCAGAGAGGACATCCAGCTCACGATCCACAAAATCACGTTCTAGGTCGTTCTTCTGCTTCTTGCGTGCCGCCTTGGCCGCTTTCTTCGCCTCGCGCTTCTGCGCACGCTCAAGCGCGCGGTCCTGAGCGGAATCCTGCGGGGCGGGTTCAGCGTGGGCGCTCTCTGCCGCTTCTGAACCCTGCGCTGCGGCGGGCTGCTCAAGACCAAAACCGAAGTACGCCATAATGCGGCTCGCACGGCCCTTCGAACGCGGCGTCTGCTCTGCGGGCTCTTCAACAGCGTTCTCACGCTCAGCTGCCACAGGTTCGGTAGCCTCGTAGACGGGCTCCTGAATCAGTTCGCGAGTCTCCTCCTCGGAGGGGTCATGAGCGTACACGGCAGGGTCATAGGTGCCGTGTTCGTCAGCAGTGTACTCGTTGGAGGCAGGCTCAACAGATGCTTCAATGCTCTCGTAATCCTCCGCCTGCGCAGAGTCAGCGTAGGCAGAGTGCAGGTAATCGACCTGCTGAACGGCCTCAATCGGCTCGTACTGCTCAGCGGGGCTCTCTTCAGCAGTAGCCTCTTCGGAGGCGGGCTCTTCAGCCGCCTCTTCACGCTCTTCAACGATGTCTGCGAAAGCGTCCGCCGCCGCACGCTGCGCCAGCTGTTCGGTCGCCTCCACGGGGACGGCAACCACCGGCTCCTGCGGATGCACCGGCACGTGACCGGTCGCCACCTCAGATACAACAGACTGCTCAGGCTCAGAGACATTCTTCTCAGAAGCCTTCTTAGAGGCAGCCGCGCGTGCCGTCTCTTCCGCCTCGCGCTCAGCTGCTTCACGCTCTGCAGCCTCACGAGCGGCGACTTCCTCAGCTTCACGCTCTGCAGCTTCACGCTCAGCCGCCTCACGTGCCGCGGCTTCCTCAGCCTCACGCTCCATACGCTCTGCACGTGCCTGCGCACGCTGCTCACGACGCTCCGCAAAACGCTCACGAGTCGAGGCAGTAAAACTCATCAGACGCTCACCCAAGTTCGGGCGCTCATCCGCAAAACGAGGCAGCTCACGGCTGCTATCCGGCACCAGGGCGCGGCTCAGCAACATACCGAAAGTCACGCCGGCACCCACCGTCAACGCGGTATGCGCCGCAAAAGTCAGCGGCTCAGCACCAACCTCCGTAAAACGACCAATACCCAGGGAGCCGTACGAAATCCAGCCCAGCCACAGGGCACCAAACGACGTCATAATACCGGTCATCACACCCAGCACCACCGCAGAAATCAACGCAGACAGCGGGCGGAACGGAACCTTCAGGGAAACCCACTCATCCAGGTGATCCTCACCCTCACGCAAGAACCACCAGCCAGCAATCGCACCGGCACCCAGCGGCACCAGCAGACCCACCAGACCGAACGTGCCCATCGACTCGGGCACAGCACCCAGAATCGGAAGCATCGGCAAGGTACCAACATCGCTACTGGTCAAGCCAACCGAGGTACCCGCACCAAAGGAGAAACCGGCACCGGTCGACCACGCAATCGCATAAATCACCAGGTTCGGCAAGAAACCCAGCTGCAGCAAAGTCACCGCAGTATCACCCACAGCGCCCGCATGCAGCTCCTGGTAGGTGGCAACAATCTGCGACCAGCCCGCCAAAATGCCGATACCCAAAAGCACCGCACCCAGACCGACCAGCGCCACAAATGCAACCACCGCAGCACGCACCACAGCCCAGGCGTACGAGCCCGCCCAACGCGAATACTGACTCATCTGCGAAATCTGCTCCGCAGTATCAACACCCACCATGCGCGAGAGCGAACGCGCCTCACGGTAGCCACCCCACATCAGACCAGCCACCACAATACCCAAAGGCACCAGGGCAGCATTCAAAGCCTGCAGAGGTTGCGGATGCGGGCTCGCCCAACCGTACATCGCCGAGCTAATCAGGGCATAAGTCACCGAACCGGACAGCACCGGAATCAAAAACTCACCCTCATACGAGGCGCGCGCCAGGCGACGACCCGAACGGTAACAGAGCAACAGAGGCAGAATACTCAAACCCAGCGGCACCAGCGTCATCGTGCCGGCAGAAGCACCAAAAGCAGCCGAAAGATCCAAAGGAACACCGTGAATCAGAAGCCACAGGTGCGCCGACATGGCGGCCACGGAGGAGAACTCCATGTCGCCAAAACCCTTGGTCGCCCACACGGCAGACATCGCCGCAAACACAGCAAGCGCAGAGAACAGGGCAGTAACAATTAGTTCAACAACACCCTGAAGCCACAGAGGCATGGGCATGGAATAACGAGAGATAGGTGAGGTGCTTTTCATCGTCCTTCAATCATGCCACGAATTAACGACGAAACCCGCCTCCGATTAACACTCGAAAGCGGGTTCTCACAACTATTCACACAGGTATTCATACAGACACGCACGCGAGGGCGCGTATCCGGCAAAGTTTTAATCCTCAGTCCACGGGTTGGAAGCTTCAACACCCCAGGCGCGGTACACCTGCGCCTTAGAAGAAATCAGCTCCAAATCATAGGCACTCGCGCTCGCCGCCATCAGACCCTCCAGGGCGGCGGTAGGCAGCGGACCGGCATCATCACGACCCACAGCATGCACGCCGCGCGGCGCCTGACGGCCAGCCCACTCGAGGCTCACGCGCGCATCCACATTAATAACGTGGTCGCCAAAGCGCTCAAGAAGTTCGGTAATCCAGCGATCAGTTTCCGGGTAGGGGTACAGGCCCTTCAGCTCGCCAATGCTCAACACAGAAATGTACATGTGCCGGAACGAGCGGCGGCGCAGAAAAGCGACCACGGCGGGGTCTGGATCCGCCTTACGGATCTCCGCAAGAACGTCGGAGTCCAGGAGCATACCGGAGAAATTCATACCCCTAATGCTACGCTACGCGCAGACCGGCGTACTCAATAGCGGGGATGCCCTCGGGGTTGGGCAGAAGAAGGAAGTTCAGGAACTCGTCACGCTTAGAAGAAATGCGGGAGTAATCGTCAATGCTGACTGCGGTGTATCCGCCTCGCGCGGGGACAGCTGCGGCACGCAGGCTTTCCTGGTAGGAGCGGGAGGGGTTCAGAGAGATTGCTGCTTCGGTTGCAGAGCCGTTGTACATGTGACAACCTGCGCCGTGAGTGGCGCGATCCTTTCGCGTTGCTCTTGTCTGTACCGGTTACCACCTCTGAGGGTGGTGAATACAAACCGCTTCGTCATCCGAGCCACCCGTGAACATGGGGTTGGCGTTCGACCATAGTCGGAGCTTATCAGTCGAAACTCTTGAAGCTGGGTTTAGCTTACAGCATTTTCTCAAGTTAAGTAAAGCGTTTTCTGAAAGAGATTTAGATTATTGGCGTTTTGGCTTGTGGAAACGTTTTAAATGGCGGGAATTTTTGATACTGCGCGGAATATCTTATGTGAATACCGGTGTTTTTATGCGGTGAAAATCCTTCCGACAAAAATACGAAATACGCCCCAAACCACCGCTCAATAGTCGCCTCGGCAGCCAGCCCGGCAGCCAGCCCGACAGCCAGCCCGGCAGCCTCCAGCACATGACCGGCGACAAGGCGCAAACCCGCACGATACGCGATAATGAGCTGGTGAGCGCCAACAACCCCTTCCCCGAAATTCCCGTCACCGTACCGCAGATCATTCGCCAGGTCGGGCACCGCACCTACCAGCGCGGTGTCGCCTACCAGCGCAACCGCGAAGTCATCCGCTACAGCTACGACGAAGACAACAGCACCCTCACCGGGCTTGTCAACGGAAGCACCATCATCCCCTACGAAGTGACCATTCGCTTCTTCCCCGCCGTCAGCGGCTCCGCAACTTTCACCGCCCGCTGCACCTGCCCCGTGCTCACCGATTGCAAGCACGCCGTAGCGCTCATGCTCACCGCGCTCGACCGCGCCTCCGTAGCGAAAAAGGCACTCAGCGAACACCCCGGACCTGTCGGCGTACCCGGTGCTGCAACGAAGGGCGCAGAAGAGGCAAAGAGATCCGCAGGTTCAAAGAGCGCGGATGTTACCGAGGCGAAGAAGTCCGCCGACCCGCTCGCGGCGCTGCGCGCCTCCGGTGCACTCACCACCGCGGCGAACCTACCCGCACCCAATGCAGAGACTGCCGAGCCCGAAAACCCCCAGGGAAGCTTTGCGCTCAACGAACTAGGCACCTCCCCCACTGCGCTCGACCCCACAGCGCTCGATGGTTCCACCTCCAAAATTTCTGCCTGGCGGCGCGACCTTTCCTCCGTTCTTTCCGCACGTCAGGACCTTGCGGGCATTGATTCGATGCGCGTGAGCGGCGCCCTGGATTTCTCGCTGAGCGTCTCCGGTTCCTACGCGCGCGGCCGCAATATGCCCGGCGCAACCCCCAGCATTAACCTGCTCGCCCGCCCGCTCATGGCATCCAAAACCGGGCGCTGGATCAAGGGCGGACTCAGCTGGGAAACATTCGCCTCCAGCGTGGGCGGACCCGTCGGGCGGCACGAAATCTACCCCGAACACGAACGATTCTTCGCCGAGCTCTACTCGATTGCCCGCCCCTGGCAGAACATGTATTCCTCGCACCGCGACTGGATCTCAATCAGCGCTTCTGCCTCCACTCTGCTCTGGGATGTACTCGCCCGCGCGGAGGATATTGGCCTGCCCCTGCTCGTCAACGGTCGCGAGGTGAACTACGCCGTGCTGAGCCCCGCACAGGTGCGCCTGCACGCCGCCGCCGCAGAAGATGCACACGCAGAAGGCGCCGGGCTGCAGCTTCAAGCCGCGCTCAGCTGGGAAGGACGCGAAGGCGAACTACTGCGCCAACTCTGGCTGCCCGCCGCGCACTGCCACCCCATCGGCACCCCGCGTACCGGCTTCTTTGCCCTGGGAGGGCTTGCTCAGCAGGAGTACGAGCAGGCGGCAAAGGCGGTGCACTGGAAGACCGCGCGCCCCGGCGCACTGGATGAAGTGGGCCGCGAATCTTTCGTGCAAAAGGACGCGCAGAAGGCGCCGACTGAGGAAGCTGAGAATAGCGCACCGACGATTGCCCCGGCGCAGAATAACCCGGCGCAGGGTGAACGGGTGCGCTACTCCCCCGCCGTGCCCGAACTGCCCGAGGGTGTGGAGCTGGCGCTCATCCCCCTGGTCGAGCCGCTCGATGCCGCCTCCGAATCGCTGATTAGCGCCGGAACCGTGCATATTCCCGCCGCGGAACGCGCCACATTCCAGAAGGAATACCTGCCCGCGCTCAGCCGCTCCATTCCCTCGCTGACCCCCGATCCGGCGCTGGCGCTACCTCGCGTGAAGCCGCCGCATCTGGTGCTTGACATCAGCTTTGACGAGCAGGTACGCCACGACGCGCAGCTGAGCTGGCATTGGGAGTACCCGCTGAGCCCCTTCGCGGAGGACAGTGCAGAGGAGGCGAGCGCACAGAATCCTGCGGCCCTCTCCGATGTGTACTCCCTGCCCGTTTTCGGCTACCCCGGTGAAGAGGGCGGCGAGGTTCGCGATGAGCGTTTTGAGGCGCGCGTACTGCGTTCGGTGCGCGCCATTCTTGCCGCCCACCCGGCGCTTTCCGGGCTGGAAGAGCGCCGCATCGAAGGCTGGGAAACCCGCGAGCTGCTCAGCGCGATTCTGCCGAAACTTCGCCGTGTTTCCGCTGTTCAGGTGCGTTTTAACGGCACCCCGCCACAGTTCGTGGAGGCAACCGACGCGCTCATTGAAATCACCGTGAGCGAGGGCAATTCTCGCGACTGGTTCGGCCTGGGCATTGCGGTGAAGGTCAACAATTGGACCGTGCCGTTCGCACAGATTTTTGAGGCGCTCGACCGCGGGGCGGACCGTATTCTGCTCGGTAACGGCACCTATTTCTCGCTGCGTCGACCCGAGTTTAAGACCCTGCGCACCCTCATTGCGGAGGCTCGCGAACTCGACGATGCGGGCGGTGAGCTGCGCATTAACCGTCACCAGGCGGGGCTGTTCTCTGAGCTGGAGTCGCTGGCGGCGAGCGTGCATACGACCGCACGCTGGGATGCTCAGGTGCGTTCGCTGCTGGAGCTGGTTGAGAGCCTGGAGGATGCCGAAGAGAGCACCAAAAAGGGTACTGAAGAAGCATCTGACAAGGGTGCTCATGGTTCCCCCGCGCCGCAGAAGGCTTCCCGCCGGGTGATTGCTCAGCGCCCGGTGCCCACCGGCCTGCAGGCGACCCTGCGCCCCTACCAGGTGGAGGGTTTCCAGTGGCTGTCGTTCCTGTACGAGCAGCGTCTGGGCGGTATTCTCGCCGACGATATGGGTCTGGGTAAGACCGTGCAGGCTCTCGCCCTGCTCGCCCACGCGATCGAGGAGCATCGTGCCGCCTCCGAGCGTGCCGCCGAGCGCAGTGAGAGCGTCGAGCCGTTCGCGCCCTTCCTCGTGGTTGCGCCGACCTCCGTCATCGCCAACTGGGCGGCGGAGGCGACACGTTTCCTGCCCGAGGCGAAGGTCGTGACCATCACCGAAACCACCGCCGGTAAGACCCCTCTGGCTGAGCGGATTGCCGGGGCGCACCTGGTGCTGACCAGCTACACGCTGCTACGCATGGATGAGGACGCGTACACCGGCTACGCCCGCACGCTGGGCCGCACCGTTGACGAATCCACAGGCGAACTCTCCGCCCCCGAAGGCTGGGGTGCGCTCCTGCTGGACGAGGCGCAATTCGTCAAAAACACCGGCACCCGCGCCTGGTCCATCGCCCGCGCGATGCCCGCCCGCACCAAGATCGCGATGACCGGCACGCCCATTGAGAACAACCTCATGGAGCTGTGGGCGCTGCTGGCGATTGTGGCGGATGGTCTGTTCCCCTCCGCCCGCGCGTTCCGTGACCTGTACGCTCGCCCGGCGGAGTCCGGCGAGGACCCGGCGCACGCCGCGGCGACGGCTGCTCGTCTGCGCCGTCGCATCCGCCCGCTCATGCTGCGCCGCACCAAGGAGCTGGTGGCGGCGGAGCTTCCGGCGAAGAACGATGTGCGCGTGAACCTGCCGCTGGCCCCCGGCCACCGCCGCATCTATG
>ERZ772909.2062-NODE-2062-length-10483-cov-8.023974_pt1 | contig 10483 bp, 7 predicted proteins | sample MGYA00511137_ERZ772909 | MGnify/ENA primary metagenome ERZ772909 (study PRJEB29015, sample SAMEA2738095) | human oral metagenome | biome: human oral; feature: human-associated habitat; material: saliva | place: China | collected 2270 ... | reverse complement strand
CAGAAGAAATGCGTGCCCACTATAACCTAGAAAAACTATGGCATGAGGCGGATTCAGTAGATCTCTCAGAAGCTTTAGCATAGGAGATGAACTCAGTTGCAGTCAACTGGGTTTATTTGCTTAATTTAGAAGAAAATCGTTAGAAAGGTGAGAGCGAGTGGTATTTCCAGAGATGCTCTTGGTATCATGATTATGGCAACATACGAAACCTTTGCGGCTGTTTACGATGCTGTGATGGATGATAGTTTATACGATAAATGGACGGATTTTTCCCTCCGTCATTTGCCCAAGACTAAGGAGAGAAAGAAACTCTTGGAGCTGGCTTGTGGTACAGGTATCCAGTCCGTTCGCTTTTCTCAAGCAGGCTTTGATGTGACTGGGCTTGATTTAAGCGCGGATATGTTGAAGATTGCCGAAAAGAGAGCAGTATCAGCCAAGCAAAAGATTGATTTTATGGAAGGCAATATGCTGGATTTATCCAAGGCAGGGAAATTCGACTTTGTCACGTGTTATTCGGACTCAATCTGTTACATGCAAGATGAGGTTGAAGTCGGGGACGTCTTTAAAGAAGTCTATAATGCCCTTAATGAAGATGGGGTCTTCATCTTTGATGTGCATTCGACCTACCAGACAGATGAGGTTTTTCCAGACTATTCTTACCATGAAAATGCAGAAGACTTTGCCATGCTTTGGGATACCTATGAGGACGAAGCGCCTCACTCTATCGTGCATGAACTGACCTTCTTTATCAAGGAAGCGGATGGTTCCTTTAGTCGCCACGATGAAGTGCATGAGGAGCGTACATACGAAGTTTTGACCTATGATATTTTACTGGAGCAGGCTGGTTTCAAATCCTTCAAACTCTACGCAGACTTTGAGGATAAGGAGCCTACAGAAACTAGCACCCGTTGGTTTTTTGTGGCGCAGAAGTAGGAGATTACCATGACCATTATAGGTATTATAGCGGAGTTCAATCCTTTTCATAATGGCCACAAATACCTGCTAGAACAGGCAGATGGGTTGAAAATTGTGGCCATATCTGGGAATTTCATGCAACGAGGCGAGCCTGCTATCGTGGACAAGTGGACACGGGCTCAAATGGCACTGGAGAATGGAGCAGACTTGGTAGTAGAATTGCCTTTTTTAGTCAGTGTTCAGGCAGCGGATTTCTTTGGACAAGGAGCAGTAGATATCTTGGCAAGGTTGGGGATTGATAGCCTAGCCTTTGGGACAGAAGAAGTTCTGGATTACCAGAAAATTGCTGACTTATATGCAGAGCGTGGTCAAGAGATGGAGAATTTTGTAGATAATCTGCCTGATTCACTCTCTTATCCTCAGAAAACCCAAGCCATGTGGAAGGAATTTGCAGGTCTTGATTTTTCGGGTGATACGCCCAATCATGTTCTTGCTCTGGCCTATGCCAAGGCAGTTGCTGGACGAAACATCAAACTTCATCCAATTAAACGTCAGGGTGCAGGCTATCACTCTGTGGACAAGGATGTGAACTTTGCCTCGGCGACAGCCATCCGACAGCATCAATCAGATCAAGATTTCTTAGAACACTTTATGCCTTCTGTAGACCTGTTTGAAAATGCTTGTAAGGTGAGCTGGGAAGATTATTTTCCATTTTTACGTTATCAAATCTTGTCAAATCCAGATCTAAGTACTATTTATCAGGTCAATCAAGAAATGGCAGTGCGTATTAAGGAAACCATTAAAATAGCAAAATCTATTGAGGAATTGGTTGAGTTAGTGGCTACCAAACGCTACACCAAGGCGCGTGTGCGACGCCTCTTGACCTATATTTTAGTGCAGGCTAGAGAAAGTAATCTGCCAGAAGCCATTCATGTCCTTGGATTTACCGAAAAAGGTAGACAACACCTCAAATCTCTGAAAGATCAAGTCCATCTAGTTAGCCGAATCGGCAAAGAACCCTGGGATGCTACGACTCAAAAGGCAGACCAAATTTATCAACTGGGACACCCTAGTATCGCAGAACAAAATTTTGGAAGAGTGCCAATCAGAATCGAAACAAACGAAGTCTACTGAGAGGTAGACTTTTTGTTTTGTAAAAAATAAGTAAAAATATTTCTTTTCAAAAAGACCTTTTCTAATAAGGAATTAAAAGATTTTCCTCAAAAAAATGACCAAAACATCTTCCATTTAAGGTTTGTTAAAAATCAATTTTTGTGGTAAAATGTATAAGAATGTATGTCATTCAGATAAACAAATAAATTGAGGTAAAAACATGGAAATCATGACAATTGCGATTGTTGTTTTTGCCGTCATCATTGGTTTAGTCATTGGATATGTCAGCATCTCAGTCAAGATGAAATCATCACAAGAGGCTGCAGAGTTGATGCTTTTAAATGCTGAACAAGAAGCAACTAATTTACGAGGACAAGCTGAGCGCGAAGCGGATTTATTACTCAATGAAGCTAAAAGCGAAAGCAAATCCCTTAAAAAAGAAGCACTATTGGAGGCTAAAGAGGAAGCCAGAAAATACCGCGAAGAAGTGGACGCTGAATTTAAGTCGGAGCGTCAAGAACTCAAGCAAATCGAAAGTCGTTTGACGGAGAGAGCTACGAGCCTTGACCGTAAAGACGATAATTTGACGAACAAAGAAAAAACACTTGAACAAAAAGAACAAAGTATTTCTGATAGAGCAAAAAACCTTGATGCACGTGAAGAGCAACTAGAGGAAATTGAAAAGCAAAAGCAAGCTGAACTAGAGCGTGTCGGAAGTCTGACTCAGTCAGAGGCAAAAGATATTATCTTAGCTCAAACAGAAGAAGACTTGACCAAGGAAATTGCTAGCCGCATTCGTGAGGCGGAGCAAGAAGTCAAGGAACGTTCAGATAAGCTTGCTAAGGATATCCTGTCCCAAGCGATGCAGAGAATTGCTGGTGAGTATGTAGCTGAGTCTACCAACTCGACAGTTCATCTGCCTGATGATACCATGAAAGGTCGTATCATTGGTCGTGAAGGTCGCAATATCCGTACCTTTGAAAGTTTGACAGGGGTTGATGTCATCATTGATGATACGCCAGAAGTGGTAACCTTGTCAGGTTTTGATCCTATCCGCCGTGAGATTGCCCGTATGACGATGGAAACCTTACTTAAGGATGGACGTATCCATCCAGCCCGTATCGAAGAGTTGGTTGAGAAAAATCGTCTAGAAATTGACAATAAGATTCGTGAATATGGTGAAGCTGCAGCATACGAAATTGGGGCACCGAACCTTCACCCAGACTTGATGAAGATCATGGGTCGTTTGCAGTTCCGTACTTCATACGGTCAAAATGTCTTGCGTCACTCGATTGAAGTTGCTAAGTTGGCTGGTATCATGGCTAGTGAACTTGGTGAAAATGCGGCTCTCGCTCGTCGTGCAGGATTCCTTCACGATATCGGTAAAGCCATTGACCGTGAGGTGGAAGGTAGCCACGTTGAGATCGGTACGGAGTTGGCTCGCAAGTACAAGGAACACCCAGTTGTGATTAACACGATTGCTAGTCACCACGGAGATGTAGAACCTGAAAGTGTTATTGCAGTTCTTGTTGCTGCAGCGGATGCCTTGAGTGCCGCTCGTCCAGGAGCTCGTAGTGAATCGCTTGAAAGCTACATCAAACGTCTTCATGATTTAGAGGAAATCGCTAATAGCTTTGAAGGTGTTCAAAACAGCTTTGCCCTTCAAGCAGGACGTGAAATCCGTATCATGGTAAATCCAGGCCAAATCAAGGACGATAAGGTCACAATCTTAGCTCACAAAGTTCGTGAGAAAATCGAAAACAATCTCGATTACCCAGGAAATATCAAGGTAACCGTGATTCGTGAACTTCGTGCAGTTGATTATGCAAAATAAAAAAGCTGAAATCAGAATTTTCTCTGATTTCAGTTTTTTTGTTAATTATACATGAAAAATAGTAAATAACTATCTAGGAGAGACCTCAATTGGTGATAAAAAGACTAGTTCTTGTTTCTCATTATAACCTCCAAGTTTAGCCTTTATATGAACATTTTGTCCTTTTCTGATATTTTCACCATTGAAAGGTTTGAAAACAGGATTAGAAATAAGGCCAATTTCAACAAACTTAAAATTAGGACCAGTTACTTCATCAGGATTATAATCGCCAGAATAAATTAAAATATCATATTTTGACTTAATCTTGGCTAAATCTGCAATATAACCATCAAATTCAATCGTTTGCCCTTTGTATTTTTGAATAAAATCCTTAATTGTATTTTGGTCATCTGTCTGAAGTAAGTTTTTAAATTCTTCGTTATTATCAATCGTAATGACTGCAGTTGAATGAGATGAAGAAGTTGATGGCGTTTCAGTTGTACTAGGCGAAGAGGTAGTTATATTCGTTGTGACAGTTGAAGTTTCTTTAGATGATGGTTCATCAGTTTGTTCGCTTGTTTTTTCTACAATAGTAGTATTTGTAGCAGATGGAGAAGCTGTACTTGAATTATTATTTTGAAATATACCGACTAGTAGCAAAATAACAAATGAAATTAAGAAAGCAGCACCAATTAAGTATGGAGTAATTTTTTTTAATTTTAGTTCTTTCTCGGTCAATGGTGTTATTTCTACTTCAGCTTCTTTTTCAAAGAAACCAAATACTCCGGCCTGTCCTTTTTCAATTATATTTATGTGGACTTCGTTTTTCTTTAGATTGAGTGTTGCTAACCCTTTCTCTATAGCTTCATCTACGTTTTTCCCTTTATAAATTGTCATAAATAACTCCTTTTATATTATTATTTTAATTATCTCCTAAACATAAAAAAATAGCAAGCTTTTTTCTAAGGAATATGAATTTTTTCAGTGCAGTTGATTATGCAAAATAAATAAGAAAGAGCAGTTGAAAAATTACTGCTTTTTTGTTACACTAGATAGAAAGATTGTAGTAAGCAGAAATGCCTTCACAAAGAGAATTCTGAATGAATTTCCAAGGCATTTCACAAACTATCCAAAGGAGACATCATGGCAGACCGTGGCTTACTAATCGTTTTTTCAGGCCCTTCAGGAGTTGGAAAAGGAACGGTTAGACGAGAAATTTTTGAGAGTTCTGAAAATCAATTCCAATATTCTGTATCTATGACAACACGGGCTCAACGTCCAGGTGAAGTAGACGGAGTTGACTATTTCTTCCGTACGCGTGAAGAATTTGAAGAATTGATCCGTCAAGGACAGATGTTAGAGTATGCAGAGTATGTGGGCAACTACTACGGTACTCCTCTGACTTATGTCAATGAAACCCTTGATAAGGGCATTGATGTTTTCCTTGAAATCGAAGTTCAGGGAGCTCTCCAGGTCAAGAAAAAAGTTCCAGATGCAGTCTTTATCTTTTTGACACCACCAGATTTGGAAGAATTGCAAGACCGTCTCGTTGGTCGTGGTACAGATAGCGCAGAAGTGATTGCACAGCGTATTGAAAAAGCCAAAGAAGAAATTGCTTTGATGCGTGAGTATGACTATGCTATTGTCAATGACCATGTTCCTCTTGCTGCAGAACGTGTCAAACGTGTGATTGAAGCTGAACATTTCCGTGTGGATCGAGTTATCGGTCACTATCAGGATATGCTACCAAAGTCTCCGACTATTCGATAAACTATAGAAAACAGGTACAAACAAATGATGCTTAAACCCTCTATTGATACCTTACTTGACAAGGTACCATCAAAATATTCACTCGTAATCTTGTTAGCAAAACGTGCTCACGAATTAGAAGCTGGAGCAACTCCAACACAAGAATTCAAATCTGAAAAATCTACACTTCGTGCCTTGGAAGAAATTGAATCAGGGAATGTAACCATCCACCCAGATCCAGAAGGAAAACGCGAAGCTGTTCGTCGTCGTATCGAAGAAGAAAGACGATTGAGAGAAGAAGAAGAAAAGAAAATCAAAGAGCAAATCGCGAAAGAAAAAGAAGAAGGTGAAAAAATTTAAGGTTGGGGGGACTCAATCTTATTTTTTCTATTGCAAGAATACTCAATCAATTAAAAGGATTTAAGTAGAGAAGGAGGTGAGGATATGGCTATTGCAAAAATTATTGTGGATGTTCCCTTGATGCAGACGGACCAACCATACAGTTACAAGATTCCTGAGGAATTTGTAGACATGCTGGAAGCTGGTATGCGAGTTCATGTACCCTTTGGGAAGGCTAATCGCTTGATTCAAGGGATTGTTCTTGGAGTGGAACAAGAATCGGAAATGGCAGATGAGGATTTGAAAGAAATTGCTGAGGTGCTGGACTTTTCTCCTGTCTTAACGGAGGAACAACTCTGGCTAGCCGAAGAACTACGTAAGTCAGTTTTTTCATACAAGATTTCTATTCTAAAAGCTATGCTTCCAGGATTTTTGAATTCTAGCTATGATAAAATCCTCTATCCTCTGGAAGGCTTGAGTCAGGAGGAAAAGGAGCGCTTATTCGGTTCGCAAGAATCTCTAGCCTTTTCATCGCTTGACTTGAAAAAGCAGGCCGAGATGATGCGATTGACTCGAAAAGGACTTTTGAAGTTAGAGTATCAAGCTATAGACCAGAAGAAAGTCAAAACACAGTCTTGGATTCAAGTGAATCTTGACAAATTAGAACAGCTAGAAATCTCAAACCGTGCCAAGAAGAAATTGGAACTGCGAGATTATTTATTAGCACATCCAGAAAGTACTCCTTTGGCTGCTTTGTTAGAACATTACTCACGGGAACAAGTTAACTTCTTTGTGGAACAGGGTGCTTTGACGATTCTTCAGAAGGAAGTTCAACGTTCAGCTACCTACTTTGAAGGAATCGAGTCAAATCAAGCCTTAGAGTTAAACCCAGAGCAAAAACAAGCCTGTGAGGCGGTTGTTGGAGCGATTGGAAAGAAACATCCTCCCTTTCTTCTTCAAGGAATTACAGGAAGTGGTAAAACCGAGGTTTACCTGCAGATTATCCAAGGGGCCCTGGATATGGGGAGAACAGCGATTGTTCTTGTACCAGAGATCTCTCTGACACCTCAAATGACTGAGCGCTTTATTGCTCGTTTTGGTGATAAAGTAGCCATTCTCCACTCAGGCTTGTCCAATGGTGAAAAGTATGATGAGTGGCGCAAGGTGGAGCGTGGAGATGCTCAGGTAGTTGTTGGGGCCAGATCTGCTATTTTTGCACCTTTGAAAAATCTAGGTGTTATCATTATCGATGAAGAGCATGAGGTTAGTTATAAGCAAGATAGCAATCCTCGTTATCATGCTAGAGATGTGGCTCTTTTACGTGCCCAGTACAATCAAGCTGCCCTAGTCCTTGGTTCTGCAACACCAAGTCTAGAAAGCCGTGCGCGTGCTGGTAAGGGTGTTTATCAACATCTACGTCTGACTCAACGGGCCAATCCTTTAGCAAGTATTCCTGAGGTTCAACTGATCGATTTCCGTGATTACATCGGGCAGAATGAAACATCAAACTTTACACCACCACTGATTGAGGCAATTCAAGATCGACTGGATAAAAAAGAGCAGGTTGTTCTCATGCTCAATCGTCGTGGTTATTCTAGCTTTGTCATGTGTCGGGAATGTGGGACCGTGGATACCTGTCCGAATTGTGATATTTCCTTGACGCTTCACATGGATACCAAAACCATGAACTGCCATTACTGTGGCTTTTCGAAAGAAATTCCCCATGTCTGTCCAAATTGTCAGAGTCGCAGCATTCGTTATTACGGGACAGGGACTCAAAAGGCCTACGATGAGCTAGCAGAACTCTTTCCAGAGGCACGCATTCTACGCATGGATGTGGATACAACTCGCAAAAAGGGTAGTCACCAAGCCTTGCTTGAGCAGTTTGGAAAAGGTGAGGCAGATATTTTACTGGGAACTCAGATGATTGCCAAGGGCTTGGATTTTCCAAATGTAACCTTAGTTGGTGTTCTCAATGCGGATACAGCCTTGAATCTACCTGACTTCCGTTCTTCTGAGAGAACCTTCCAACTCTTGACCCAGGTAGCCGGTCGTGCCGGTCGCGCTGAAAAGGCAGGTCAGGTCTTGATTCAGTCCTATAATCCTAATCATTATGCCATTCGTTTTGCCAAGGAACAGGACTACGAAGGTTTTTATGCCTATGAAATGGGCATCAGACGTCAACTTGGCTATCCACCTTATTATTTCACTATTGGGATTACCTTGTCTCATAAGAAAGAAGAAGAGGTTCTTAGAAGAGCTTATGAGGTAATGGAAATTTTGCGGTCAGGTTTGTCGGATGCTAGTATCATCCTTGGTCCAACGCCTAAACCTATCGCTCGTACTCATAATCTTTATCACTACCAAATACTGATTAAATACCGTTTAGAAGATGAGTTGGCTTCGACTCTTAATCAGGTCTTGGCCCTAACTCAAGAACGTGAAAATAGTGAGCTTCGTCTCAGTATTGATCACGAACCGCAGCAATTTTTGTAAAAAGGAGAAAAGATGACAAAACTAATCTTTATGGGAACGCCCGATTTTTCAGCGACCGTTTTGAAGGGACTTTTGTCAGATGATCGCTATGAAATCGTGGCCGTCGTGACTCAGCCAGATCGCGCGGTCGGACGTAAAAAAGTCATCCAAGAAACCCCAGTAAAACAAGCAGCTAAAGAAGCAGGGCTTCCTATCTACCAACCCGAAAAATTATCAGGTAGTCCAGAAATGGAAGCTATCATGAATTTGGGAGCTGATGGGATTGTGACTGCAGCTTTTGGACAATTTCTCCCAAGTAAACTCCTTGATAGCATGGATTTTGCAGTCAACGTTCATGCTTCACTCCTTCCTAAGCACCGTGGTGGTGCTCCCATTCATTATGCCTTGATTCAGGGTGATAAGGAAGCAGGTGTTACCATTATGGAAATGGTCAAGGAAATGGATGCAGGAGATATGATTTCTCGTCGTAGCATTCCGATTACAGATGAGGACAATGTCGGAACCTTGTTTGAAAAATTGGCCATTGTTGGTCGTGATTTGCTTTTGGATACTCTTCCTGCTTATATAGCTGGTGAAATTCAGCCAGAACCACAAGATCCAAACCAGGTTACATTTTCTCCAAATATCAAACCTGAGGAAGAAAAGTTGGACTGGAATAAGACTAACCGTCAACTCTTCAACCAAATCAGAGGGATGAATCCGTGGCCTGTTGCTCATACTTTCCTCAAGGGAGATCGTTTTAAAATTTATGAAGCCCTGCCAGTAGAAGGGAAGGGGAATCCGGGTGAGATTATTTCCATCAGTAAGAAAGAATTGATTGTCGCAACAGCAGAAGGAGCTCTATCACTCAAACAAGTTCAACCAGCAGGGAAACCTAAGATGGACATTGCTTCCTTCCTCAACGGTGTGGGACGAACTTTGACAGTAGGAGAACGATTTGGTGACTAAAGTAGAAACGGCTAGAAACTCAGCCTTAAAGGTGCTAGAGGATGTCTTTGTCAATCAAGCATACTCCAATATCGCCTTAAATAAACACCTCAAGGGAAGTCAACTGTCAGCAACTGACAAAGGTTTGGTGACAGAGCTTGTTTATGGGACTGTAACGCGAAAACTTACACTAGAGTGGTACGTTTCTCACTTTATCGAGGATAGAGACAAGCTAGACAGCTGGCTCTATGTTTTGCTTCTCATGAGCGTCTATCAACTTCAATACTTGGATAAGCTTCCTGATCATGCAGTGGTCCATGAAGCGGTAGAAATTGCAAAATCTCGTAAGAAAGGCAGTGAAAAACTAGTCAATGCTGTTCTGCGCCGTATTTTGCGTGAGGGTTTACCGGATATCACCACTATCAAACGTAAAAATAAGCGTGATTCCATTGCTTACTCTCTTCCAGTTTGGTTGGTTTCTAAGCTCAAGGAAGAGTATGGAGAAGCGCGAGCTCAAGCGATTTTTGAAAGTCTTTTGCAACGTAACAAAGCCAGTATCCGTGTGGCAGATTTGAGCCGAAAAGAGGAAATTAAAGCTCTGCTTGGTGCAAGTGATTCGCTCTTGGCACCAACTGGTCTAGTCAAGGAGCAGGGGCATTTTGCTAGTCATGACTTATTTGCTGAAGGGGCTATTACCATCCAGGATGAGTCTAGTCAGTTGGTTGCGCCGACACTAGATTTACAAGGAGATGAGCAGGTTTTAGACGCTTGTGCAGCTCCTGGTGGCAAGACAGCCCATATGGCCTCTTATCTCACGACAGGTCAGGTAACAGCTCTGGATCTCTATGACCATAAACTCACTTTGATTCAAGAGAATGCCCAGCGTTTAGGTGTAGCAGACCGTGTTCAAACACAAAAATTGGATGCCCGAAAGGTTCACGAGTTTTTTGGTAAGGATCAATTTGATAAGATTCTTGTTGATGCCCCTTGCTCAGGAATTGGTCTATTGCGTCGGAAACCAGATATCAAATACAACAAAGACACTGCTGATTTCGCGTCATTACAGGAAATTCAGTTGGAAATATTAGGTAGTGTTTGTCAAACACTACGTAAAGGTGGTATAATAACTTA
>ERZ772909.2061-NODE-2061-length-10485-cov-5.074209_pt1 | contig 10485 bp, 6 predicted proteins | sample MGYA00511137_ERZ772909 | MGnify/ENA primary metagenome ERZ772909 (study PRJEB29015, sample SAMEA2738095) | human oral metagenome | biome: human oral; feature: human-associated habitat; material: saliva | place: China | collected 2270 ... | reverse complement strand
AGATTGCGCCGCACGCCGTGTTCGCGCCGGTTGACGGTGCCCCGGAGGCGCACGCCGCCGACTGGGTGAAGGCTATCCGTTCCCTGGAGGACACCGCCGTTCGCGAGCGCGTGATTATTGATGGTCTCTCGGATGTGCGCCGCTACTCCTGGCGCAACTCGGCGCTCAAACTGCTGGAGGTCGTGCGCGGGCTCTAGGGCCTGCGTTGGGCAAAGAAATGCCGCCGCACTCCCCCGAAACTCGGGAGGGTGCGGCGGCATTCTCGTATTCAATTCGTGGGCGCAGAGTGGCGTACAGCGGCGGTATGCAAGGGCGGCTTGCCACAACGATGCACAGCGGCGGTTCGCTACACACTTCCTCCGCGCCGACGCAGGGAACCCGCCCTCGCAGAGCTCGGGCACCCTGAGGGCGCATCCGGAAGGTGCAGCCTCACCGCATCACACCGAAGCAAAAATCCTTATACGTAAGCTCCGCGGGCCGCTTCCTTCGCAGCCAGCTCATCCGCGTGACCGTACGCGTAGAAAATCTTCGCGTCATCCAGCTCAGCAAAACGAGCCAGGTAACGGCACACCGCGCCACGCTGAGCCTTCGTCATCGAGGACAGCAACACAGGATCCGGGTGAGTAATGCCGTTATCGCGACTCGGTGCCGATTCGCCAAATTCCGGCTCGTAATCATAGGCAATATTGGTGAAACTCATCGGTGAGCACCTTTCCTTGGGGCGTTTCTGAGTGGAGCGCCGCAACAATGCAGGCACTGCCGGAGGTAACACCGCGAAAAGAACCTACGGAGATCACAGGAAGTCTCTTCGCAGTAGTGGTCGTGATACCTCTAAACTACCCAAGAGCCAATCAATGTTCAAGAACCATCGGGGAACGCCCCCATAGTGGACGCTTCCCCGGTTGTCAGGAAGAAATCGGCGGCACCATAGCGGCGTATGACCGCCACGTTCCCCACCGCGCTAAACCCCGCCCGAAGCCCACCCGAAGACAGCCCAAAACCCAGCCCGAAAAGCAGAAATGCTGCCGCACTCACCAAGAGTGCAGCAGCATTTCCAAAAGCTAATGATGCGGGCTACGCCATAGTTGCGTAGAGGCCGCGCTCGGCATCCTTACGAGCCAGCTCATAGGCGTGACCGTACGCGTAGAAAATCTTTGCGTCGTCCAGCTCCGCGAAACGCGCCAGGTAGCGGTAAACAGCTCCTCGTTCCGCAACGGTCATATCGGCAAGCAAAACGGGGTCAGGGTGCATGACGCCGTCATTGTGTACAGAAGCAGACCCGCCGCATGCAGGTTCGTATGCGGGGGTGATCATAGTCTGAGTTACCAGTATTCATCTTTCGTTGGTGCGCACGGTTGTGAGGCATGCGCGAAGTTGAGTGATAGATACTGCCAACACCACCTCGACAAGCGCCAAAATAGTATCCGCAGAGCTGAATATATTACCGTGGATACGGAGACTACGCTAATTAGAATCAGCTAAACCCCAGCAAATCTTAGGTGCACACGAATGCATAAAAATTCTGGGGTGACCTTCCAACGGCACCGCCTAAGCGCCCTAAACTACAGCGCTCTGCCCTGCTTTACTCTCCTACTTTTTCTCCCCTGCGAGGTTATGTTCCTCTGCATCCTCAGCGTCTTCATCCTCACCATCAAGACCCAGAAGGGCCGTCACCATCGGCAAAGGATTGAACTCGCTCAGCCGACCCGTACGGTCCACCTTGCGCATCATGAACGCACGCTGCAAACGCCGCTGAGTCCACGGCGAAAGCACCAACATCAGCAGCGCCTCCACCACAAAAATACTAATCAGAACCCACAGCAGCAGATCCGAAGAACCCGCCTGCTCACGCAGCTGCTGAGCATCCGCCACCAGACGGTCAAAACCCTCCGAATGCAGGCGCGACGTATCAAGCCCCGTCAACGCGGACAGGCTCACCGGCGACGCCACATTCAGTAGCACCGACAGCATCAGCAGAAGCACCGCATACAGCCCGTAATGCATGGTGCGCATCAGCTTCTTCACGCGCGCAAAACCGCGGTTCAGTTCCGCACCAATATCGGTGAAAGCCGCCGCCTTCTGCGCCTGCTCACCCTCCGGCATCATGTGCGGCACCAGGCGGTGCGAAAGCATCAACGGCACCGGCGAGCACGCATCAAAATACTGCATGTGACTATTCACCGACGGGCCCGGCAGGGTCACAAAGCTGACATCCACACCGGCAGGCTGAGTAATATTCGACCTGCCGATGCTGTCACCACGAGCGGAAATCTCACACCGGTCAGCCACATCAAGGTCCTGCAACATCGGCGCGTAGGCGCGCACATACAGGTGGCAGGCGCTACGCACCGACATCATGAGCACCAGAATCAGCGCGCCCCAAAACGCCGCGGAGGCGGGGGTCAGCTCAGGGACAGCGCCCTCAACACGCAGCTGAGCCAGTAGCAACATGAACACCGCGTACAGCATGAAAACGCCGTGCACGAAGAGCAGCGGAATCAGCCACTTCACGTAGGCGCGCGTGCCGTACGGGTTCACCAGGCGAGCATCCGCCAGACGCACATCAGCCGGACTCTTCGCGGAGGGAGTTGCAGAGATTTTTGCGGAGGTGCTTTCCCGGCTTTCCTCAGCGTTTTCCCCGGCGCTCTTGCGGACAATACGCGCACGACCCCGCGTCGTGCTCCAAATACTCGCCGCAACCGGTACCACGCTCAACGCCAGGGGCACCAGCATCGCATAGTGCAGCAGCGAACGGTACGGGCCAAACAGCAGGGACGCCTCCACCAGCCAGGAGAACGCCGCGACCGCGCTCACCCACAGCAGCATGGCGCGGTTACGGTAACTACCGGCTGCGTCCAGGTGCCCCGGAATATCGTTGCGGTCACTAGCGATAATGCTAATCGGGACCACGCCGCTACCCAGGCCGTAGAAGAAACGAATCGGATTCTTTCCCGCCGCCGCGCGACGACGCAGCAGCTCATAGCTCAAATACCCGCCCTGCGAATGGGCAATAATACCCACCGCATCGCTACGGGAACTCAAGTCGTCCAGCTGACGATCCAGACGCGCATAAATACGCTCCAAATCGCGCGACTCCGGGCTGGTCGCCGTCTGAATCAGCTGCGTCGGAATAGCCTTCACCAGCACCCACAGCTCACGGGCACGACGAGCCAAAACCCAGCCCACAATACCCAGGCCGAGCACCGCCGCAAGACCCGTAAACGCACCCTGCGGAGTGCCCAGGGACGCCACAAAAGCATCACGGAAGGTCATCACAGTCATCGCCGCCAGCACCAGCCACAGCGCCACGTTCACAAACCGCGCTATAGAACGCAGCAGGTGCCCGGCGCGTTCACGCCAGGTCACGCCGGGGCGCTCATAGTAGAAGCAGAACATCAAAAACAGCGGCAAAACCGACGCCAACCAGGGCAAATGCTCCTTCAGCGGGCGGTAATGCCTGGGCCGCCAGAAGCCCTCCTGAAAAAGGAGGCTCCGGCGGGTGACCGTGCGCACCGGGCGCGGCTTCGGCTGAGGCAGGCGTGGAAATTCAAGATTGGGTAGCTCGATGTTCGGTAGTTCGATGTTCGGGAGCTCTACCTTGGGAAGCTCAATTTTTGGCAGATCAATCTTAGGGAGTTCCACCTTAGGCAGTTCCACCTTGGGTAACTCCACTTTGGGCAGCTCCACCTTGGGCAGTTCTACCTTGGGCAACTCAAAACTAGAGAGATTAAAACCGGTACCCTCCGGGCTTTCCTCAACCGGGTCGGCGGGGTATTCCGTGCGTTCAATCGTCAACGAATACGTCAGCTCGCTATGGTGGCTCAGCGGGTTCGCCTCAGCGGCAGGCGGGAGGGTATCGCCGTCAGGAATCACCTCAACACGAACCCGCGCAGAAGCCTCCGCCTCGGGGTTCTCTTCGGAGGGGGCGCCAGAGGAAAGGGCAGCAGAACCCGCACTCGTGTTCAGCGCCAGCAGAGTCTGCACACTATGCGCCACCGGCTTGCCAAAATACGCGAGCGTCTCGCCGTGATTCTGGTAGCCGATACCGTGAATCAGCAGCACCGCCGCATCATGGTGCTTACCCTTGCGGTGCAGGGCACTCTTCGGATGCACAGAAACATACTCAGCCAGCCGCCGCTGCTCACCATCAGGCAGCGCACTACCCTTCAGCAAATGAGGCACCTTAGACATGCCTCTCACCTCCTCGCCTCTGCGCACAACGCACCCGCAAACCCGCGTGCCGACGCCCAACCCGGGGCAAAACCGCCCCTCACTAGAACACTACAGCACGACTAGAAAATCACAGCACGTCCAGGCCGTCACAGCGAATCTGAACCGGCCGCTCCCCCACGTTCTTCTTCAACGCCGCAATCGTTGCACGCGTAGCACGCAACTCACGGGTCACCTGCTGGGCAATGCCGTACGAGAAGAACATCAGGGTACGCCAATCGCCCTGAACCGGCGCCTCCTCAGAATCCTCCACAAGAGACTCCGACCAGGCAAAATACCCCTGATCCAAAGGAACCGGACCCACAATACGCAACTGCTCACGCACCCGCTCCGGTAGCGCAGAAGAACCCAAGAACTCCTCCATGAAGGCGCGAACATCCGCCTCCGCACCGGTCACCGCAGCCGTACGAACCGCCGGAGGCAGACCCGTCTGAGCACGCTCCTCCAGCTCCTGACGAGCAAACCACGCCGGATCCCAACGCACCAGCGCCTGCTCTACCGGCGACGGCGAAGCAGTCGTCACCACCGTACCCTCAAGAGCCGCCGGACGAACCAACGCCGCCGCATTCAACCAGCGACGCAACGCCGCCTCCGGGGCACGCAACGAATCAAAACGAAGCATCTTATCGGCATCCAAAAGAAGCGCCGCCGCATAGCCGCCAAAAGCCACCGGCTCAGCACCAGGAGTCGCCACCACCAACGCAGGCTCAGGACCAACAGACGCGCGCACATGGTCACCCGCCGAAGAAATCACCGGAACATTCGGGAACGCACGACCCAGCTCCTCAGCAGTACGAGTCGCACCCGCCGCCGAATAACGCCAATGCGTAAAACCGCACTCAGAACAACGCCACTGCTGCGCCAGGTGACCGCACCACGAACACGACGGAACCGACGAACCCGAAGCCACCGACAGGGGCCCGCTACACTCGCCACAACGCGCCGGCATGCGGCAACGCTCACACGAAAACGACGGAATATAACCGCTACGCGCCACCTGCACCAACACCGGACCACGCGCCAACGCCCGACGAGCATGCTCAAACGCCAGATGAGGAATACGCGCCATCGCCGCCAACGGGTCACGCGCCAACTCAAACTCCGAACCCGTCGAAAAAATACGCGGCGAATAATCACGCACCAGCGCACGCGGCGCACGCACATGAGACGCCCAGCGGGTACGCACCAGACGCGCCGCCTCACTACTCATGCTGAACCCGGCAAACAGCGCCGCAGTATTCTCAGCAGAAGCACGCAGAAGCAACACGTCACGGGCGTGACAATACGGGGCGCGCCGCTCCACCAGCGAAGAATCGCCGTCATCCCAGCACACCACCAGGCCCAGATTCGCCACCGGCGCGTATGCGGCGGCGCGGGTACCAATCACCACCGGAACCCGCCCCAAACGCGCCTTCACAAAACCGTGATAGCGAGTATGCGGAGTCGAATCAGAACTCAAACGCACAAACGAGTCGGCGGGCAGACGCTCGGCGAGCGCCGCCTCCAGAAGATCCAGGTTCTTAGCGGTCGGAACCACCGCAATAGCGCCGCGCCCACTTGTTGCGGCCGTCGCGAGTGCGGTCGCCACAACATCCGCCCAGGTGTGCTCCAGGTGGCCGGGAAGAACCGTCATCACGGCGCGGGTCGCGGCACCGGCGGCAACATCCTCAATGAACTCCGCACCGTTCTCGTAATCGGAGAAGACGGAGGCGGCATCCGGGGCGTCCGGGTTCAGCGCCGGCGGGTCCAGCACGAAGGGTGCGGGGGCGCCGGGGGTGGCGAGCCAAGCGTACGGGTCGGCATGAGTGGAGGTATCGGAGGCGGCAGAAGGCTCGGGAGCCGCGCTCTCCGGGGTGGCCTCGGGGGCAGAATCACCCAAATACGCCGACTCGTAACCCGGCAGAAGAGGCGCGTACTTCTTATCCAGCGCGGCAATGCGCGGCGGCACCGCCAGACGCAGCACGTTCGCCACCGTGGAGGCGTAACGGTCGGCAAGCGCCTCGGCAAGCACAAAAATTTCGGGCGCAACAGACGGCACACGCGACAGCACCGACTTAATCGGCAGTAGCGAGGTGCGCGTCCAATCGGTTGTGGCGGCGCGCTCCTCAATGTAACCGGTCAGCTCGTGACCGTTGAATAGCACGCGCACGCGGGCGCCGGGCACCGCATCCTCACTCATCTCGGCGGGCACACGGTAATCAAACGTGCGGTCCACCTGCGGCAGGGTGCTATCCACGCGCACACGCGCCACAGGGTTCGGCACGCCGCTCGCCTCCAGCTCAGCGGCAACATTCACCGGCTCCGGGGCAGCAGGAATCAGGGCATCACGAAGAGCAGGAAATCCCTGCAACAGGTCAAGCTGTTGCAGGGATTCCTGCTGGGCACCCAACGGTGCCGAAGAGTTCGATTCAGAACTACTCTGAGTCACCCGAATCAGCGTGCTCCTCTACCCTGACAGATATTAGGAGGAGGACACTGCCGAACGCAGCGCATCCACGCGGTTCAGGCGCTCCCAGGTGAATTCCGGCTCGGTACGACCGAAGTGGCCGTGAGCTGCGGTCTTCTTGTAAATCGGGCGGCGCAGATCCAGTTCGTTAATGATTGCCAGCGGGCGCAGGTCGAAGACCTCACGCACAGCCTTCTCAATCTTGATCGGGTCGACCTTCTCGGTGCCGAAGGTTTCAACGTACAGGCCGACCGGCGCTGCCTGGCCGATAGCGTACGCAACCTGAACCTCGGCGCGGTCAGCCAGACCGGCACCCACAATGTTCTTCGCAACCCAGCGCATTGCGTACGCTGCGGAACGGTCCACCTTCGACGGGTCCTTACCGGAGAACGCGCCACCACCGTGACGAGCCGAACCGCCGTAGGTGTCCACAATAATCTTGCGGCCGGTCAGGCCCGCGTCACCCACGGGGCCACCCTGAACGAAGCGGCCAGCAGGGTTCACAATGAACTTAGCGTTGGAGGAATCCAGCTCGACGCTACCCAGAACCGGTGCGATCACGTGCTTCTCAATGTCTGCACGCAGGTCAGCCAGGTCGTAGCTTGCGGTGTGCTGGCTCGAAACAACCACGGTGTCCACGGAGACGGGGACGTTGTTCGAATCGTAGCCGAGGGTCACCTGAGTCTTGCCGTCGGGGCGCAACTCGGTCAGCAGGCCGTCCTTACGGACCTTGGTCAGACGCTCAGAGAGGCGGTGCGCCAGCCAAATCGGGGCGGGCATCAGCACGTTCGTCTCGTTGGATGCGTAACCGAACATGATGCCCTGGTCGCCCGCACCCTGGCGGTCGTACTCGTCAGCAGCGATGCCCTGACGAACCTCGAGGGACTCGTACACGCCGGCGTTAATGTCCGGGGACTGCTCGCCAATGGAGACAGACACGCCGCAGAACTCGCCGTCGAAGCCGCGGGTAGAGGAATCGTAGCCGATACCCAGAATGGTCTCGCGCACGATGGAGGGGATTTCGACGTAGCTGGAGGTGGTCACCTCACCGGCAACATGCACCTGACCGGTAGTTACCATGGTCTCCACAGCAACGTTCGCTGCGGGATCCTGGGCAATGATGCCGTCAAGGATGGCGTCAGAAATCTGGTCACAAATCTTATCGGGGTGGCCTTCAGTCACCGACTCGCTGGTGAATAGGCGCAGATGGTTATTACTCACGGTTTCCACTCTACTGGTTGAGGGCGCGCGAAGATAGCGCGCTCGTAATGATGACGGTTTCCTTCAATTATGACACGTTTATTAAGCGCTATTACGAGGCGGGGCGCTACGTTCACACCCCGGGCGGGCTTTCACGCGGCGCCACCGGATGCTTAGAACAGCACCGCTTAGGTCAGCGCCGCCAGAATCTTCTGAGCCAACGCCGGACCAATACCCGGCACCGCCGTCAGCTCCTCGGCGCTCGCCTGCCTAATCTGAGCCACCGACCCGAAGTGCTTAATCAGCGCGGCACGCTTCACCTCGCCCAGACCGGGCACCTCATCCAGGGCGGAGGCGACCATCGCCTTACCGCGCTTAGAACGGTGAAAAGTGATAGCGAAACGGTGCGCCTCGTCGCGGATGCGCTGCACCAGGTACAGTGCCTGCGAGGTGCGCGGCAGCACGACCGGGTAGTCGTCGTCAGGCAGCCACAGTTCCTCCAGGCGTTTAGCGATGCCGGCAACGTACACATCCGTAATGCCCAGGTCACTCAGTGCGGCGGAGGCGGCAGCCACCTGAGGCGGGCCACCGTCCACGAGCACGAGGTTTGGCGGGTAGGCGAACTTCGCAGGCTCGGGCGTTGAGGCGTCAATCTCGCCGGAGTGCACGGGCGCGGCTTCGCGTTCTGCCTGCTGCGCCAGGTGCCTCTTGAAGCGGCGGGTAATGACGTCGTACATGCTGGCGGTATCGTCACGCGCGGCGTCGCCGGTAATGCTGTAGGTGCGGTAGGCGTTCTTCGCGGGCATGCCGTCCTCAAAGACCACCATGGACGCGACCACGTTCGTGCCCTGCACATGCGAAATGTCGTAACACTCGATGCGCAGCAGCGGGTCGGGCAGTTCGAGCGCCTCCTGCAGCTCCACGAGGGAGGCGCTACGGGTGGTCAAATCACCGGCACGGCGGCTCTTGTGCAGGGTCAGCGATTGGCGCGCGTTCTCGGCAACCGTCTTCATGAGTTCTGCCTTGTCGCCGCGCTGCGGGACGCTAATTTCCACGGGGCCGCCGCGCACCTCCGCCAGCCAGGACGCCAGCTGCTCCTTATTCTCAGGCTCCACCGGCACCAGCACGGAGCGCGGAATATCGTAGCTGTTCAGGCTCTTCTCGGCGTCCTTCTGGGAGGCGAGGCTTGCCGCAATATCGCTGTACACCTGCGCGATGAGCTGCTCAATGAGCTGCGCGTCGGTGCTGTCGTTGACCTTCTCCACGATCCAGCCGCGCTGGCCGCGGATCCTGCCGCCGCGCACGAAGAACACCTGCACGGATGCTTCTAGGTCGTCCTCAGCGTAGGCGAACAGGTCGGCATCCACGGTCGCGCCGAGCACCACGGCATTACGCTCAAACGCCTTAGTCAGCGCGGCAATATCGTCGCGAAGAATAGCGGCGCGCTCAAAGTCCATATCAGCTGCGGCGGCCTTCATTTCCGCGGTCAACTGGGCGATATGCTTCTCAGCACCACCCGCCATGAACCGGGTCAGCCCGCGCGCCAACTCGCGATGCTCCTCGGCGCTAATCTTGCCCACGCACGGCGCCGCACACTTGTCGATATAGCCGAGCAGGCACGGTCGGCCGCTATTCTTCGCGCGGTTAAACACGCCGTTCGTGCAGGTGCGCACCGGGAACACGCGCAGCAACGCATCCAGGGTTTCACGAATCGCCCACGCCTGCGAATAGGGGCCAAAATAGCGCACACCCTTACGGCGCTCACCGCGAGTCACCATCGCGCGCGGGTACACATCATTGACCGTAATCGCCAGGTACGGGTACGACTTATCGTCACGGAACGCAATATTGAAGCGCGGCGAAAACTCCTTAATCCAGGTGTATTCGAGCTGCAGGGATTCCATCTCGCTCGCCACCACGGTCCACTCCACGCTCGCCGCCGTATGCACCATCGCATAGGTCTTCGGGCTCAGCGTCTGCGGGGACGCAAAATAGCTATTGAGGCGGTTGCGCAGGTTCTTCGCCTTACCCACGTAGATGACGCGGCCGTCAGCGTCACGGAAACGGTAAACGCCCGGGTCGGTGGGGATTTCGCCGGGGGCGGGGCGGTAGCTGGAAGGCTCTGCCATGGGTACTTTCTCCTCGCTCTGCTGGGCTTTACGGTGGTTCTTTACAGCGGTTCTCTGCGGGCACGCCGGCCTCATCTCAGGCTCGCGCATACGACAAACCGCGCATCCTGCACCAATCTCCCCGAAGCGCGGGGTGGGTGCGTGAATGCGCGGTTTAAGTCTACGCGGTATAGGCGGTGCGTGCCCTAGCCTGCGTCACGTGCGGCTGAGGGCGAAACGTTGTATTCGTGCTTTCGCGCCTGACCGGACAGCTGAGCAATCTCATCCATGATTGCGTCGGTGGTGATGCGGCGCTGCTTGCCGGTCATCTTCTCGCCGGTCTTCTCAAAGTAGAGCGGCTTACCCACACGAATCGTGAAGCGGCGCGGGTAAATCATGTTCGAACCGGGCTTCTGCAGGCGGTCGGTACCAATCAGACCGACCGGAACCACGGGCGCGCCGGTCATGTGCGCTAGCCACGCCACACCAATCTTGCCGCGG
>ERZ772909.2056-NODE-2056-length-10496-cov-8.069342_pt1 | contig 10496 bp, 8 predicted proteins | sample MGYA00511137_ERZ772909 | MGnify/ENA primary metagenome ERZ772909 (study PRJEB29015, sample SAMEA2738095) | human oral metagenome | biome: human oral; feature: human-associated habitat; material: saliva | place: China | collected 2270 ... | reverse complement strand
GTTCCATTTTGGCACCGCCGCCACCGCCGCCACATTCGTGGTTTTTGTTAGCAGTGTTGTGGTTTGTACCAGTACCAAAACCAAATGTTACGTCTACGAATGGAACAAGTGTAGTATCACCGATTTGCACAGCTTCGCCTACTACAGTTTCCACCTTAATCATATTTTTGAATTTCTCGAATAGGACTTCCAAATTCTCTTTTACATTACTGTTTTCCATCACAGTACCTCCGCTTTTTGTGAAAGTATCATTGCTGTACGTTCAATACTTAGGTTTTTATACTATGTATTTACTTCTATATGACATATACATTATTTGTAGACCTTATATATTGTCTTAATACAGCTCATTTACTTAGTTGACTTAATATATCCTTACGCTGTTTGACCTTGTTCGGCTTTCAGCTTTTCTAACTGCTTAGCTTCCTTCCGTTTAACCCAGAAGACGCGAGCGCTTTCACCCAATAGGGAACGCATTGGTTTAGATAGCAAGAATCTTGTACCATGCCAAGCCATGACAGCTAAAATGATGCGCCCTTTAATATGACCACTACCTTCACCGACCCAATTTACATAATCGAGCTCGATGTTCTCAGCTTGTTCAGGCCAAATGCTGTACAGCATAGATGCGATAATTCCCATACGATATGGGTCACCGATACCAAATCGACCTTCTATGGCCACATCGCGTGGTTTAGAGTGGTCATAGCATCGCTTCGAAACAAGGAATAGCTGGTGCCATAATTCTGTATTTTGTACATGTTTCATGAACCAGAATGTAGGAATTTTAGACTTGAATGATGCCACCGGATCGTTTGGGTCTGGTTTTTCAAAACGATGTTTAACCGTCGTTTTGAGGTCTTTCACCTTCGTAAATACCTTTTCCTTGATAGAACCGTCACTGTTGAAAGTAACGCGGCTCACTGTTTCGTCATCGCTTTTAATATGGGATGTTGGATCTTGCTGAATGGAGTCATACCGATCAGCACGAGCCTGTGCATCCATATCCTTAGAAGCTTGTTCAGGACGTTCAATGCGTTCATTTGGATTTTCAGATCTACCAGCCCCTGGTGATTCTTCATCACCAAAGGTAGCGTCAGAACGTTGAGAGCTCTTCAAATCTTCAAAGCTAGTGCCACTAGAGCTTGCAGAAGGACCTTGTCCGCCCCCTTGCATCGCCTTAGCAAAGGCCTCTGCTTGTGACATATCATCGTCTTCGTCCACAACTTTTTGGTATTCTTCGTCTACGCGATTTTCAAGCCATTCTTCATAGTCTTTCACAGGACCAATCTTGAGCATGCCCAAAATATATAATTCCTTAAAAAATGGTTTGTCCTGCAAATATGCTAGATGCAGTGAAAATACACGCCACAGCCATTTGACGCGCACCTCGCCTCGATATGGCGAGCGTCCGTCAACTTCGATGCTATATGTGATTGGTGTCAGTAGGATAATCAAGATGAGTGCTGCAATGATGGCCACAATAACGAGGGCCACAATAGCCACTGTACTCAACCACATCACCTCCTTAGGTGTACCTATGATTAGTTTTCAATACCTTTTCGAGCCATTACGCCTTGAAGGTAGTAATGTTTAACCTCTTTCATTTCCGTTACAAGGTCTGCCTCGTCGATTAATTCTTGAGGAGCCCCACGGCCTGTGAATACGAGTTCCGTTTCTGGATGACGAGCATCGAGCAAAGCCTTTGTTTTATCCCATGTAATGAGTTCAAAGAAGAGCGCCATGTTGTATTCATCAAGAACGACGAGATCGTACTCCCCACTGCTGATAGCAGCCAGTGCACGTTCGTATCCTTTTTCGATGAGTGCTACATAGTCTTTTGGCGGATTACCAGATTCAAAGACAACGACTTCATCGCCCCATTTAGCGAGTTCATCCTTGCTTTTCATCCCTTCTTTGATGATAAAGAATGGCTTACCCACGGTTTCTAAGGTTAAATTCTGTAAGGTAGGTAAAATAGTATGTTCACTATATACTTTAGATTTCATAAATTGCAAAAAGAGGACTTTCTTGCCAGCACCGATGGCACGGATAGCTAGACCGATAGCAGCGGTCGTTTTGCCCTTGCCTTCGCCGGTATAAACTTGTACATAGGCCTTCATAGATATACCTCCGTTCATATACTTTTATTTTACAATATATATATGCAAAAATAAAGAAAAAGAACTTGCTATTAGTGCATTTGCACGCATAACAAGTTCTTTGTCCTATGAATTATGTTTTATTTTAGTTACTAATTGGTAAGAAGATCATAGGGTCTGTAGGAGATCCATTGAGTCGTACCTCGTAGTGAACGTGAGCGCCTGTACTTTTACCAGTACTGCCCATCAAGGCAATTGTTTGACCTTGTTTTACGCTCATACCTACAGTTACCAACACAGCACTATTATGGCCATAACGCGTTACGAAGCCATTACCGTGGTCGATTTCAACGAGGTTACCATAACCGCCTTCTGTATAACCTGCAAAGGTTACAACGCCCGCAGCAGTGGCCACGATTTGTGTACCATAGTCATCCGCAATATCTACCCCTTCGTGGAATGCACCGATAGCGCCCGTTACAGGGTCCACACGGCTACCAAATGGAGAGGTAATAACGCCCTTGCTCGGCCAGATACTTGGTGTAGTATTATTCGTAACACCACCAGAGCCAGCAGAGAAGTTAATAGATTGCATAGCCATAAGGTCTTGCGCCCCACCATCACGAAGGATATTACGCATTGTATAGAAGCTAACTAGCAATTTTTGTGCGTCCTTGTCCATTTTGGACAGACGAGCTGATAATTGTGCCGCTGTTAGCGTCTTTACTTCGCTTTCATCAGCGGCTGGCTGCTTTGGGTCGCTACCGTCCCCGCCACCTTGAGATGGTGTGCCAGATTCAGCGCCCTTCAGCATTTGCTTGTTTTCTTCGCTAATTTGATTTAAATTTTGAATTTTCTTATCTAAAACATCTGTCTTTTGTTGTAACAATTTTAGCTGTTCAGATTGTAATTGTGTCTGTTGACGTAATTGTACAACCTCAGCTTGGCGCACGATGCCCCAAATGCCGAGAACCAATGCGGCGATAATTATGATAGAGCTTACAATAGCTGCTATCTTCGCTTGCTTGGTTGTTAATGTCAATATGCAGTTGTCACCATTTCTTTCAACTTTGTTTGAAATAAATGCCGGTACTTTCAATACAAACCTTCCTTATTTAGAAACGATGGCGCTCGTTAACGCTTCCTCATTGGTGCGCTCGCCCAACGCTTCGTTCAAACTCTCTAATTCTTCTTGTGAAAGACTGACGAGACTTTTACCTTTCACAATAGGTTTACTAAAAATACGGGATTCGCTACGACCGTAAATACTGGAGATACAGATACCGTTATTATTGCCATCAAGCAATGTAAGCGCAAAAGACAAATCATTACCGATATTTTCAAAGGCATTATATTTAACAAAGCCAATTTTTTGTATCGTATTGCTTTGAATATTGCGGATTGCCGCTTGCTCGGTCATCATAGTCTCAAGACCCTTAGCAGCATCGCGAATTTCGCTAACCTCTACAGATAATTTACGTTCTAGGCTCGCACCATTGTCCCCTTGCATAAAGAAATCATATTTCTTTTTAAGGCTCCCTAAGCGAATGTGCAAGATTACACAATACACTAACAACGCTATTACAAGGACGATGGTCGCCATGCCAATCCACGGTTGAATCGATTCGAACATGTATATTCCTTCCTATACAATCATTCAAACTCCAACACTTAATTATACCATTCCTATTGTGAAAGTTAAATGACTGCATACAATTTAATTTAATAACTACCCCTTTAATTCATCAACAAACGGGCTTATCGCTCGTTCTAGTATACCATGTAGAGCTGCTATGAGTACACCGTAATTTACAATTGGTGTGCCTTGTACAACGGCACATTCAATGCGTCGCAATACCTCACGGCGTGTAAGCATACAAGCACCACAGTGAATGATTAAATCATACTGAGATACATCTTTTGGGAAGGCTCCCCCGCTCGTAAATTCTAACTGTAAATCTGTATGACCTTGCTTCTTAAGTAGATTAGGAATTTTTACGGTCCCAATATCATCACATTGACGGCGATGTGTACAGCCTTCGCTGATGAGCACTCTAGAACCTGGTTTCAAATTTTTAATTGCCTCTACACCAGCTACTAAGTCCTGTAATTTCCCTTTAAAGCGGGCCATCAAGATGGAAAAGGACGTCAACGGAATTGTATTAGGTGTTAACTCATCAACTCGATCAAAGGCCTGAGAGTCACAGATAACCATCTTAGGCGGATTCTTAAGAGAGTTAATCATAGCAGGTAACTCTTCTGTTTGGCACACTAGCGCCAAACCTTTATAGTCTAGAATTTCTCGAATTGTTTGTACCTGTGGCAAGATAAGACGGCCCTTTGGTGCTGCACTATCGATAGGACACACAAGAATTATGGCATCCCCCTCTTCCACTAAGCCTTGTAATAGAGTTTGATCACCTTCTACATCAAGCGGTGTTAAACCACCCAAAAGATCGAGTAATTCTAAACGTTTAGTCTTAGATGTAAAATCAGCAGAACCAATTACGGTAGCTAAATCAGACAATCCCTTATAGCTTTCAACATAAACAGATGCATCTACATTATGTTCTTCTTGATTTACTTCTTTATTTAGTTCTTTATTTTCTGCATTGATTTCATTTATAAACAAAGCAATAGGCACATTATTTTGTTTTAAAAGCTCTAACCAATGCATATCATCAGCAGTTGGGTCTTCATCGGTGCGAAGTACATAAACAGCGAGGTTAATCTTCTTCACAACCTCTTCTGTTTTCTCCATACGCAATGTACCTAATTCAGTTGTATCGTCTATACCGGCTGTATCGGTAATCACTACAGGTCCTAGTGGTAAAATCTCCATAGATTTGCTCACAGGATCTGTCGTCGTCCCTGCCACCTCAGATACGAGGGATACAGGCTGATCTGTTAACATATTAATCAATGTAGACTTACCAGCATTACAACGACCAAAAAAGCCAATATGCACGCGGTTTGCTTTAGGTGTTTGTTCCATAGTCTATCCTTGTTACTTAACATAACAGTAAAAGCGCAGCCCGTAGACTACGCTTTCACCGTGGATTGTAAATTGTATTTACATTATACAGAATTGTTATCGATTTGTCATTACTAAATTTACATAATTCGATATCAAATTTAGTATACCTATTATGATATTTAATTAAAAATCCACTATATTTAGTAATTACATAGTAATAAAGAGTATATAGTTATGCATTACTATTGCTATTGCTATTGCTATTGCTAAGCAATTATACTCTAAATTCTACAGTTTCCGTATCATCTGTACGCTCTTGACCATCCATATAAGCAATGAGTCGTTCTAATTCTGCTTCAGAAGAGAAGGCAATTTCAATCTTACCTTGTACCTTTTTACCAGCGCGGAACTTAATGTTTACAGGGGATCCTAAGCTTAATTTTAAACGGTCCATAAGAGCACGTACCTCAGCAGTACTTTGCGGCTTAGCAGTCTTTGCCTTAGGCGTTTTATTTTGCATAGACTTAACAAGAGCCTCTGCTTGACGTGCACTTAATTCCCCCTCTTTAATGCGTTCAGCAGCTTCCATTTGTTGAGCTGCACTACGCAATGCCAACAATGGACGAGCTTGACCTACTGTTAAGTCACCTTCGATTAGATCTTTTTGTACAGAATCACATAATTTCAACAAACGAACCATGTTTGCAATATAAGAACGGCTGCGACCTAGACGAGCAGAAATCATTTCTTGTGTTTGTTTGTAAGTATCCATTAAACCTTGATATGCCAAAGCTTCTTCAATAGGATCTAAGCCTTCACGTTGTAAATTTTCAACGAGGGCTACTTCTGTCATTTCTTCTGTATTATATTTCTTTACAACAACTGGTACTGTCTCTAAGCCTGCAATAATAGCAGCACGGTAACGACGTTCACCAGCTACAATTTGGTATTTATTCTTTTGTTTACGTACTACAATTGGTTGGAAAATACCAAGATTTTTAATAGACTCAGCTAATGTGGCTAAACTATCTTCATCAAAGCTTTTACGAGGTTGATCTACATTTGGAACTAATTCGGAAATTGGTAATTCGTGAATCTCCTTTTCAGGTAACACAGACTCTACAGTGTCCACCTTCATTAAGTTTCCAAGGCCCTTCCCCAAGCCAGATGATTTACTTTTCTTACTTTTAACTTCTCTAGGCATAACTAACCTCTCTCACCTTACATATAGTGGCTATATTAATTAATAACACTCAATTATTTAATAGCCAATGCATTAATTCTACTAATCTCAGACATTTGTTTAACTAAACACTTAGTCATTTAGCTCTTTCAGCTATATATAACCATTTATTTAGCTTTTGATGCTTTAATTACTTCTTTAGCTAATTTAGTATATACATCAGCACCCTTAGATTTTGGATCATATACGATAATAGGTTCACCATAACTTGGAGCTTCACTAAGACGTACATTACGAGGAATAATAGTCTTATATACTTTATTGCCAAAGAATTTTTTCACTTCATCAGCTACTTGGATAGATAAATTTGTACGACCATCAAACATAGTTAATAAAACACCTTCGATTTCAAGGTCTTTATTAGATGTTTGTTGCACAATTGTTATGGTTTTTACTAATTGACTAACCCCTTCTAATGCGTAGAATTCACTTTGAATTGGAATTAATACGCTATCTGCTGCTGTGAAAGCATTTAATGTTAGTAAACCGAGGGATGGCGGACAGTCAATAATAATAAAATCATACTCATCGCGTACCGGTGCTAATGCTTTTTTCAACATTGTTTCACGTGAAACAACGGAAACGAGTTCCACTTCTGCACCAGCCAATTGAATCGTTGCAGGCGCTACAAATAGCTTTTTAAGCATTGTAGGTTGAATCACATTAGCAATGTCTTCTCCGTCTATCAACACATCGTGAATACATAATTCTAAATCATCTTTTTCAATGCCTAATCCAGAACTAGCATTACCCTGCGGATCCAAATCTATTAACAACACCTTTTTGCCTGCATCAGCTAAACAAGCACTGAGATTAACAGATGTTGTAGTCTTGCCTACACCGCCTTTTTGATTAGTAATCGCTATTACTTTGCCCACAAAATTCACCTCGACTTTACGTTCAAAAATATTTCATTTCATTATAACATAGGGCACGCAAAAGAAATAGCGGTTTATAGATTTACACCATTAGGTATAAAATAATTACATATAACTTTTTTCTATGGACGCACCTCAATAAATTATATGAAGCTATAGCCTTTACAGCATATATAGATATATTTATACTTATAAAAGACAGTATTTTAATAGGTTTAACATTTTAACCATACAATCTATTTTATTTTTAAAGGAGGCGTTTCACATGCCCATTTATAACGGAATGCTTCCCGTCATCAACAAGGATGAAGTAAAGCGATATGCAGGACTTCGTCATGCCGAAGATTTTCCAGAAAAATTCGTTGACGAAGCTTGTAAAGAAATCCAATTATTAGCGACGCCAAAGGGTGTCTACCAAGAATATGATTACGATGCGGAAAATAAAGTTATCCTAAGTAATCCGCCGCTCAAAATTGAAGGATCTATCATTGAAAAACATCTTGAAAAATCAACGAAGGTGTATGTGCTAGGTGTTACTGTCGGCGAAGACGTTGAAAGACGTAGTGAACAGCTATTCAAACAAGGCAACTATACCGTAGGTCTCTTACTAGATGCGGCTGCAACAACTGCAGTAGAACAAGTGGCTGACCAAGTTAACGAGGTAATCAATAACATTGCTAAGAAACAAGGTTATGCACCTACATGGCGTTTTAGCCCAGGCTATGGCAACTGGCCTTTAGAAATTCAACCACAACTTGGTAAAATCATCAAAACCGAACAAATCGGCCTACAAGTTACAGAAAACTTCTTATTATTTCCAAGAAAATCCGTAACAGCTATTATTGGTTTGATGCCAGGGGATCAATGTTTGACAACAAAACGCGGTTGTAGCTCTTGCTCACAAAAAGATTGCCAATCTAGAAAACTTCCAGAAAAAGCAGCGGCTACAAAACCAGAAACAAGCAAAACAACAGCCGAAACATCTGGTATAGCTATGAAAGCACAACCAACAGAATAAAATTTTAACACACGATGTTTCACGTGAAACATTACCTTGTACATCTGTACCATTGTACCCATGTGCAATCAAAAATGTTTCACGTGAAACAATTCATTTATAGTATTAGTAATTGAAATGTAGGTCACCAAGGTTCTGAGCCCGACTTTGCTAGGTCGAGGCCCTTGGCCGACGACCGTTAAGGCGGTGGAGGGCGAATGTCCTTGGTGACCTACATTTCAATATATAAAGGATGATTCACATGTACATTTTTGACGGCGCTATGGGTACAATGCTCCAAGCAGCAGGCCTAGAAGAGGGCTATTGCCCAGAATTATTTAACGTGGAACGACCAGAAGTAGTAAAAAATATCCACGCACAATATTTACAACATGGTAGTGATGTAATTACTACTAATACATTTGGCGCATGCGGCCTTAAATTAGAAGATTACGATTTACAAGATCGTGTAAAAGAAATAAATATAGCAGCCGTAAAGGTTGCCAAAGAAGCAATCGCAGAGTTCAAGCCATCCGCTCGTGTAGCCGGTTCTATGGGCCCTACAGGACGTTTTTTACAACCATTGGGGAATATGAGCTTTGATTCTATTTATGATACATATAGAGAACAAGCAGAGGCTTTGATTGAAGGTGGCGTTGATTTCATCATTATCGAGACGATTATCGACGTACAAGAAATGCGTGCCGCTCTATTAGCATCTCTTGATGCTCGTGAAGCAGCAGGTAAGACTAAAGAAGATGTACAAATCATCTGTCAATTTTCTTTCAGTGAAGACGGTCGTACCATCACTGGTACACCTCCAGAGGTTGCCACAACTATCGTAGAGGCAATGGGGGCCGATATCATTGGTATTAACTGTTCTCTTGGACCTGAACAAATCACACCGCTTATCGAAAAAATCGCTAGTGTTACTAATTTACCAATCATCTGCCAACCAAACGCAGGTATGCCACAACTCATTAACAAGCAAACGGTATTTCCGCTTTCAGCAGAAGACATGGGCCCATTGATGATTCCAATTGTTGATGCAGGTGCAAGTTATGTAGGTGGCTGCTGTGGTACAACACCAGCGCATATTCAATCGATTTCTGATGCTGTAAAAGCACATACGCCTAAGGAACGCGCTCATATTGAGCCTAAAACGGTGATTACAAGCCGTACAAAATTAATCGAATTAGGTCACAATGTAAAACCATTGATTATCGGTGAACGTATCAATCCAACAGGCCGTAAGGTGCTCGCTCAAGAGCTACGCGACGGTTCTTTCATTCGTGTAAAACGCGACGCCTTAGACCAAGTAGAAGCAGGTGCAGATATCCTCGATGTGAATATGGGGGTAGCCGGTATGGATCAAACACCTTTGATGGAAAAAGCCATCTTCGAATTGTCCATGCTTGTAGAAACGCCATTGTCCATCGATACATTGGATCCTAAAGCCATGGAGGTAGCCCTTAAAAACTATCCTGGCCGTGCACTTATCAACTCTGTAAATGGAGAAGAAGAGTCCATCACACACGTTATGCCATTGGCTAAACGCTATGGTGCCGCATTACTTTGCTTGCCAATCTGCAGTGGCGATTTGCCTGAAAAGGCTGAGGATCGCGTTGCTTTGGCTGAAAGCATCGTAAATCGCGCATATGGCTATGGTTTACAACCGCACGACCTCTTGCTTGACCCATTGGTATTAACACTTGCCAGCGGCGAAGATAGTGCACGACAAACGCTTAGCACATTGCGTTTATATAAAGAAAAATTCGGTTTCCCAACTGTTATGGGCTTATCCAATATTTCCTTCGGCATGCCACAACGTCCGTATCTAAACGGTCAGTTCCTAACAATGGCCCTTGCATCCGGTTTGACCACACCAATCATGAATCCGCTTAACTACGCAGCTAAAAAAGCATTTGTATCAAGCACCACATTACTTGGTTGGGACCCAGGTTCTGCAGAATTCATAAAAGAATATGGTTACGAAGATGAAACTACAGCACCAGGCAATGCGGCGCCAAAAGGTCCAGATAAAGCATCCTTTGATAGCAACGACCCATTAGCCAATATCCGCGCTTGTGTAGAACAAGGTGAAAAAGAAGCTATTATCGATTTAGTTAAAAAAGCTTTAGCCGATGGTATTGATCCATTGGATCTTACGAAAAAAGGCTTATCCGAAGCGATGAACGTAGTAGGGGACAAGTTCGGTTCTGGTAAATTATTCTTGCCACAAGTAATGCTTGCTGCTGAAACAATGCAAGCTGCTTTCAACACCATTAAAGAAATTATT
>ERZ772909.2054-NODE-2054-length-10501-cov-5.498947_pt1 | contig 10501 bp, 9 predicted proteins | sample MGYA00511137_ERZ772909 | MGnify/ENA primary metagenome ERZ772909 (study PRJEB29015, sample SAMEA2738095) | human oral metagenome | biome: human oral; feature: human-associated habitat; material: saliva | place: China | collected 2270 ... | reverse complement strand
TTGATGATATACTTTTAATTGTTAATGAAAGAATTGATGAGAATGATGTAGTTAAATTTGTTAAAAAAGAATTAAAGAATTACCATCTGGAAGTGAATGATGCTAAAACCGATTTCCAAGTGAGTAGTAATCAATTTAGTTTTACCTATTTAGGCTATAAATTTTCCAAATTTCAAAAAAAGATAAAAGGGAGAAGTAAACCTGAAAATTATCTTTTTATAAATATTTCAGAAAAAAAATTTAATGAAAAAATTTTGAATAAATTAGTCAGATATTTTAAACGATTTAAAAGAAATTATCAACAATCAGAATCATTTTGGATTTTGTATTATCGGTTAAAAAATCTTATACATGGCGTTTCATCAAAAGGAGAAAATAATCAAGTAGTAAAATTTGGATTAAGTTACTCTTATGGTTTTATTAACTCAGAAGATGAGTTAATTAAATTTTTAAGAATGTATTACTACTTCATAAGGTGTTACCGAGGGAATGGTTACTTAACCTCAAGGCAAGCATATCTATTGACTAGCATTGTATCAACGGATAATAAGGTTATTACCTCCTATTCCTCTAGAGATGATATTTTATCTTTGCTTAATAATCGCTATCACTATGATAAACTTTCGGTGAAAACTTTGGAGAAAATTTGTTTGCGTATAGGAGTATCTTATACTTCAAAAGTATATACTAATAAATATTTAGATTTCCATAAAATTAATTTACAAAAGAAAATTATGAAAAAGCTAAGTTTACGATTTGGGGATGATTAAAGATCGGAGCAATCCGGTCTTTTTATGGAGGATAGTAAATGAATTTAAATCAATTAGATATTATCGTTTCAAATGTTCCCCAAGTCTGTGCTGACTTGGAGCGTATTTTGGATAAAAAGTCCGATTATGTTGATGACAGTTTTGCTCAGTTTACGATTGGCAGTCACTGTCTGATGTTGTCCCAAAATCATTTGATTCCTTTGGAAGATTTTCAGTCAGGAATCATTCTTCATATCGAGGTTGAGGATCTAAATCAGAATTACCAACGTTTAAAAGAGATCGGTGTCGAGATTTTACACGGTCCTTGTGAAACGGATTGGGGAACAAAGTCCTTATTAGTTAAAGGTCCTGCTGGTCTAGTGATTGATTTTTATCGAATGAACTAGGATGCTTAGTCATTTGAAGCTAACCTTAATTATTCTTAAATTAGAATGTGAAAATATGAACTATTGAAAGATCGGAGCCATTCATTGGTCCGATCTTTTTTGAGTGGTGTCTTTCTGTTGATTCTAAAATATGTCTGTTGATTAAGAATTTTGATAGCAGTGACTGTTTAAAGGAGGGAAAATTGGAGGTGGTCAAGACTTCCTTCTCATTTCAGAGGGTTTCATCCCATACATCAAGGCAAATTGTTTGTAAAAATATGTTTTATTACTGAAGCCGACGGTTTGGCAGATCGTTTCAATAGAAAAATCTGTTGATTGAATCAATAATTTTGCAGACATTAACCTCTTCTGATGCACCAGCTCGGTAAAGGTTTGACCACTTTTTTCTTTGACGAGATTACTTAAATAGTTTTTGTTAAATTTTAATTGATCGGCAACTTTTGTCAAGGTAAGCTCTCTATAGTCTCTATCAATTAATTCAAGGACTTGCAGAAAAGGATCTTGTCGGGTTTGAAGGAGCTTTTTCTGTGCAGTAGGCAAAGAACGAGCCAATTCATAGAGTAAAATACTTAAAGAGTGTTTGAGAATTTCTTGGGAGAAATCCTTCTGGAAAAAATACTCTTCTATCATCCGGTGGAGCAGTTGAGGGACTTTTGGAATCTCTTCAGAGCGAAGAATAATAAAATTTTGACTGATTTCTAGATGGCTATGGCGACTAAGGAGCAAGTGATACAAAAGACTATTATTTCCTTGCATTTCTTCTAAACTTTGTAAGGAAATATTGTTATCTTTAAAGAGTAGATTGATCACAATATCCTCTTCTTCCAAGCACTCAATTTGATGTTTACTACCCACATCCATCAGGAGGATGTCTCCTTGATAAAGCGTGTAAGTCTGACCGTTAATGATTTGTTGACAATGCCCGCTATAGATATAATTGAGCTCTAAAAATTGGTGGGAATGAAGAGGATAAGGCGCATAGCGATTGTGTTTACTAATGTAGATGTCTCGATTGTGAAAAAAGAGATCATTGGTTAAATGAGGGGCTTGGGTTTTCATTTCAGAAAAGTCTGGAACGAAGGTTCCAGTCTTTTTTTGTTTCTTTTCAATCTCAGTTTCTTGATGGAGGAAGTCAGTTAGGGGTTGCATCTGTTTCACCTGTATATTTGATACTATTCTACTGTTTTAGAGATATTGTATCACATTTTAAAAAATAGTTAAATAGAGATAGAAAGAAGCAAGAAAAGAGGGCCGAGATGACCTATCATATAGCAGTGGACATTGGAGCATCGAGTGGACGCTTGATACTGGCAGATGTTCAGGATGGAAAATGGCAGTTACAAGAAATCCACCGATTCAAAAATGGATTTACTCGAGTTGATCAGCATGATCGTTGGGATATAGAGGAGCTCTTCCGCCAGATTCTCCTTGGATTAGAGAAAGCAAAAGAGCTAGGAGTAGATAACTGTACTTTAGGAATTGATACCTGGGCGGTAGATTATGTGTTGTTAAAAGATGGTAAGGCCCTGGCACAACCCATTGCTTATCGGGATAAACGGACTGAAAAAGCAATGGAGAAAGTGTTTCAGAAGCTCCCTGCTAAGAACATTTATGAGAAAACGGGCATTCAATTTTTAAATTTTAATACCTTGTTTCAGTATGTTAGTGAAGATCCTCAACTGTTAGAAGAAGCAGATATTAGTCTTTTGATTCCAGATTATCTGGCCTACCGACTGACGGGGAGACAAGTAGCAGAAGTTAGCAATGCCTCCACGACCCAATTGCTAAATATTCATCATAGAGATTATGATTACGATTTGCTCGATTTAGCTGGGATAAAGACTTCTCAACTTCCCGATTTGGTGGAGACAGGGACTTATCTTGGACCTCTACTTCGAGAAAATTTCAAAGATTACAAACTCCCCTATGTTGAAGTTTATGCTGTGGCAACACACGATACGGCTTCAGCAGTTGTGGGAGTTCCAGCGACAAGCAAAGATTTTGCTTATATCTCTAGTGGCACCTGGTCCTTGATTGGAGCGGAATTAACATCACCGATCGTGACGAAAGAGAGTCGGGAAGCAAATTACACCAATGAATGGGGAGCTTATCAAACCTATCGTTTTCTTAAAAATATCACGGGTATGTGGACGGTGCAAGAAATTGCTCGTTGCTTAGACTATCAATATAGCTACGCAGAGATGGCCGAACAAGCCAGTCAGGTATCCCCATTTGAACAGTATGTCAATCTGAATGATGAGCGCTTCACTAACCCTGAACAGATGATTCAAGAAATTCAAGCTTATTGTCGAGAAACAGGACAGAAGGTTCCAGAAACCGTAGGCGAATTGACCATGTGTGTGTATTCAAATCTAGCTCTTATTTATGGGGCTGAATGGAAACGACTAGAAAAATTAACAGGAAAATTCTTTGAGGCTCTCCATATCGTAGGAGGGGGATCCAATGTTGCTCTTCTCAATCAGTTGACAGCCAATGTGATTCAAAAACCAGTGATTGCTGGCCCAGGTGAAGGAACAGCTATCGGGAATTTATTGGTTCAGTTGATTTCAAGTGGAACCTTTAGCAATCTTAGAGAAGCACGTGCTTTCTTAAAAGAAGAGATATCATTGAAGGAATTTTTTCCTGATTTTACAATGGAAACCGATCATTTAAAAATTTTTCAACAGAATTATTATCAATAAGGAGAAAGAATAATGACAAATGCAACTCAAATTACACAAGCTTATGAGGCGGCCAAAACTCGCTATGCGGCAATCGGAGTAGATACGGATGCTGTATTGGAAAAATTACAAGGAATTAAAATCTCCATGCATTGCTGGCAAGGAGATGATGTGAAGGGCTTCTTATCACCTGATGGCGAATTGACTGGTGGGATCATGTCAACGGGAAATTATCCTGGAGCTGCCCACACTCCTGAACAGTTGCGTCAGGATTTGGAAAAAGCTTATTCTTTGATTCCAGGGAAGCATAAATTGAATCTACACGCCATCTATTTAGATACCGATGAAACAGTTGATCTCAATGAAATTGAACCACGTCACTTTGAAAAATGGGTGAAGTGGGCCAAAGAACAAGGACTTGGATTGGACTTTAACCCAACCTTCTTCTCCCATCCAATGATGAAGGATGGCTTCACCTTGGCTAGTCCAGACCAAGAAGTTCGAGAGTATTGGATAGAGCATGGGAAACGTAGTCGTAAAGTGGCGGAATACTTCGGTAAAGAATTGGGAGAAACTTGTTACACCAACTTCTGGGTTCCAGATGGCTTTAAAGACAACCCAATTGACCGTCTGACACCACGTAAACGTTTAATGGAATCTTTAGATGAAATTTTCTCTGAGGAGATTGATGAACAATACAATGTTGATACTGTTGAAAGCAAACTCTTTGGACTAGGAGCAGAAGCCTATACTGTAGGATCTCATGAATTTTATATGGGATATGGTTTGACACGAAATAAGACCATTTTATTGGATGCAGGTCATTTCCATCCGACAGAAGTGATTTCCAATAAACTATCTTCGCTTGCCTTATTTAGCAAAGGATTAATGTTGCATGTTTCTCGCCCTGTTCGTTGGGATTCGGATCACGTAGTCATTATGGATGATGAGTTGCAGGAAATTGCCAAAGAATTGGTTCGCAATGATCTTCTTGGAAAAACAGCAATTGGCTTGGATTTCTTCGATGCGACCATCAACCGTATTGCAGCTTGGGTAGTTGGAACTCGTAACACCCAAAAAGCACTCTTAAAAGCCATGTTAGAGCCAACAGAAGAATTGAAACAAATGGAATTGGACTTTGATTTCACTTCTCGATTAGTCTATACAGAAGAATTGAAGGACTTCCCATATAGCGATGTTTGGAATTATTTCTGCTTAAAGAACAATGTTCCAGTTGGTTTGGACTGGTTAAAAGAAGTCCATGACTATGAAGCTGAGATTTTGAAAACACGCGGATAAGATAAAAAGTTCGAATAGCTTGGGAGAAGGAGTAGAGAAAAATGACAAAATTTGTAGAATCTGTCTATGTAACAAAAATGAGAGAAGTAACGCGAGAGTCTTATGAACGCAATTGGGATGAACGGAATGGAGGAAATGTCTCCCTTCGCTTGACAGCTGAAGAAGTTGCTCCTTTTGAGGATGTCACAGAAGTGAAAGAAGTGCTTGATCTTGGCTTTGATGCTTCTTATTTGGCGGGATATTACTATTTGGTTACAGGAACTGGGCGTTACTTTAGAAATGTAGCTGGAAATCCAGAAAATGATCTTGGTTTAGTTCGCATCACAGAAGATGGTCAACATGCAGAATTGGTGTGGGGCTTCAATGACGGTGGTAAGCCGACTTCAGAATTCCCAAGTCATTTGATGAGCCATATAGAGCGTTTGAAGGTAAATCCAAATCAACGCGTGGTTTTCCATTGCCATCCAACAAACCTGATTGCTCTGTCCTTTACTCAACCCCTTGAAGAACGTCACTTATCACGCCTTCTATGGAAAATGCAGGCAGAATCGATTGTTGTCTTCCCTGAAGGAATTGGGGTGATCCCTTATATGACACCAGGTACGACTGAGATCGGGAAGGCAACTGCAGCAAAAATGGCAGAATTTCAAGCGGTTTTATGGCCTCACCATGGGCTCTTCGCATCGGGTACTTCACTGGATGAAACTTATGGATTGATTGAGGTGATTGAAAAAGCTGCGATGATTTATTCACAAATTGGTGCTCAAGGCGGAGTCATTAAACAAGCAATCACTGACCAAGAATTGCAAGAAATTGCAACCTTCTTTAACATGATGCCTCACCAAGGATTCTTGGATGTGAATTAGAGATGGATGGTAGTGAAGTATGATTCAGATATGGGAGGTGTGACCTCCCTTCTATCATGAAATTTTTTGTTAAAAAAATCACAAAATAGTTGAAGAAAACTAGTTTGAGTATTATAATTATATCAATATAAGAAGAATGGAGAAAAAGAAATGTCAGTTTTTTATGTACCAGCAGTTAACCTTATTGGTCGTGGAGTGATCAACGAATTTGGAAGCCACGTTAAGGAATTGGGCTTTAAGAAAGCTTTGATTGTCACAGACCACTACATTGCATCGAGCGACATTTTGCCTAAGGTAACAGCTCCCTTAGAAGCAGATGGAATCGAATACATCGTATTTGAGGATGTAGATCCAAATCCATCTTGTAAGAATGTCCTTGATGGATTAGCTGTGTTAAAAGAAAACAACTGTGACTTTATCGTCTCAGTTGGTGGGGGATCTCCACAGGATGCTGCGAGTTGTATCTCTATTATGGCTACCAATGGAGGGAAGCCACGGGATTACGAAGGGCTTCACAAGTCTAAGGAAAAGGGCCTCCCAGTTGTAGCAATTAATACAACCGCTGGAACTTCTGCAGAGATTACCATCAACTATGTCATTACGGACGAAGAACGAAAGGTAAAAATGGTCATGGTTGACAAGAATAGCTTAGCACTTATCTCTGTTAACGACCCAGAACTGATGCTTTCAAAACCAGCTGATTTAACAGCAGCAACAGGTATGGATGCCCTTACCCATGCCATTGAAGCCTTGGTTACACCAGGTGCCTATGATGTTACGAAAAAACTTTCCATTGGAGCGATTGAATTGATCAAAGAATATTTACCACGTGCTGTGGCAAATGGGCAGGATATTGAAGCGCGTGAGGCCATGGTGAATGCCATTTTCCTTGGAGGAATGTCCTTTAACAATGCAGGGTTAGGATATGTACACTCCATGGCTCATCAATTAGGTGCAGTTTATCATCTGCCACATGGTGTTTGCTGTGCCATGTTACTTCCTGTTGTTGAGCGTGAGAATGCTAAGCGAGTACCAGCCGCCTTTCGTAATGTGGCCAAAGCTCTAGGACTTCATACAGAAGGGAAATCAGATTCCGAGTGTGCAGAATACGCCATCTCTGAAATTGAGAAATTATCTGAGACCGTTGGAATTCCTAAAAAATTGACAGAATTAGATATCAAAGAAGAAGAGTTTGACTTTGAATACCTTTCTAAGAATGCTCTTATTGATGCCTGTGCTCCAGGAAATCCATTTATGCCAACCTTGGAAGAAACAATTGCCTTTTATAAAGAGTTGTTTTAATGATTAGAATATATGCTAGGAGATGAAGACCCATCTCCTAGTTTTTTATTAAATATCCTGCGATTTCTGATTTTCATGCATTTGTACAAGTGCAACTAACTGAGAATTGTAGTGCTCGTTCATATTAAAATATTGATCTTAAAAAGGTATGAGTTTTGAACTCATACCTTTTTAAGATTTACTTTCGTTCTACTGATTTAACTACCATTTGAGCATCTCCTAGCACGTAGAGTCCTTGCATATCACCTGTATTGAGAGCTGCAATTGCTTCATTGGAGAAGTGTTGGGCACTGATTGAATATTGGATGGTCTCTGTTTGTGTTTGAGCAGTAAACACTTTTTCATTGGTTGTATGATAAAGGGTCAGAGTTTCTGGAAGAGTAGAGAGTTCGCCAATGATTTCATCCCATTCCAAATCTAGGATTTGGATATGTTTGCGAACGACAATGCGATTTTCTTCTTTTGAAAGGAGAAGAGCAGCATAGTGATCCGAGTTAATGATGACAGCAATTCCCAAACTTCCTTGATGGAGTTGTGAGGTTTCTGGATCAAGAGTGACGACAAATGTTTGTTCATGTTCTGTTTGGCGTACAGCAAGAAAGCTTGGATTTGACAAATCTTTTAAGGTAAGATTGGATCCTTTTAGAATCAATTGTTGGTTTTCTATCAATAAGCGTGAATCAAGCTGATGACGTAAGGTCATCCATTCTGGATTCAATCGTTCGCTGATAAAGTAATCTGTAAAATTAGATAAGTTTTGGGGGTTTGACAATGCCTGTGAATGATTCGGAAAATCCGTCAAATCGACTTCTAGACTAGGAATTCCCTTGTTTATTACAGGCCATTCTTCTGTCCATTCTACTGGATATAAGAGTGTTTCGCGCCCTAGGTTTGTAATTTGAATGTGGTCAATTGTAGCTGGCCGTGTTCCTAAACAGGTTAACCACCAGTTTCCAAGTGTATCTTGAAAGAGATCAGCGTGACCGATGTTTTGAAGCGGTTCTTCTGCACGATCCCGATTGGTAAAGAGAGGGTTGGTAGGAGCTGGTTGGAAAGGCCCCCAGAGCGTTTCTCCTTTAAACATGGTAATCATATGGCCTTGTCCCGTTCCTCCTTCAGCAGCAAGGAGATAATAGGCTCCCTTTTCTTTTGAAATATGTGGACCTTCGACATCTCGCCCGCCGGTACCAAAAGATAAAACTTCTGGTCCACGGAGAATGTTTCCTGTCTCCAGTTCAATTTCAACTTGTTGGATGGCTTTTTTTCCTCCTTCTACATAGCCAGTAAATTGAACGTAGGTCCGATTATCTTCAAAATAAAGATCAGGGTCAATTCCAAAGATATCAACTTCTACTCGATTGTTTTCCCAGATAATTGCGGTCTGGTCTTCGTTTAAATAGCCACGGATAATGAAGTTTTTAAACTCAGCAAAATTTGTTGTAATCACATAGAAAAAGCCTTGATTGTATCGTATACAAACAGCAAAAATCCCTTCGTTGGATTTTGCTGAACGTAAGTCAGCTTGTTCAATTGTTTGTGCAATACCTGGTAATTTCTCCCAGTTGAGAAGATCAAGGCTACGTGATAAGGCAATTCCGGGATAATATTCAAAGGTGCTGTTCACCATATAGTAAGTATCTCCGACTCTAACAATACTAGGATCGGGATACATCCCTCTGATATGTACCCTCTTTACTGGACACCCAGTAAGGAGGGTATTTTCATGCGTTACAGTCATGAGTATAAGTTAGAGTGTATTGAGCTATATAGAAAAGGAATATGGCCTGAAACACCAGAAGGAATAAAAACATCAAACTTTCACCTAATGGTTCGATACTGGGTTCGTATCGAAGAACAAAATGGACCAGATGCATTAAAGCACTTAGGTAATAACAAAGTGTGGACCCCTGAAGCGAAATATGAATTAGTTGCTAAAGTATTAGCAGGACAATCCAACAATTCAGTTGCTATTTCTGCGGGTATCAGCGATGGAATGCTATATATGTGGGTTCGCAAATACAAAGAATTAGGTTACAATGGTCTTGTGAATAAAAAGAAAGGTCGCAAGAGTAAGAACCCTGATATGAAAAAGAAAACGATTAAGCCCAAGCCTTTAACTGAATCAGAACGTGAAGAGTTAATCAGACTAAGAGAAGAAATTGCGGTAATGAAAGCGGAGATTGAAGTAGTAAAAAAAAGGATCGCCTTGAGACAAGAAAGATGGGCTGCGCAACTCAAGGCGAAAAAGCAGCAATCATCAAAGCGCTCAGAGAAGAAGGATACCAATTAAAGCACCTACTAAAAGGTTTAAATATGCCTAAATCAACTTACTACTACGAAATCAGTAAAGTTGATACTGTAGACTTTAGAAATATTAAGCTCACTGAAGAAATCAAGAAAATATTTAGCCAGCATAAAGGTAGATATGGTGTGAGAAGAGTGTATAGAGAGCTCTTAAGACGTGGAAATTCTGTCAATCATAAAAGAGTACAACGTATCATGCATTCACTTGGATTGCAAGGCAAAAGATCTAAAGAAAAGTATCACTCATTCAAGGGTGAAGTAGGTAAAGTAGCACCAAACATAATAGATAGAGACTTTACAGCAACAGCACCACTTCAGAAGTGGACAACTGATGTATCTCAGTTTAACTTTTCATGGGGAAAGTGTTATCTTTCTCCGATAATTGACATGTACACAAATGAAGTTATTTCATATGATTTATCGATGAGTCCAAACCTAAATCAAATAAAGAAAATGTTAGAGACGGCGTTTAAAAAGTTCAAATCACTTACAGGATTAATATTTCATTCAGATCAAGGATGGCAATATCAACATAACTACTATCGTCAAGAACTAAAAAACAGAGGAATTATCCAATCAATGTCTAGGCGTGGCAATTGCATAGATAATTGCATTATGGAAACATTCTTTGGACGTCTAAAGAATGAAATGTACTACAGCTACGAGAAAGAATATGAATCATTTGAGAGCTTTTCAAAAGCACTAGATGAATACATAAGTTATTACAACAATGAAAGAATACAAGGAAAAACAAAATGGATGCCACCTGTAATGTACAGGATAGCATCCATGTGTTCCACTTAGTTCATAACATGTGTCCAGGATTCTGGGTACATATCAGAGATGGCCAGGGTTTTGTATTTCAAAAATTATTCTGTAAATTCTATAGTTAC
>ERZ772909.2052-NODE-2052-length-10507-cov-2.758993_pt1 | contig 10507 bp, 8 predicted proteins | sample MGYA00511137_ERZ772909 | MGnify/ENA primary metagenome ERZ772909 (study PRJEB29015, sample SAMEA2738095) | human oral metagenome | biome: human oral; feature: human-associated habitat; material: saliva | place: China | collected 2270 ... | reverse complement strand
TACAAAGGTTAAGAGAGTTGCTTAAAATTTAACTTATTCTTTGCTAAACTATACGCAATAATGAAATAAGATAGATACTTTATAAAGTAAGGAGAAAGTTTTTAATGAATAAAAGTAAAAATAAATTAAATAAGATTGTTAATTGTTCATTAGTTTTAAGTTTAGTAGGGACAGGTGTAGGTTTAACTTCTTTAGTAGTACCAAAACATACTGTGTTAGCAGCTAAGAATCATGATGGGGTATGTCAGGTAGAAACGAAGAATGGGGAGTTAGTTTTTCAGGCTAATGGGACGAATGTGACTAAAAATATGAGGTTTTACCAATAATTCCATTAATGGTAAAACTGCAAGTTTTAGGAATCACTATTCTTTCAGAAAAGTGATATAAGTAATAGAATAAATATAAGAGTTTTATAAGAAAAATAGTATGTTGAATTTTGAAATGTAAAAGTGATACTATAATAGAAGAAAAAAGTTAATAGTATTATGTAATTTTAAATAAATTATTGATTAGGAAATTTAAGTTTTGATATAGGTGTAATTATTAAAGATTACAAAGTCAGTGGGGATTCAAGTATATATGTAACTAAATAAGATATTTGTAAGTGTAAACTTGTAATTGATAAGGTATTTACGTATCCTATGTTTAACTATAAATATAAGAAAGAAACTTTAATAATACGTAAGTATAATTTATTAAATGTTAAGATGAAATATTTTTATTTACTAGTTTAATTGAGATTTAAATTTGAGATTTATTAATGAGAATTATAAAAACCACTATAAATATTAATAGTGGTTTTGGAGACACTTTGGAGACAATCCAAAGTGTTTTTTATTGTTTTTAGTCTACATATAACCTTATAAATGCTGTTAAAATAAGGTTTCTCGGTTTAAGTTACCTTAGTATATTATTCCCATTCTATTGTTGCCGGAGGCTTACTTGTAATATCGTAGACTACGCGGTTAACGTGAGCAACTTCGTTTACGATACGAGCTGAGATTTCTTCAAGTACTTCAAATGGAATGTGAGCCCAGCTCGCAGTCATACCGTCGATACTTGTTACGGCACGAACTGCAACAGTGTAATCGTAAGTACGAACATCTCCCATAACTCCTACTGAACGGATATCTGGAAGACATGTGAAGTATTGCCAGATTTCTCCTTCTAATCCACGTTTAGCGATAACATCACGTAAGATGAAGTCACTGTCACGAACGATTTGAAGTTTTTCTTCTGTTACTTCTCCAAGAACACGGATACCAAGTCCTGGTCCTGGGAATGGTTGACGCCAAACGATTTCGTGAGGAAGACCAAGAGCTTCACCTAATGCACGAACCTCATCTTTGAATAAAGTATTAAGTGGCTCGATTAGAGAAAAACGCATGTCTTCTGGTAATCCACCTACGTTGTGATGAGATTTAATTGTTTGAGCATTCTTAGTTCCTGATTCGATAACGTCAGTGTAAAGAGTACCTTGAGCTAAGAATGGTACATCGTGAAGTTTAGCACATTCTTCGTCAAATACATAAACGAATTCATTACCTATGATTTTACGTTTTTGTTCTGGATCACTTACACCTTTAAGTTTTCCAAGGAATCTATCTTTTGCATCGACTTTAATTAGATTCATGTTGAATCCACCTTCGATTTCTTTACTGAATGTGTTCATTACAGCTTCAGCTTCACCTTTACGAAGTAAACCGTGATCGATAAACATACAGATTAGTTGATCTCCGATTGCTTTATCTAGTAGGGCTGCAACAACTGATGAGTCTACACCACCAGATAATGCACAAAGAACTTTTTGATCTCCAACTTCTGCACGAATTTCTTCAATTTTTTCATCGATGAAGTTTTGGATAGTCCAGTTTTCAGTACATTTACATACATTACGGATGAAGTTTTTAATTAAGTCATAACCGTATTCTGAGTGACGTACTTCTGGGTGGAATTGGAAGCAGTAGAAGTCTTTTTCTACGTTTTCAGCAGCAGCGATTGGACAGTTATCACTTGTCGCTACAACTTTGAATCCTTCAGCAAGTTCAACAACTTTATCAGAGTGACTCATTAATACTTGTTGAGTTGCAGGAGTACCTTCGAATAATTTAGCTCCTGGAGTTACGTCAACATTGTGAGCTCCGTATTCTCTACTTGTAGCAGATTCTACTTTTCCTCCTAGTTTATGTTGCATAAGTTGCATTCCGTAACAAATTCCTAATACAGGGATGCCTAGGTTGAAAATCTCATCATCAATTGTAAGAGAGTTTTCTTCATATACTGAGTTAGGTCCACCTGAAAGGATAATTCCTTTAGGGTTCATTTTTTTAATTTCTTCAATAGAAATTTCATTGTCATGTAGCTCAGAATAAACACCAAGTTCACGTACACGACGAGTGATAAGTTGGTTATATTGACTACCGAAGTCAAGAACTAATATAAATTCGTGTTTCACGGTTATCCTCCTAAAATATACTATTATTATAAACTATTATATCAAGAAGTTGAAGATATGTAAAACCTTAAATGTTAGAATTTATGAAAGTTTTTTTGTAAGAACATTGATTTTTTAACGAAAAAACAGTAAAAAACGAATTTTAAGTTTATGAAAAGGATAAAAAATTCGTGAAATTAGATTTTAACTTTTCAAAAAAAATGATAATTTTGATTTATACGAATTATAGGCGAGAGAAAATTTTATAAAATTTTTTTGTAAAATGTTATAATAAGTTTATAGAAAGTAGGAGGAAAAATAATGGTAAGAGCATATATTGGAACATATACGAAAGCAACTAGTGAAGGAATATACTTAGTTGAGTTATCTGAAGAAGGAAAAGTACTAGAAGTTAGAAATGTAGCGAAGGTTGATAATCCAACGTATTTAGCATTGTCTAATGATAATAAATATTTATATAGTGTATCAAGAGTAGATGGAAAAGGTGCTGTTACAAGCTTCGAAGTTGAAGAAAATGGTGATTTGAAAGAATTAACATCAGTTGCCCAAGAAGGTAATCCTCCTTGTTATGTAGAGTTAAACTCTGATAAAAGTACTTTGTTATCAGCGAACTATCATTTAGGTACGATTGACAGCTATTCTGTTGAAAATGGTGAGCTTGTAAAACTTTTATCAACAGATCATCACGAAGGAAGTGGAGTACATGAAAGACAAGAGAAACCTCATGTGCATTTTTCAGGATTTACCCCAAGTGAAAAATATGTCTTTTCTTGTGATTTAGGAACTGATGAGATTACTACGTATAAGCTTAATGAAGGAGTTTTAGAAAAGGTAGCTACTTTTAAAGCTAAAGATGGAAGTGGAGTTCGTCATATAGTATTTAGTAGTGATGAAAAACAAGCTTTTGTTATGACAGAACTTACTAGTGAGGTAATTGCTTTTGATTACGATGGAGAAGGGAACTTAACAAATCCAACATATTATCCTACACTACCTGAAGGTTTTTCATTAGAAAATAAAGGTAGTGCGATAAAAATTTCAAATGATAATAGATTTATCTATGTTTCTAATAGGGGACAAGATGCGATAGTTGTTTTTGAAAATACAGAATCAGGTTTAAAACAGCTTCAAACTATTAGTACTGAAGGACAAGGACCAAGAGATTTTGACCTATCAGAAGATAATTCTTTAGCAATTGCGACAAATGAAAATAGTGGAACAGTTACTGTTTATACTGTTAATAAGAAAACAGGAGAGCTAACTGTTGTTGCTTCTGAGGTAGTTGTACCTGAGGCAGTTTGCGCTAAGTTTATATAGAAAAATACCTAAGGTGAGGATGATCTCATCTTAGGTATTTCTTTTATGAATTTCGTTTTTTAACGACGAAGAATGGTGCCCCGAAATTACAATATTCTAGTATGTAATCTTCAAGGTTGTTTATGTTCTTAGGATTATTGTTATCCTTTGTTAAAATAAATCCAGTAAGTCGTAGTTTTTCGTGAGAAATATCTCCTACGATATATGGTTTATTTTTTAACACATCTACAAGTTTTTCTTCAAATGTTTCTTTTTGAAAGGCATCTTTGAAGTTGTAAATAAGCTCATAAATTGTACCATCAACTTCGAAAACTAAATTGTTTTGCTCCATATTTAATCCTTTCTAACAACTTGTCTCATAACGTATAGCGCTGCGAAAACAAGTGTGTATATTGCAAGTATACCCGTAGCGAAGTATTTCGTACGATCTATTACAATAGTAGTTTTTTCGTAATTATCTTTCTTATCAAAGTTTTCATCATTTATGAAGTTTGATTTGATTTTAGCTAGGTTTCCTGTATTATCGTTAGAACTAAAGTCAGAGAATACTGTTCCTTCATTTGCAGAAATTGTTTCGTATTTTTGGAATAAAAGTATTTTTTTATTCATTAGAAGATAGGTTACATCTTTAATTGAATGTTTTTCATAGAATAAGTCGTAAATATCTTCATTAAAAGTAATACGTTCATTGTTTATAGTATATGTTCCTGCTTTAAGGGCTAGTTTGTAGCTATAGTTTGAGAATAGGTAATCGTAAGTTTTTTGCAGTTTATCAAAATAAGTAGCTTTATCATCACTTTGGTTTAATACGGTGATAATTAATTTAGTATTACCACTGTACGCGTAAGTTACACTATTTTTATCAGAGTAATCTAAACCTAAAACTCTAAACTTTTCTGATTCTTTAAACTCAATACTATTGTTAATTTTTTCTCCAGATGCTAAAGTATGTTCTGGATTTTTTGTAATTTCTGTAATCTCAGGATAATTTTTTAGAATTAAGCTAGTAAGGTAAGAGATATTCTTCGCAGTACTAGTATTATTCCCGTTGTTATCTAGTGATTCTAATTTTGTGTCATGTAGTGACATAGTAGCTAATGTTTCTTTAGCTTTATCAAGAGTTATGTTAAAGTGAGTAAATACAGCTCGATTAAGGCTATTAGAATTTTCATTTTCTAATAGGAAGATTGCATCTTTAACTGTAATTGACGATTCTATTTTGTATTTAGAAAGAATGTCATCTCCACTAGTAACACTAATTTTATCTTCTAGAGTTATTTTTTTATTTTTTAAATTGTCAGTAAGTAGATAAAGTGCAAGGTAGTTTGGTAATTTACCTACTGATACTTTTTCATTTTCTCCACGTTTAGAAATGATTTTTCCCGTGTTTAATTCCGAAACTACAAGATGAGCATTAACATCACTTAAGTTTGTTACTGCGTTGTTATCTAGAAAGTTATCATCAGCTTTCGAGAAGTTTGGAACTAAAAATACAAGAAGTAAAATCAAAATACCAATTTTTTTCAATCTCATTATTTAAAATCCTTTATTTTAAAATTGTTTAAAGTACAATACTAATTTAATATTAGAACACTGTTTAAACACATACCTTTTAGTATATTACAAAATAGCGAAAAATTCCAATAAGAAGAAAGGAAAATTTTAGAATTTTTAATCGGAAGCATGCAGTATAAAATTATGTTTAACATAGAAAAATTTGAAAGTATTGGATTACATGTTATAATTAGATGATATTTGATTAAATTAAGAGAAAGTTGAGATTTAAGATGAAATACGATGTGATTGTGATAGGTCTTGGTAGTGCGGGGCTTATGATAGCGGATAGACTTAATGATAGTGGTTTAAAAGTATTAGTTCTTGAGCAAAATAGACGTGCGGGAATAAAACTGCTTTTAACAGGAAATGGACGTTGTAATGTAATGAGTAGTGACAATGCAGAAGATTTTGTCGCGGCTGTACATAATGGTAGATTTTTAAGAAGTGCATATCACAAATATAATGTTAAGAAGTTCTTTGATAAACATAATTTGAAGTTAAAACAAGAAAATAGAAGGTTATACCCAGCGAGTGAAAAATCTAGAGATGTTGTTAATGCATTTAAAATAGACCATGCAAAGATTAATTATAAAGAGAAAGTAGAAGATTTAGTATTCGAAGATGACAAACTAGTAGGTGTAAAGACAAATGTTGATACGTATTATGGGAAGAATATTGTAGTCTGCGCTGGAGGAAAAACATATCCTCAGAGTGGAAGTGATGGTTCATTACATAGAATTCTGAAAAAACATGGTGTGAAAATTACTAAAATATATCCTAGTGAAGTAGCCCTAGTTTTTGACGATTTTAGAGAATTATCTGGGGTTGCATTACAAAATGTAAGAATGTTCCATAAGAAAAATGAAAGAAGCGGAGATCTTCTATTCACGCATAAAGGATTAAGTAGGCCATTATCAATTTCAATGGGAGAATTTGTGGCCCGTTATCCAGAGGATAAATTTTATCTAGACTTTTATCCTGACCTTAATGAGGAAGAGCTTTTTGCTAAACTATGGGAAGATAATAAATTCTTGAATGGAAAATTACCAAAGAGTTTTTACAACTTTATGATTGAAAAACATTTCCCAGAAAATGTTAGTAAAAAAGAGTTAAGAAAATTTGTAACGAAAATCAAACGTTATGAGTTGGTTGATGTTAAGACGATGCCATTAGAATATGCCTTTACTACAGCAGGCGGAGTAGATCTTAAAGTAGTAAGTCCGAAGACATGTAGCCATAAAAAAATAGAGAATTTATACTTTGCAGGAGAAATTCTAGACTTACACGGAGAAATTGGTGGTTATAATCTTATGGTTGCCTGGTTCACAGGGATGATTGTGGCAGATGCTATTAAAGAAAAGTATGGAATAGAATAAAAAATTTTTATTATTCTTATTATATAAATATTGTAAAAATAGTTGTATAACACCTAAAAAGATGATTAGAATGTTCACATAAAAATATCAAAATAATAAAAATCAAGTGAGCTTGGCCAGGTTGAAAGTATCTTTATTTCTTAGTATAATTTTTGTATAAACTTATAGATAAAGAAAGGATACAATAAATATGAAAAGAATATTAAAAGTATTAACTATTATTTTATCGATTTCTCTAATTTTATTAGGTTGTGGTCAAAAACAAGCAACTGAAAGTAAAAAAGAAACTAGTAAAATTGATTTCGGTGGTAAAACAATGAACGTTGTTGCTACTTCTGAAAAATACAAAAAACTATTTGATAAATTCGCAGCTGAAACAAATAGTAAAGTTGAATTTTTATCTATGTCAAGTGGAGAGGTAATCTCAAGAACTAAAGCAGAAGGTAAACCGATGGCAGATCTTTGGTTTGGTGGAGGAATTGATGCTTTCATGGCTGCTAAAAAAGATGGTCTTTTAGAGAAATATGAAGCTAAAGGTTCCGACAAAATTAAAGAGGGATTCAAAGATAGTGAAAATTACTGGTTATCAAAAGGTATTACTGTAGTTGGATTTTTAGTTAATGAAAAAGTCTTAAAAGAAAAAGGATTAGAAGTTCCTAAAAAATGGTCTGATTTAACTGATCCGAAATATAAAGGTACTATTATAATGAGTAATCCTGCAATTTCTGGTACTAATTTCGGTGCTGTGGCAGGAATTTTAGGACAAAAAGGTAACGAAAAAGGATGGGAATACTGGACTGCATTCAATAAAAACGTTGATTTCTATAGTAAACGTGGTAAAGATCCACAAGAAAAAACAGTTGCAGGTGAATTCGGAATTGGTATTATTCCTGTTGATAAATCAGCATTTGATGCAGCTAAAAAACACAATTTAACAGTTGTTTATCCTGAAGATGGTATCCCTTGGATTCCTGAAGGAGTTGCAATCTTTAAAAATTCTCAAGCTACTGATATAGCAAAAGCCTTTGAAGACTTTATTTTAAAACCTGAAAATCAACAATTAATTGCTGAGCTTGATGGTAAAGATGGAGCTCAAATGGTAATTGATGGTTCTAAAGGAGCAGATTTAGGATTACCTAAAGATAGACTTCTTAAAGAAGATTTAGCTTCATTTGGTAATGAACGTAGCGCTATTCTTAAAAAATGGAAAGAATTAGTGGGAGATAAATAAAATCGTATTGGTGGTAGTAAACTTTGTTTATTATCACCAATTTTAAAAATATTAAAGGAGATAGTATGTTTAAAAAAATAAATTTATTTGACAGTATTGTCATAGGACTTATTATTACTTCTTTTATACTTTTTGTACTATATCCCTTTGTCGCTGTTTTTAATTACGGGTATAAAGGTGAGTTGTTTTCTGAGTTACTAACTAATCTTCCTAGTTATTCTCATTTACTAGTAAATACTGTTAAAGTAGCCACAGCAACTACCATAGTTACTGTTTTTATATCGGTGGCTGTTTCACTTTATTATTTTATTGGAACATCGAAATTCAAGAAGATAATAGTTCTTATATTTATGATTTCTATGATTTCACCACCTTTTGTGACTTCATTATCGTATATAAATTTATTTGGAAGACGCGGCTTAATAAGTTACAATCTACTGAAATTAAATTATGATCCTTATGGTTTCTTCGGAATTGTTAGTATGCAGAGTGTGACGCATATTTCTATAAATGTACTACTTTTAGTTGGTTTTCTAAAAGGAATTGATAGAGGAGTGATTAACTCAGCTAGGTCTTTAGGTGCAAATACGAATAGAATAATACTCGATATTCTTCTTCCGCTCATGAGACCTGTTATTAAAGTAGTTATTCTGTTGACATTTTTAAGAAGTATGGCTGATTTTGCAACACCAGCTATAATAGGAGGTAAGTATAATGTTCTTGCCACTGAAGGGTATTTATCATTTATTGCTGAAGGAAATATTAGCAAAGCGGTAATTATGAATTTAATTATTCTAATACCTTCACTTCTAATATTTTTGGTATTCTTTAAGAGCTTTAGAAATACTACACTAGGTAGTAAAAATGTTGGCGTATTAGAAGCTAATATTAAGAAATCTGGTATTATTTACTATATTTCTTTGATAGTTACAGTAATTATTGTTTTGATGTTAGTTAGTTTATATAGTGCGATAATTATTTCAGCATTTTCAACTATGGAATATGGAAAATTAATATTTACATTGCAGAATTTTATCGATGCTAATGATCATATAACCGATGTTTTTGTAAGAAGTGTGATTTATTCGCTTATTGCTGGATTGATTTCTTCAGTAGTGGGACATGTTCTTCAATATTACATTTACATAAGAAATGTAAAAGTCTTAAAAATGATTGATTTTGTAGCGACTTTACCGTATATATTACCTGGTACATTCTTTGGACTAGGGTACGTACTAGCTTTTAATTCATATCCATTGAAATTAACAGGAACAGCATTAATAGTAATATTGAACTTAGTGTTTAAGCAGATGCCGTTTGCCACAAAAATAGGTTATAGTTCTATAAGTCAAGTGTCTGAAGATCAGTTAAAATCAGTGAGAGACTTAGGAGGAAGTAGGTTCAATGAGATTAAGGATGTTGTATTTCCTATGAGTTATGAAGGATTTTATATAAGCTTTATTAATGGTTTTACGGCAACGATGACAACAATTGGATCTATTATTTTCTTAATATATCCTAGTCAAAAAGTGGCGACTATAGTTATGTTTGATGTGATAGAAAGTGGAAAATACGACATAGGTTCAGTTATTGCATTTTATATAATTATGATATGCTTAGTGATAAATATATCGTATTACTTGATAGTAAATAGAAGGAGATAGAGTATGTACTTAAGTTTAAAAAATATCTCAAAAAAGTATAAAGATAAAGAAATTTTAAAGAATATTAGTTTTGATATAAAAGAGGGTGAGTTGGTTTGTATATTAGGGCCTTCTGGATGTGGTAAAACTACGCTATTAAATATTATAGGAGGCTTCGTATCAGATTTTTCAGGTGATGTATGGTTATCTGATGAGAATATTAATAATATACCACCTGAAAAAAGAGAGATTGCTACTGTATTCCAATCTTATGGTTTATTTACTCATAAAAATGTTATAGACAATGTAAGTTATGGTCTGAAATTATTGAAAATCGATAAGAATATGAGGGAAAAAAGAGCACGAGATATGCTAGAAAAAGTTGGGTTAGCAGGATATGAAAAGAAAAAGATTAAGGAGTTATCTGGAGGAGAACAGCAACGCGTTGCTATAGCTAGAAGTATGGTGTTGAATCCAAAATTGTTGTTACTAGATGAACCTTTATCGAACTTAGATGTGCATCTTAGGGATGTAATGAGAAAAGAGATTAAAAGAATTCAAAAAAAATTTGGAGTTACAATGATCATAGTTACTCATGATCAAGAGGATGCCTTCAAGCTTGCTGATCGAGTTATCGTAATAAATGAAGGACATATAGAGCAAATAGGTACTCCAGAAGAACTTTATAAAGAGCCTAAGAGCAACTTTATCTCGAGTTTTATAGGTGAAAATAATATTATCGATAAAAATTTGATAATTAGACCAGAAGAAATATCCATAAAATTAGATAGCTTGGGAGAGGGTAAAGTTGTTGATGTAACTTATCTAGGAGCTACAGTTGAATATTTAGTTGAGACTCCAGATGGGAATACTTTAAAAGTTCTAACAATGTCAACAGCAGAAAGATTTAACAATGGTGATAAGGTTT
>ERZ772909.2051-NODE-2051-length-10509-cov-7.786398_pt1 | contig 10509 bp, 10 predicted proteins | sample MGYA00511137_ERZ772909 | MGnify/ENA primary metagenome ERZ772909 (study PRJEB29015, sample SAMEA2738095) | human oral metagenome | biome: human oral; feature: human-associated habitat; material: saliva | place: China | collected 2270 ... | reverse complement strand
CTGTATGCCAAACTTGTGGATTAGTGGACATCATCTCTGAAAACGTTAATCCCGCGCCATAATGGGCACATAAACGTCGAAAGGGTTGATCCGTGATACCTGCCATGGGTGCCAATAAAATACGATTTTTTAATTCGTAAGAACCAATTCGCATTTTATGTTATCCCCAATTACAAGTCCTATCTCCAGCAAGTCAGGCCACAATAGCAACCGACAAGGGGTGCTATATTACGCATTTTTCTTTTTTTTGCAAAGTGAATTTTGTTCAAAAAATGCACTTTTTTTAATTGACAAAAAGAAATTAAGCCGATTTTAATTTACCTGTAATACGGCACCATTCTTCTTTTACCGCAACGGGATCTAAATTAAACGATTGCGCATAAGCATCACATACCGATTGCGCTTGTGTTTCTAAAATACCCGATAATCCAAGATCACCGCCATCTTTCACTAACTGAGAAATAATCGGGTAAAGTTCTTTTAATGGACCCGCAAGAATATTCGCCACAACGACATCGGCTTTTAAATCTGCGGGTTTATCATCGGATAAGAAAAGTTGCAGACGGTCCGCTACACCATTTTGTTCTGCATTATTGCGACTGGCGAGAATTGCTTGTGGATCGATATCAATACCGATTGCATTTTTTGCACCTAATTTAAGAGCAGCAATGGCAAGAATTCCAGAGCCACAGCCAAAATCGATGACGGTTTTGCCAGTTAAATCCAAACCATCTAACCACTCTAAACAAAGTGCGGTTGTCGGATGGGTACCTGTCCCGAAAGCTAAACCAGGATCAAGCATCACATTCACCGCATTTTGATCCGGCACTTCACGCCAGCTTGGGCAAATCCATAAACGTTTGCCAAATTGCATTGGGTGGAAGTTATCCATCCATTCACGTTCCCAATCTTTATCCTCGATTTGCTCAATTTTGTAAGCGGTATTTTCATCTAAATGATATGCTTGTTTAAGCAAACTCACAATTTCATTCATATCGGTTTCTGCATCAAACAATGCAATCACATCGGTGTTTCCCCACAAACGCGTTTCGCCTGGAAGTGGTTCAAAAATCGGCGTATCTTGGCTATCCATAAATGTGACCGAAACTGAGCCGATTTCTTCTAAAAAGTCGCTAATTTTCTCGGCTTTTTCATTTGTACTATTTAAGCGAATTTGAATCCACGCCATCTTCTTTTCCTTTTAATTAATTTCTTTATGTAACCATCTGGGTAATAAACTTACGCCTAGGGCTGAAACCACAATAATGATAATCCCAAGCGCTGAAACAAGTGAAACCTCTTCGTTGAGTAATAATACTGCCAAAAAGACACCAAAAATCGGCTCAAGTGCGGTCAAAATTCCCGAGATTTTTGCATCCACCGAATTTAAGCCTTTATTCCACAACCAAAAGGCAAACCAACTACATACTACACCGAGATAAATCAAACCGAAGAAACCAAGCCAGTTAAAATGGATATCCCAGTTTTCAGTCAGCAATAAAGTAAATGGCAGCATGGTGATGCTTGCTAACACAATCGAAATGGATGTATAGGCTTGTGCTGAAACCGTTGCCACCACTTTTTTCGTCCAACGCAAGCAACAAGCAAACACAATACTTGCCGCCACCACTAAGGAACAGCCTAATAAACTAATTTCACTTGAGCCTTCATTACCCTGTCCACCTAAAATTAAAATAGCAACCCCTAAAAAAGCAAAAGCGCCACACAACCAATGGTACCATTTTGCACGATCTTGAAAGAAAAAATGTCCAATAAAAATCACACATAACGGCTCTAGTCCAATCATGGTCGTTGCGCTCGCCGCGCTCGTATATTTTAAGCCAATAAATTGCAGCAAAAAGGTCGCAGTATAGTTGAAAAAACCTAGCCACCAAAGCTGTTTTCGCATCGGTTTAGACACGCCTTTCCAACGACGAAAAAAGAGTGGCATCACAATAATCGCCGCCATTAATAAACGGGCTTGGATCATCAAAATGGTGTCCATCATTGTAAAGGTGTATTTAGCGGCAACAAAGGAACTACTCCAAATAAACAATGCTAGGATCTGGTAAATCATAAAGTGCGGTCCATTTTTACTGTTTTTTTGCGCCGAATTGGTTACCCAAGATGAAAGCAATCAAGCCAAATACAAGTGCAGGTACAATGGCATTAAAACCAAATAGTTTGATACCAAATTGAGTCAGCAGCACATAACTGCTTAATCCCACCACCATTGAGCTTATTGCACCTGCTGCATTTGCTTTATCCCAATAAATGCCTAATACAATCACCCAAAGGAATGCTGCTTCTAATCCACCGAAAGCAAATAGATTCAACCAAATAATCATATCAGGTGGATTCAGTGCGGCAAGAATTAACAACGCCGATAAAATTAGTGTAATGACTGATGAAATACGGCTAATTCGTTTTTCATTCTTCGCGGCTTCAGGTTTGCTTGCAAGATATAAGTCTTTCACAAAAATTGAGGAGGATTGAATGAGTTGCGCATCAACTGTGGACATAATCGCTGACATCGGTGCGGCTAAGAAAATCCCTGCAACAATAGGAGGAAGCACTTCCAACATTAAGGTTGGAATGACTTTATCTGACACCGTTAAATCTGGCACAACGGCACGTCCTAAAGCGCCCGCCAAATGCATCCCTAACATAATGACTGAAAGGACAATCGTACCAATGAGCATGCCTCGATGTAAGGCTTTACTGTCTTTGAAAGCCATGCAACGCACGGCTGTATGTGGTAAACCTACCACACCGAAACAGACTAAGATCCAAAATGATGCCATAAATTGAAAATCAAGCATCTCATTCGGGCCGTAAGGGCTCACTAAACTCGGATCAATTTCAGTTAATTTATTGACCGCACTTTCTACGCCACCGAGATGGTAAATCACGCCCACTAATAGCACGATTGTGCCAAAAATCATTACCGTACCTTGAATCGTATCGGTTAACACGACGGCTCGGAAACCACCAATAAACGTATAAATGCCAACCGTTAAGGCAAAAATAAGTAAGGCGTGAGTATAAGGAATCCCTATCGTGGTTTCGAGCAATCTTGCGCCACCAATAAATTGCACAACCATAGCGGCAAAGAAGGCAAGCAACAATGCTAGACTGGAAATCCAAACGAGATATTTATTTTTATAACGATAGAAAAATAAATCATTGATAGTAAGCGCATTGGTCTCGCGAGAAAGTAATGCAAACTTTTTGCCCAATGCACCTAAGGCTAACCACACAGCCGGCACTTGGATCATGGCGAGTAATACCCAACCTAGCCCATATTTATAAGCTGCCCCTGGTCCACCAACAAAAGAACTGGCGCTGGCATAAGTGGAAGCCGTTGTCATCGCAAGGACAAAGCCAGTCATGGAGCGATTTCCTACATAATATTCCGTAAGGAAATCACCTTTACTGCGTTTTACATAAGCAAATAATGCCGCGCCAAAGATGAAGACTAAATAGATAGCTAATGGGAGAATAATACCTAAATTCATTATTTATTCTCCTTTGACTCAACATCTAGCGGGATATCTAGAAAGACAATTTTGACAATCCAATACCCAATGACTACAAACAAAATAGGTAAATAAATGCAGGATAATTCAAACCACAACGGAAAACCTATCGGTCCAGGCGAGTCTTTTGGTAAATAAGCACAAACACACCATCCTATGACATAAAAAATAGCTAAACCTAATGCCCAGCGCGCCTCTTTGGCTGCTTGTTTATACCGCTGTGATAAATCCATTATGAACTCCCATTAGAATGTTTTACCCATTTCAAGAAAAATACGATTTTTGTCGTAGCTATAAAATGGGTGATTACTTGAAACTCGTTGATAAGACCACGTAATTTTAGGCGTGATTCCCCAGAAGTAAAGATCTCGATGCCATAATGTTACAGCCGATTGGTATTCATTATTTTTTTGACGAATATTAAATAAATCCGCACCTTTATAAGTTCTACGTGCATACGCAAGAGAAATTCGGGTTGAAATACCCCATCCCCATTCTTGCCCCCAACCTAAACGGAGGTTTTTACGTTGATAAGCATTATCTTTATCTCGTGTATTTTCACGATTATAATCAGCGCCTACGAACCAGAATTGACCACTCTTAGGGAAATAAGATAACGTATTCGACCAAAGATAGTTATTGCCATTCAAATGTTTACGAGCGTTATAACGCTGTTCACCATATTCAAGTGCGGTTGAAATTTGCCACTTTTCATTCAGCCAATAGGTTAAATCTAAACGAGCTCCGGAATTTTTCGAATACTGCTTCATTGACTCACTACCCGAGGAGCCACCTGCATACCATCGTCTTTCTGTAAATGGCATTAATGACATTTCGAAACGCGCGGTTTGATAACCGAATCCAGCGCCAACTCTACCATTAAATTCATTATATTTTTTATTATCCCAGTAATATTTCCCACTTCCCTCAATAGAAAATTTAGTGAAATAATTATGGGGTAATGACCATTTTTTCTCTGCTTCTGCAAAATAAGAAAAACCTGTTGCACTTTCGCGCTCCCAGGCATTCCAATTTCCAATGCGAGTGCCTGCTTTTGGTGCATTGTTAATATTACTTTCGTTTAAGAAACTCAGACCACCTTGAAACTTCCACTGATCTCGGAGGTTAAGTGCCGAAAGATATTGGTCGATCATGACGATAGACTCGGGAGAAACTTGTTCAGCTCTCAGTTTTTGGAATTGATCTTTGGCCGCCTCATTATCATTGTTTAAAAAGAGTGCTTGTGCTAACTGATAACGTAACGGTAGGATGGTCGAATCTTGAGAAAATAGAGTACGATAACGAGTTACCGCTTCCGAAAAATGCCCCTCTTCGCGAGCATTAATCGCATTTGCCCACTCAAGTAAAAATGGATCTTGTTTTGGCAAATTTTGATACAACGGCAATAATAGTTGAACGGCTTCACCGTTATTTTGCAACACTGCAGGAATCAATCCACGTACGATCAAATCAGGATGTTTTGCCAATTCTTCTTTCGTCATAGAAAGTGTATGTTTATCATCACGTTTTTCTGAAATTTGTGGCTTTTGAGAGGATAAGTCAGGCTTCGCAAGCTGAAGATGATCATCAAACCGTTCATCCCGAGGTTGAGGAGACTTCTCTACTGCAAAAGAGAATGAACTAAGCAATAATGAAGAGCTTAAAAATAAAACAAGTTTAGATTGTGAAGTCATTTTTTATTCCTATAAAGAAAAATAAAGCAAGCCAAGAGCTTGCTTTAAAATTTACAAAAAATTTCTAATTTTTTCTAGCACCAAAAACACCAAATTTATCATTTCCTTGATAAGTTCCAGCTACTTCGTCTGCATCTTTTCCATAGAAGCCACCTTCAACCTGAACACCTTGGTTATTTGTTCCACTAAATTGATTGCCTTGAATTTTAGCAGATAAAGAAACATCATCGAAATGTAGATGAGGAGGAAGAGCTCCCCCAGCAATACCATTTAATACAAGCTCATCTTTAAAGCCTGTTTTTGCTAAAGAAATTGTTCCATTTAATGTTTTATCTGCGAAATTAGCCGTTAGTTTTACGAATGATAAATTAGAATCTAAGCCATCAGCCCGCTTCTCTACATGCATACCATTTCCAATATAATTTGCAGTACCTGATTGTGGCATTTCTGTTGTTGGATTTACACCAAATGCAACATAATAATCAGAACCTAAAGTAGGCTCCGTAAATTTTCCCCAACGAATATTTTTATAGTTTTTGCCACTAATAGAACGCAATTCAGGATAATCAGCCTGTAACACTTCTTTCTCATTCGTTCCAATGACTGGACGCTCGTAATACCCTGATGGAATAATTTCAATTTCATGACCTTCAACATTAACGAGATTCACGTTATTGTCATCATGTATTTGTCTTTCAATGACCGTCACTGTTTTATCTTCTTTATTAACCTCAAACCCCACTCGTTTAAGCACGATTTGTTCAGATGGTTTAGGTTGCTCAGTTGGTTTTGGTTGCTCAACTGGTTTTGGTTGTTCAGTTGGTTTCAGTTGTTCAGTTGGTTTCGGTTGTTCAATTGATTTTGGTTGTTCAACCGGTTGAGTATTGCTACCACCACTACTCCCACAGGCGGCTAACGTTACAGTTGCAAGAATTGTTAAACTTAATTTAGAGAGATTAAATTTCATTATTTTTCCTTAGTAAAAAATAAGCGCAGATTATAAAAGGGATTTAAAATACATTTTCAAATAAAATTTATAATTCATTGCCATAAAATTAATGATGAATAATGAAACGGCCAACCTAATTGCGTTAGCCGTTTCATTTTAATCATACATTACTAATTTTTCTCTAAAAAATGGATATTAAAACCATTTTTTAGTCGTTTTGCTTTTAAAATGAATGTATAAAGTTGGGTATTTTTCTAAATACTATGATGATTACTTTTTAGCAGCAAATGCAGCGCCCCAAGAATTATCATTAGCTTTAGCTGAACCACCTAATTCTTTTGCGTTCTCACCATAGAATTTACCTTCAGCTTTACCCTGAGAATTTAACAAATCTGATTTAGCTGTACCTGAAAAGCCATTTCCAGAAATATTAGCATCAATCTTTACTACATCTTTGTTATGCGTGCTTAAGGTACCCGTTAATTTCTTATTACCAAAATCAGCAGTAAAGCTAGATGAACCTTTTAAATAATCTTCATCTGGTAATTTATCCGTATCAGCTGAAATAATGCTATCCCCTTTATAGGATGCTACGCCTGATGATGGCATTGAAGTTGTAGGGTATCCGTTATAAAACAAGATATCATCTTGACTAGGATCTTGGCTCTCAATTGCTCCAAAACGAACATTGCTATAAGAACCACAGCAAACTTCTAATTTACCATTTAATTTCATACCATTAATCGTTTTAGCTGTGGCCTGTGTCCAGCCTCTCGCGCTAATACCAGGACCAAACCCAATAGGAATATCTTTTCCATCAACATTAATTTTATATAAATTTGCTGAAGTAAGTGCTACAGTTTTAGCTGTAACATTTCCCTTATTATCTGAATCAACTACTATAGCACCACCTGTCTTATTGTTTGAAGATGTTGATGCTGAATTACTTGAATTATTCTGTTTTTTAGCAGACTGAGTTGTTTGTGCAGCTTGTTTATCTTTTGTTGGTGCTTGACTACTACTTCCAGCATCACCACCGCCACTACTTCCACAAGCAGCTAAAGTTAATGCGGCTAAAGCTGTTAAACTAAACTTTAAAATAGTATTTTTCATAATTTACCTCTTAGGTTGTTAACGAAACATAATTAACAGACAGACATAACATAAATTTATGCAATTCTTATCTTATCATAAAGTTAATATGATTATATATAACCTATATAAAAAATAAGGTAAAGACAATATTTGTCTTTACCTTAATAATTTATAAATTAATCATACATCCCTAATTTCTTCTCTAAATAGTGGATATTTGCGCCACCTTTTTGGAAGTTTTCATCTTCAAGAATGAGTTCATGAAGTGGGATATTTGTTTTGATACCATCAATAATCGTCTCTGATAATGCATTTTGCATACGACGGATTGCGACATCACGAGTATCACCGTATGTGATTAATTTTGCGATCATAGAATCATAATGCGGAGGAACGGTATAACCACCATACACATGTGAATCCCAACGAACACCTAAACCACCTGGTGAGTGTAAGTGTGCCACTTTACCTGGAGATGGTAAGAATGTTTTTGGATCTTCTGCATTGATACGACATTCCATCGCATGGCCTTTCACCTTGATATCTTCTTGTTTATAAGAAAGTGGTAAACCAGCCGCAATGCGCAATTGTTCTTTCACCAAATCTACACCGGTAATCATTTCTGTTACTGGATGTTCTACTTGAATACGGGTATTCATTTCAATGAAATAGAATTCACCATTTTCATACAAGAATTCAAACGTACCTGCACCGCGATAACCAATTTCAACACAAGCCTTCGCACAACGAGAACCGATATCATGACGAACTTCTTCGGTAATACCTGGTGCGGGTGCTTCTTCCACAACTTTTTGGTGACGACGCTGCATTGAACAATCACGCTCAGCAAGATAGATTGCATTACCGTGTGTATCCGCTAAAACTTGGATTTCAATATGGCGTGGATTTTCTAAATATTTTTCCATGTAAACCATATCATTGTTAAACGCTGCTTTTGCCTCTGCTTTTGTCATCGCAATGGATTCTTCAAGTGCATCTTCGCTACGTACCACGCGCATACCACGACCGCCGCCGCCGCCAGATGCCTTGATAATAATTGGATAGCCAATACGTTTTGCAATTTCTTTATTTTTCGCGATATCGCTACCTACTGGGCCATCTGAACCAGGTACGCAAGGCACGCCTGCTTTTTTCATTGCTTTAATCGCAGAAACTTTATCCCCCATCAAACGAATAACGTCCGCTGTTGGGCCAATAAAAATAAAACCAGAACGCTCAACTTGCTCTGCAAAATCCGCGTTTTCAGAAAGGAAACCATAACCAGGGTGAATCGCATCCGCACCGGTTACTTCTGCTGCAGCAATAATCGCAGGAATATTTAAATAACTTTTTACAGATGGCGCAGGTCCGATACAAACTGTTTCATCTGCAAGTAATACGTGTTTTAAATCACGGTCAGCGGTAGAGTGAACCGCCACAGTTTTAATGCCTAATTCTTTACAGGCACGCAAAATACGCAGTGCAATTTCACCACGGTTAGCAATCACAACTTTTTCTAACATAACAATTTCCACTTGGGTGAAAAAATGGCGAGAAAGCTCGCCATTTCAGATTGATAGGGATTATTCGATAACGATCAATGGTTGATCAAATTCAACCGCTTCGCCATCATTTACTAAGATTGCTTTAACCACACCAGCTTTATCAGCTTCGATACGGTTCATCATTTTCATTGCTTCAACGATACAAAGTGCATCGCCTACTTTGACTGTTTGTCCCACTTCAACGAAAGCTTTCGCTTCTGGGCTTGGGCTACGATAGAATGTACCTACCATTGGTGAACGCACTTGGTATCCTGACACTTCAGCTGCCGGCGCTTCCGCTGGTGCAGCCGCTGCAGGTGCTGGTGCAGCAGCAGGAGCCGCAACCGGTGCAACAGGTGCTGCTGCATATTGAATTGCCGCAGGTGCAACGGCTGGTGCTGCACGACTAATACGTACTGTACCTTCTTCTTCTTGCACTTCTAATTCAGTGATACCCGATTCTTCTACTAATTCAATCAGTTTTTTGATTTTACGAATGTCCATACGTTCTTCCTAAAAATAATAATGAATTGTTAACCGCACTTTCAGAATTGATTTCCAAAGTGCGGTCATTTTGAAACCTGTTTTTTGTGTCGGCAAGATTACCGCAAAATCATGAACTTTGCGATAAATTTCTGCGAAAATCTGTAAATTTTGTGAAATTTTATGCTTTTTTATTTAAAAAATCTAACGCAAATTGGAGAGCGAACTCATAGCCTTTTGCACCTAAGCCACAAATCACGCCTTCAGCCACATCACTAAAGTAAGAATGGTGACGGAATGGCTCACGCTTATGCACATTAGACAAATGGATTTCAACAAAAGGAATTGACACAGCAAGCAACGCATCACGCAATGCAACACTGGTATGCGTATAAGCTGCTGGGTTAATTAAAATAAAATCCACTTTCTGAAAACTTTGATGAATCTTATCGATTAACTTTTCTTCGCTATTTGCTTGAAAGCACGCCAAATTCACATCATGCTGCGCCGCAAGTTTTGCCACATTTTCTTCAATGGCAGATAACGAAAGCGAACCATAATGTTTCGGCTCTCTTGCGCCCAACATATTTAAGTTCGGGCCATTTAACAGCAAAATATTGAATTTTTTTGACATTTTCACATCCTTTAACTTGTGCGAATTATAGCGATTTTTTGTGTAATGGTGGTCGTATCTCTATACAATTTTGGTAATAAATTCTGAATTTAAATCAATTAGCGGTAAATCTGAGCCCGGCCACGCACGTAATACTTGATGTTGCATCAAATTCAAGGTATCCAATCCAGGTGTTACATTGGGGGTATATTGTGCTGCAATACGAGCGAGTTGCGTCAATCCAAGGCTACTTTCAATACTTGAGCTAATCACTGCTTTTATGCCCAAACTATGCGCTTGCGCAATCAGCTTTTGACAATCTTGTAGCGAACCAACCAATGTTGGTTTAATCACAATGGCACTTAAGTGCGGTTCATTTTCTACAAGAAAATCTGGCTCACGCACACTTTCATCCCAAGCAATATTAATGCCCGTTTGAGCTGCAAACTGACGACTTTCTTCACGGGTTTTACAAGGTTCTTCCAGAAATTGAATACGTGAACGATGTTGCGTTTTCACTTTCTCCGCAAATTTTAATGCCTTTTCCAAGGTCCATTGACGATTCGCATCTAGACGTAATTGCAAATCAGGA
>ERZ772909.2049-NODE-2049-length-10514-cov-15.002677_pt1 | contig 10514 bp, 8 predicted proteins | sample MGYA00511137_ERZ772909 | MGnify/ENA primary metagenome ERZ772909 (study PRJEB29015, sample SAMEA2738095) | human oral metagenome | biome: human oral; feature: human-associated habitat; material: saliva | place: China | collected 2270 ... | reverse complement strand
TGTTCGCCCTGCGCGCGGGTGCGGTCGAGTTCGGCCGCAAGCGCGATCGCAAGGTTGTCAGCGTTTCGCCGGTCTCTGCCTGAGACCGCGCGCATGAAGGGCGTCCGGCGTTGCCGGGCGCCCTTTTCAACATTCATTTTCAGTCATCAGGAGCACCAGTGGCAGACTTCGTGGATCGCGTGACGCTGCACGCGGCAGGCGGTAACGGCGGTAATGGCGTTGCCTCGATTAAGCGTGAAAAGTTCAAGCCGCTGGCTGGCCCCGACGGCGGCGACGGCGGCAACGGCGGCTCGGTCATCCTGGAGGTGAGTGAGCAAGAGACCACGCTGCTGAACTACCACCGCAGCCCGCACCGCCGCGCAGACAACGGAACGCCGGGCATGGGTGACTTCCGCCAGGGGAAGACCGGTGCGGATATCATCCTGCCGGTCCCCGAGGGCACGGTCGTGAAGTCGATGTCGGGCGAGCTGCTGGCCGACCTGACGGGCGCTGGTGCGCGCTTCGTGGTCGCTGAGGGCGGTCGCGGCGGCCTGGGCAACGCGGCGTTGGCCTCGAAGGCTCGCAAGGCCCCCGGATTCGCGCTCCTGGGTGAGCCGGGCGAGGAACGCGACGTCATCCTGGAGCTGAAGTCCGTGGCGGACGTGGCTCTCGTCGGTTTCCCGTCGGCGGGTAAGTCCTCGTTGATCGCGGCCATGAGTTCGGCTCGTCCGAAGATTGCCGACTATCCGTTTACGACGCTGGTTCCGAACCTCGGCGTTGTCTCCGCTGGCGACACGCGTTACACGGTCGCTGATGTTCCCGGCCTTATTCCTGGTGCCTCCCAGGGCCGAGGCCTTGGCCTGGATTTCCTGCGTCACATTGAGCGCTGCGCGGTTATCGTGCACGTGCTGGACACGGCCGCTTTCGAGACTGATCGCGAACCCGTGGAGGATCTGCGCATCATCGAGGCCGAACTGCGGGCGTACCAGGGTGACCTCACCCAGGTCGAGGGCTACGTGCCGATCATGGAGCGTCCCCGTGTCATCGTTCTGAATAAGATCGACATCCCAGATGGCCGTGACCTGGCCGAGATCACGCGCCCGGACCTCGAGTCTTTCGGGTGGCCTGTCCTCGAGGTTTCCGCCGTGTCCCACGAGGGCCTCAAGGAGCTGTCTTTTGTTCTGGCCGGCATCGTCGAGGAGGAGCGCGCGAAGCGTCCCGCCCTCGAGGTCGCATGTCCCGTCATTCGCCCGAAGGCCGTGGGCCGCAGCGTGGAGATCACGGTGCGCAAGACCCGCAAGGACGGCGAGGACGTCTTCCAGGTGCGCGGCGACAAGCCGGAACGTTGGGTGCGTCAGACGGACTTCGCCAACGACGAGGCCGTGGGGTACCTTGCGGATCGCCTGAACGCCGCTGGCGTCGAGGACGAGCTGATGAAGGCTGGCGCGGTCGCTGGCGACACCGTCGTGATCGGCGACCTGGATGGAGGTGTCGTCTTTGACTGGGAGCCGACCCTGACGACCGGTCCCGAGCTGCTGGGTTCTCGCGGCACCGACCTGCGCCTAGACCAGAACACCCGCCCGAGCCGTAAGGAGCGCCGCGAGGTGTACCACCAGGTCATGGATGCCAAGAGCGCGGCCCGTGAGCAGCTGTGGACTGAGCGTGAGGCCGGTCATTGGACGGATGCATCGGATCAGTCATGAGCGGAATGACTGCGGCTTCTCGCATTGTCGTCAAGATCGGATCCTCCTCGCTCACGCGCGAGGACGGCGGTCTGGACCTGAACCGTATTGACGCCGTCGCTCGCCTCGTGTCCCGCTGGCGCGGGCGCGACCGCGAGGTCGTGATTGTCTCCTCGGGCGCTGTCGCCGCGGGGCTGGATCCGCTCGGTTTTTCGGCCAAGCCGAAGGACCTGCCGAGCGTGCAAGCCGCCGCCGCGATGGGCCAGGGACTCCTGATGGCGAGGTGGACCGCCGCCTTCCAGGCGCATCACCTCGACGCCGCCCAGGTGCTGCTGACCACGGACGACGTGATGCGCCGCGACCACTACACGAACGTGCGCGCGGCCCTCTCGCGGCTCCTCGGCCTCGGCGTCGTGCCAATCCTCAACGAGAACGACGCGGTGACCACCCGCGAGCTGCGTTTCGGCGACAATGATCGACTTGCTGCGCTCATCGCCCAGATGATCAAGGCCGACGCCCTCGTGCTGCTGACAGACGTTGACGGCCTGTATACGGCTCCTCCGGATCATCCGGGTTCGGAGCTGATTGAACGCGTCGCCAGCGCGGACGACCTCATGAGTGTGCTCGTGACCGGCGCGGGTTCTCGCGTTGGCACGGGCGGCATGGCGACGAAGGTGCAGGCCGCGATGTTGGCGACGGCCAGCGGCATCGGCGTGCAGCTGACCAGCGCAAACGACCTGAGGTCCGTCCTGGAAGGCCGCCGCGTTGGCACCTGGTTCGAACCATCGGCCCAGCGTCCAGCCTCTCGTCGCCTGTGGATCGCACACGTGGCACCCTCTCGCGGTGAGATCATTGTCGACGAGGGAGCTGCGCAGGCGATCACGGTCGGCAAGAAGTCTCTGCTGGTTGCTGGCGTGCACTCGGTGCTCGGTCATTTCGAGGCCGGGGACGTTGTGGACGTTGCCAGCCCGACCGGACTCATCGCGCGCGGCGTGTCCAGCTACGACTCGGACACGCTGGGCCAGATCGCCGGCGCGGGTATGGAGCAGCTGGCGGCGGCAGGGTACGAGCATCCCAGGCCAGCAATTCACCGCGACGACCTGGCGGTGTTAGGCGACGCATTTTCTGCGCTGAGCGCTGACTGACAGGGACCGCCCCGCACTCGTGTGACATGATGTGCGAGTGGATACTGCTGCTGATATTTCCCAGGTGACCGATGCTGCCCGCGACGCGGCGCGCGTGCTCGCAAACGCGACGACCCAGGTGAAGAACCGCGGGCTTGAAGCGATCGCGACGGCGCTCATCGAGCGCTCCGACCAGATCCTGGCCGCGAACGCCGAGGACGTGGCGCGCGGCCGCGCGGAGCAGATGAGCGAGGGCCTCCTCGACCGCCTTGCCCTGACAAAGGACCGCATCCGATCCATCGCTGACGCCGTTCACGAGATCGTTGCCCTGCCCGACCCGGTCGGCCAGGTCGTGCGAGGAACCCGCACTGACATCGGCCTGCGCGTCACTCAGGAGCGCGTGCCCCTCGGCGTCGTCGGCATCATCTACGAGGCCCGCCCGAACGTCACCATCGACGCCGCGACCCTGGCGATCAAGGCTGGTAACGCGGTCATCTTGCGTGGCGGAAGCGCAGCCCAGGCCTCGAACCGGGTTCTCATCGAGGTGTGCCGCGACGCACTGACCTCCGTCGGCCTGCCCGCTGACGCGATCCAGACTGTCGACCAGTGGGGTCGCGCGGGTGCACGCGCCATGATGCGTGCGCGCGGTGCGATTGACGCACTCATCCCGCGTGGGGGAGCGGGCCTCATCAACGCCGTCGTCGAGGAGTCACGCGTGCCCGTTATCGAGACGGGCACCGGCAACTGCCACCTGTACGTCGACGCCTCCGCCGACCTTGAGGCAGCGGAAGCCATCATCATGAACGCCAAGACGCAGCGCGTGGGCGTGTGCAACGCGGCGGAGACCCTTCTGGTTCACGCCGACGTCGCCGCCCGCTTCCTGGTCGCCGCCATCACTCGCCTGACGACCGCGGGCGTGACCATCCACGCTGACGGTGCCACTCGCGCCATCGTGGACGACCAGCCCTCCATCGACGCCGACATGATCGTGGATGCCACCGAGGCCGATTGGTCGACCGAGTACTTGTCGATGGACCTCGCGGTGCGCGTCGTCGGCAGCGTGGAGGAAGCGACCGAGCACATCCGCCGCTACTCGACCGGCCACACCGAGGGCATTGTCGCATCCGATGTCGCCGCTATTCGCGCTTTCCGCGCCGGGGTGGACGCCGCCGCGATCGCGATCAACGCCTCGACGCGTTTCACCGACGGCGGCCAGCTCGGGCTGGGAGCCGAGGTCGGCATCTCCACTCAGAAGCTCCACGCGCGCGGCCCCATGGGGCTGACGGAGCTGACGACGACCACCTGGATCTACGAGGGAGAAGGAACCATCCGCCCGTGAGCACGCAGGACAAGGAAGCAGGCCCGGCCTCGGACGGGGAGGCGATCGAAAAGACCACGGAGGCCACCGCGGGCGTGACAGCCGCCCCCGCGCTGCCCCAGCATCCTCCGCGCGCCCTGCGCAGGAGGCGGGCGATCGGCATCATGGGCGGCACCTTCGATCCGATCCACCACGGGCACCTCGTCGCCGCCTCCGAGGTCATGGACGTATTCGGACTCGACCAGGTTGTGTTCGTACCCGCCGCTATGCAGCCCTTCAAAGCGGGGCGGCGCGTCACCTCAGCCGAGCACCGCTACCTCATGACGGTCATCGCGACCGCCTCGAACCCACGTTTCGCAGTCTCGCGCGTCGATATCGACCGCGGGGGCACGACGTACACGATCGACACGCTGGCGGACCTGTCGCGCGAGTACCCGGATTCGGATTTCTACTTCATTACGGGTGCCGACGCGCTGGCGCAGATCGCGCAGTGGAAGGATGCCGACAAGCTCTTTGAGCAGGCGCACTTCATCGGCGTGACGCGTCCCGGGCACAACCTGTCGGACCCCGGCCTGCCGCACGAGTCCGTGTCGCTGCTGGAGGTGCCCGCCATGGCGATCTCGTCGACGGACTGCCGCACGCGCGTCGAAGAGGGCAAACCGGTCTGGTACCTGGTGCCCGACGGCGTCGTCCAATACATCAACAAATACGGCCTGTACCGGTCCTAACCCAAGGAGAAACGTGAGCCTTCCCGACGCTACCGCAGAACTGGCGAGCCTGGTTGCTCGCGCCGCACACGACCGCGGCGGCATCAACCCGGTGCTCGTTGACGTGACCAGCAAACTCGCCCTGGCGGATGCCTTCGTGGTTGTCTCGGCCCCGACGGACCGCCAGGTACGCGCCATCGCCGAGGACATCATGGACCGCATCTGGGCCGAGCAGCATCGCCGTCCCGCCCACATCGAGGGGCGCGCGGAGGGCACCTGGGTGCTCCTCGACTACTCGGATATACTCGTGCACGTTCTCTCCGAGGAGGAGCGCGAGTACTACGCGCTCGAGCGCCTGTGGGGTGACTGCCCGGCGGTGCCCATCGACGTGGATACGGAGGAGGCCCGCGCAGCCGCAGCTGAGCGTGCCGCGACCCATGGCGCGGAGTCCGCGCAGTGAGCGCGTCGCGTATCGTCCTGCTGCGCCACGGCCAGACGGACTTCAACCTGGCGCGCCGCTTTCAGGGGCGTATCGACGAACCCTTGAATGACTCGGGACGCTCCCAGGCAGCCGGTGCCGCAGGTGTGCTCGTGTCGCGCCTGTGCGAACCGAGCGCCGAGGTCGGTATGGTCGCCGCCGAGACCTCGCGCAGCTATGACGACGGGGGAGTACGCATCGTGTGCTCTCCGCTGGTGCGTGCGCTCGACACGGCCCGTATCCTCGCGCGCGTGTTCGACATCGCCGGCTATCCCTGTGAGGGTCCGGTCAGCGATGAGAGGCTCACGGAGCGCTTCTACGGCACCTTCGAGGGGAAGACCTACGAGGAGATCGCCCGCGAGCAACCCGAGGCCTACTCCGAGTATCGAGACACCGGTGAATGTGGGTGTGCCGAGGTTGAGCGCTCCGAGATCGTGGGGGAGCGATTCCGCGACGCCGTCCTCGAGGCCGCGGCCGCGTGCCGGTCGGATCAGTCTCTCATCATCGTTTCGCACGGCTCCGCTATCGCGCGGGGCATCGTCTCCCTGCTGGGGCTCGATCCCGCGGACTTCAACGGCCTGCGCGGCGTCGATAACTGCCACTGGTCGGAACTGGTGCCCGTTGGTGTCTCAACCGCGAAGAGCGCAGCGCGCACCGGATGGCGCCTGGCATCGCACAACATCGGGGCTCGCGAGGATATCCTGGGGGCGTAACACGCCTCCGGGGGCCTCGTTTGCCTAGCATTTCAACAGTTTCATGATGGTGTGATCAGCGACACTCGGTTTCGATTTGCGTGCCTCTCGAAAAGTTGGCTATTATTTATCAGGTCGCCGGGGGTGACGAACTAAATAAAGGGGCTATGGCGCAGTTGGTAGCGCGCTTCCATGGCATGGAAGAGGTCGGGGGTTCGAATCCCCCTAGCTCCACCGAAAAAACCGACACTCAGCTTGTGAGTGTCGGTTTTTTATTGCTCCGAGAGCCTTGTGGTCGCTTTCTTTTCTCTGGCTTGCTCGCTGCTGCGCTTCTCAATTTCTTCGGGGTCTGTGGGGTGCTGGTCGATGTTGGCCTGCCTCTCGCCGTCGTTGTGTGTGCTGCTGCCAGTGTGCCTAGACGTTGCGGGGTGCATCGCGTGAGTGTGGGGGCGAGGGGCCGTGTTGGATTCGAAGTGGTGGGTGCTCCTGTTGGTGTTGTTAATGACCCATCTGTGCGCAGCTGGATCTATCTGCTGATTCATGGACAGTGTTGTCCAGCTTTTGCAGGTGGGTCTACGTGCGCGCTGATGGCTTCGAGTGTCATTGAGCAAGGTGAGCGGGGGAGTGTCGTCTGCCTCGTTGCAGCAAAGATGTTGTTACGTATAAATCATACAAGGGGTCAGTATCTAACTTGCTTAGCGGTAAGCCATCAGGCGGTTAATATAACGTTTTGGTATCGACATGTGGGATGTTCAAAATCTGCGAAACCGAGAAAACGTTGCAATTTCAGAGAATTGCATGTAATTACTTACTCGAAAAAGTTTGAAATCTCGTAAACCGCATGGAAAGATTTACCTGTCTCTGTTCCATAGTGTTAGGCCGATAGTTAATGTCGTTCCAACTCACCCGCACTCACACCACGGTGGTGCTCGCCGCCACCACGATCGCGGCATCTCTCGTTGTGATCCCCTCACTGGCCGAGGGAAACCACGCCACCGAGGATCCCTTCTGCGCGTCCCTCACCGGCGCAGACGCTCGCATCACTGCTGAGTACAACCCGCTGCTCGCCCAGTATGCCGACGCGGCTGCGGGCAATTCGGCCGGTAACAAGGCCGACCCTGAGCGTGAGGCTCAGCTTCGTAAGGACCTTGCCGACGCTCAGGCCGCCCTGGAGGCCGCCAAGCAGGATGCCGAGAAGCCTAATCCCTCTGTCGGCGATGCTCCCGCCGCCGGAGATGCGCCCGCTGCGGACACTACTGTTGACCGCGGTCTCGACTGGGTTGACTGGTCCAAGGTCGATTACGAAACCCAGGCCAAGATCATTGAGGCCCTCATCGTTCAGAAGATGAATGCCTACCGCGCCAACGTTGGCCTGCCCGAGTTGGTCGTGTCGGACACCGTTACTGTCGATGCTCGCTCGTGGAGCAAGCACATGTCCGATACCGATTCTTTCGAGCATGATCAGTCCTACAAGAACATGGGGCAGGGAGCTCTCGACGGAGCAGATACCATGTCTGCTGCTGAAAATATCGCCTACAACCACCTTGAGAACTTCTCTGCCGGCGGCGGCATGAAGACTCCTGCGCAGGCTGCTGCTGATCTCTTCGATCAATGGAAGAACTCTAAGGGGCATGACCGTAACATGCTCGGTGCGAGCAACACTGTTGGCGTCGGTGTGTACATTGCCAAGGGCAGTGAGGGCACACGCGTCTACGGCACGCAGAAGTTCTATGGCGTCACCGGTGGTTCGCCGAACTTGTCGCGCTTCCACACGACCGGTGACACGGCCTCGGCCTACGGCTTCGACGGCAAGGCCTTCAATACAGACAATACGAACTACGTCTCCGGCCTTGCTGGATCCGGCGATGAGCAGCGTGCAAACTCCTGGGAAAAGATGGTTGGCGCGCTCCCGGGTTCTGCCCTCCCCGTGGATGTCTCGACTCTGCCCGCCAAGAATGGTGCCGCGGCTCCGGCGACCCCCGCGCCCGCTCCGGCGACCCCCACTCCTGCTCCCGTCGACGATAAGCCCTCGGTTGATGCCGATAAGGCCGTTGCTGACGCTCAGGCCGCTGTCGATGCTGCTCAGAAGGCCCTGGATGACTACCTGGCCTCGGTCTCTGAGGATAAGCCTGCTGTGGACCTCGAGGAGCTCGACGCTCAGCTCGATAAGGTTGCTGACTCGATCGCTGCTGACACCTCCGTGCGCCCTGAGAAGGATGGCGGCGTGACCGTCCTTGAGGGTGACAACAAGGCTGAGCGTTACCTGACAGCCGAGGAGTACCGCGCCGCGCTGACGAACTGCACCGCTGCGGAGATTCCGAACCCGGTGATCGGTCAGCCCTCCGCTCCGGCACCGGGACCCGAGACTCCGGCGACTCCTGAGCCTTCCGCTCCCGCGCCTGGCCCGTCGACTCCGGCGACGCCTGAGCCTTCCGCTCCCGCGCCTGGTCCGTCGACCCCCACCACCACGGCTCCGGTTGTTCCGGCACCTGCCCCGTCGCAGCCTTCGACCCCGTCGAAGACTCGTCCGCAGACCATCGCCTCCACGGGCACCACGGCCATCTGGGTTACGGTTGGTGCTGTCGCGGTCCTGGTCGCTGGCATTGGTGCGCTCATCGCATCGCGTCGCGCCAAGAACTGACGCTGTGATTGAAGCCCCCGTCGATGAGTTCGCTCATCGACGGGGGCTTCCCCTATGCGGTAGCCGTCAGTTTGCCAAGGGATGTGGTTGTGTGTTGGTGTTGCGTTCAGTGAGTGAGAGCATATACTCGGTAAATGAGTGTTGCGAAACTGAGGCCGTGTCGACACGGTGACACCCGTTCCGTTGAGGGAGCGGGTTCGTTCGCTCCTTCTATCGAGAGGAACATGCATGCGTCCCATCCGTGCGCATCGAAGTGTGGTTGCAGCGCTTGGTGCTGCTGCCCTTGTCGTCGGTGGTGTCATGCCTGCCTTTGCGGCAGATGCTGATCCCATCCCGGATCCGGTGCCAACCGTTCAGCCGGCCGCTGATCCGCAGTCGGACCCTGCACCCAACCCGGACCCTGCACCTGATACCGCTCCGCAGTCTGATCCTGCACCCGCGCCTGACCCCAAGCCCTCCTGGAAGCAGGACGCTGTTGGATGGTGGTATGACCTGGGCAACGGCAGCTTTGTGCATAGCGAGGTGCGCGAGATTGGTGGCAGTGCCTACCGCTTTGACGCCAATGGCTACATGGTCACCGGTTGGTATGGTGTTAACGGTGCGTGGGAGTATTACGGCACCTCGGGTGCGCAGGCGCGCAGCTGGGTGCAGGTGGGGAGTTCCTGGTACTACCTGGATCCGGAAACTGGCATCATGCGTACGGGTTGGCAGAACGTCGGTGGCACCTGGTACTTCCTGGATGCCTCGGGGGCCATGGCGACCGGCTGGGTGAGTCAGGGTGGTGCGTGGTACTACATGGACGCCAATGGTGCGATGCTGACGGGCTGGAACACTGTTCGGGGTTCCTGGTACTACTTCCGCAGCTCCGGTGAGATGGTGACCGGCTGGCTCAACCTCGGAGGCACGTGGTACTACCTGAACGGATCTGGCGCGATGGTAACGGGTACGCAGTGGATTGGCTCTGAGCGCCACTGGTTCTACGACTCGGGTGCCTGGTGGGGGCTGTACCCGGAGCCCTCGCGTGGTGGCGGTTCTGGCAATGCGCGTACGTTCAACAACTGCACCGAGGCGTGGAACGCGGGTGCTGCTCCACTACGCCGTGGAGATCCGGGTTATAGCGCGGATCTTGATCGTGATGGTGACGGTGTCGCCTGCGAGGTGCGTCCTCGCTGAGCGTGTTCCGCTTCCCTTGACCCCGGCCTCGTTTTATTTGTTTCGACGAGGTCGGGGGTTCTTCTGTGTATGTGGTGCGTGTGAGGGGGGAGTGTCTTGGTGAGTGTGACGGTGTGGTGATGTGTTGAACTGCCTATGCGTGCGCGATGTTTGGTCAGATCTGGCAGATGTGAGAGTGATGGCTTCGTATATTTTCAATATTTCCAACCATAAGTAGTTTGTCGTGTGAATGTCATGGAATGTTTTTAGGCGATATACACCACTCATTTAGTGTGATTTGGAACATAATGGATGTTCCATGGTTGATTATCGACAAACTGTTATATATACTCAGTAATGCGTTAGCGCGAAACCATCGCCGACTTCAGTGCTGGACGACCAATGGGGCCCTTCAGTAGCTGTGAGTAAGACGCCATCACATCTTGAGAGGAACACGCAGATGCGTCCCATCAATGCCCGTCGTACCATGATCGCCGCCCTCGGTGCTGCCGCCGTCGTCGCTGGAACCGTCGTCCCCGCCTATGCGGCCCCCGTCACCCTTGAGGAGGGTACGCCGGGTGATGCTGCTGCTGCGGTTGAGCAGCCCGCTGTTGAGGACCCCGCCCCCGCCACGGACGAAAAGCCTGCTACGGATGAGAAGCCCGGCGCTGAGGACTCCGCCCCCACCACGGACGAGAAGCCTGCCACGGACGAGAAGCCTGCCACGGACGAGAAGCCTGC
>ERZ772909.2044-NODE-2044-length-10528-cov-5.137496_pt1 | contig 10528 bp, 10 predicted proteins | sample MGYA00511137_ERZ772909 | MGnify/ENA primary metagenome ERZ772909 (study PRJEB29015, sample SAMEA2738095) | human oral metagenome | biome: human oral; feature: human-associated habitat; material: saliva | place: China | collected 2270 ... | reverse complement strand
TCAGCGTAGTAGAGCCCACTCAACCACTGCGTCTTGCTCGACAATCCAAAAACAAGAAGAGGCTAGGACTTTTGTCCCAGCCTCTATTTAGTGCTAACTTAAATCTCATACCCCATGAGGAGTCCGCCTTCTTCAGCGTAGAAACTACAAAGTCCAGAAGTTGGGAGGACTTCAATCATTACATGGGCAAATTTTTCACGAATCAATTCAGAGAATTGCTCGATAAATTTTTCATTGTTGCGGTGGGCGATGGTAATATGTCCGCCCTTATAACCCGCCTTGATTAATTCATCAAAAGCAGCCTTGATCGCTTTCTTTTGTCCCCGTGCTTTTTGAAGTAGCTCAAGGGTCCCCGTCTTACTAGCTTCCCCGACCATTCGGATATTGAGGAGTCCGACGACAGTCCCGATTAATTTGCTGAGACGACCATTTTTAACTAGATTATCGACTTTCGCTAAGACAAAGAGCAACTTGGTTTTTTCTTGGTATTTTGTGATGACTTCGACCACTTGATCAAAATCCAGATCTTCAGCGACCAACTGGTTGAGCTTGCGAACGATCAGGTCCACCTCGCCGCCAGCTGACAAGCTATTAATGACGTGAATATTGGTATTCGGATGCTCTTCCAGATAAATCTTCTTAGCCACCTCAGCACTATTGTAGCTACCAGAAAGGGTACCTGTGATGGTGACAACGACGATATTATCCGCTCCTTCAAAAGACTTCATATAGTCATCAGGACTTGGACAAGCAGACTTAGAAGCAGTCGTAGTCGCATACATTTCCTCCATCATTTGATCAATATTGAGTTGGGCATCATCCCTGTAAATGGTCTCGCCCACTTGGATAGTCAAAGGAACACTGACAAACTCCGTATCTGGTGCCAGATTGTCCAAAGAACGGTAGTCACAGCCTGAATCCGCAATAATTTTCCATTTCATAGGTTACACCTCATATCTGCATAATGTACATTGACAAGTTATTTGTCTTCTTTTACAATTTTATCATGAAGTGCATTGCTATCAAAGCAGATCTCATCAGGTGTGACAGATAGAAAGTGAATGTTATGGCAGAAAGAAAAATCTCAGAGAAATCCTTGGAAAATCTCAAACGATTTAACCAAGAAAACAAAGCAATTACACGAGAATCCATCGAAATTTCTCTCCTGCAATTGTTGGAGAAAAAAGACTTTAAAAAGATTACCATATCGGAACTGGTTGAGCGTGCGGGTGTATCTCGTGCTGCCTTTTATCGCAATTATGGTTCTAAGGAAGAGATTTTGAAATCTATTTTTGAGTCTAGCATTGCAAAGATTACTAAGTCCTTGGACGGCTATAATATCAAGACGGATCTTTACCAAGTCTGGGTTTATCTCCTTAAGGAAGTCAAAAAAGAAGCCAAAATCATCAGTCTTGCCATTGATTATAATTTTGAGCAGGTATTGACCAAGGCAGTTTATGATTTTTTGGAAAAACGAAATGGTAGCTCATCAAATGGTGCTGGTAGTTACCTCAATTCCTTCTGGAGCTCGGCTATTGTTTCAGTGATTTCCAAATGGGTCAAGGATGGCATGAAGACCCCAGCGGAAAAGATTGCCAAACTTGGTCTCCCGCTTTTTCCACAAAAGAAGAAGTAGTAATCCCCTTGCTACTACAACTAATTGGAGGTTCAGTATGCCAATATATGAATTTTGTGCAGAGAATGTGACTTACTTAGAAAAAGCTTTTCAAGCCGGTGCTCAACGCGTGGAGTTGTGTGATAATCTGGCTGTTGGAGGCACGACACCTTCTTATGGTGTCATAAAGGTGGCTGTTGAGTTGGCCAAGGATTATCAGGCTAAGATGATTGTGATGATTCGTCCACGAGGGGGCGACTTTGTCTATAGCCAGCAGGAATTAGCTATCATGCTAGAAGATATCAAGTGTGCGCGTGAATTGGGTGTTGACGGCTTTGCACTAGGTGCTTTGACTTCAGAAAACCAACTCGATACAGAAGCTCTAAAGACCTTGTTAGATGCTAGTCGAGACCTAGAGGTCACCATGCATATGGCCTTTGACCAAATCCCTAAAGCAGACCAGCCTAGTGCTATCCAGTGGCTCAAGGAAAATGGTGTGACGCGTCTGCTCACCCGTGCTGGAACTCCTGAGACTGCTCTAGACTCACGCTTGAAACGTTATGCAGAATTGATTCAGCTAGCAGATGGTCAGTTGGATATTTTAGCAGGAGGTGGTATCTCCGTGGCTAATCGTGACCAATTTCTTGCCATACCTGGTCTTGAGCAAGTTCATGGAACACGTGTCGTCTTTTAGATTTACAATGGAACCAGCTTCCTGACTCGGTTCCTTTTGATTTTTGTGCAATGGGAGGCACTTTGCTTTTCTAGTCATTCTTTGGTAAGCTATTACTATAGCATTAAAAAAATTGGGGGATGTATGTTAGATAATTTGTTAAAAAAGAACCCTATCTTGGGTGTCATTATTTATCCGTTATTAGGGCTAGGAGCTATTTGGCTTGGTCACTATTACTCACAGAGCCTTTCGCTATTGGAAAAAACGGGTGGTCAGATCAAGGTTAATACTTTTGTTTACATTGCCTATCAATTAGGTGGGACCAAACTTGTCATGGGATTCTTTATTCTTTTAGCGCTTTTCTTTTTCTATCTGGGCTATACTTATCTTAAAAAACTTGGCAATACTCAGAAATAAGGATTAAGTTTATACACTAACTGCGGCTACTTGCTTGCAGTTTTTTCTTTTCTAACCGGTCAACCAGAATCCCCGTTTTATGCTAAAATAAAAGTATTACACTTCAAAAAGGAGATGAGATGAAAGCAGAAGAATGGTTAACCTATTTTATAAAGATTTATGGACGTCGCCCAAAGATGACAGAGGTCGACGAGGCGATACAAAATGGTAGTCTCTTGGCCAATCGAGCAGAAGTAGAGAGCTTATTGATAGCATCTAAGAAGAACTTTTGGCAAATCTTAAGTCAGTATGTTGTGACTCATAAGGTCGCAGCGTCAGTTCTTGCAGTTTCTTGTATGACGCTTCTTGGTGGTGGTGCCATTTTTGCTTGGCATTCCCTTCATTCACAAGCTCAACAAATGTCATCACTTGCGGTCTCTTCGTCAAGCAGTCAGACTGGTCAAACGTCTTCCTCAGACAAGTCTAAACAATCGAGTTCCAGAGCTTCTGACTCGTCTTCAAACTCTAGTTCTCAAAGTCAGAATGCCTCATCAGAAGCCAAAACTCCTGCCATGGATGTGGATGCCATTCGAAATGGTGATTTTTCAAGCATCGAAGGTGACTGGGTTTCTGACGGTGGTCATGTTGTGACCATTACCAAGTCAGGGCTCACAAAGTCTGAAGAGACAGGAAGTACTGATGGCAAGACTGTCGTTAAAGATTTCAACGGTCAGCCTATGTTTTATTTTGCGGACAATGGTCCAGGGCATGGGGTCAATCCTTTTGTGCCTGTGCCAGCCAATCAAGCAGCACCGTCTCCGGACAATTCTGTCAAAGACACAGATCGTTTGGTTCAAATTCCAGAGTCTGCTGGGCCAGGGGTGGTTTACACGTCTTATTACAGAGTGAAAAGCAAGAACCAGTCCAACCAGACTAGCCCAACCAATACGACAGCCCTTTGGAATAGTGACAAGGCTGCCAAGCTCGCAAGTTACATGGTGGAGTTTGGGCACAAGATGAATCAAGAAAGTTATAGAAGGCTAACACCTAACGGAAGTGACGATTTCTTTGGTGCCATGTCTTTTGCTAAAAATAACCGCATTATTGTAGGTGAAAAGACAGAACAAAATGCCCCAATGACCAACCAACAAAAGGTAGACGTTGCCTTTTCTGACGATGGTACAGGGACAGCCGACTATATCATTGTAGACAGCTACGGGTATTCAGGTTCTGCCATGATTCTCTACCATTTCACCATCCATAAAGGTCAACCGGTGGTCCTAGTTTCCATGCAAAATCAGGGAAATCCTGAGAACATGTATTATATGTACCCTACCAATAATAAGGACATCCAAGAAGCCTTTGCCAATATTGTGAATGACAAGTGATGGTTTGAGAGGTTTGAAAGAAAAATTTTACATCTTAAAAATACAATATAAATGAACAAAAGATTTTCTATGTTCCAAATCTGTTTATTTACTATTTAACTATGCAGAATGATTATCTATATAAAAAAGCCAGTCTATCGTCTAGACTGGCTTTTCCTATTATAAAATAACTTAGTTATTCATCTTTTCGCTTTTCTGTCATCAGAGCTAATGGAGTACATATCAATACAATGATTGCTCCTACAATAAATACATTATCAAATGCCCTGCTTAACTGCTCATTTTTTTCTTTAACAATGACTTTAAGAGCAGATGCTAATTCATCCTTTTGAGCTAATAATTTAATCGCTGTACCAACTTTAGCTTGTCCTCCAGATATAGTTTTCAAACTAGTTGATAACTGTGGGACACTTGAACTAACAGTTTCAACTCCATTGATTAATAACTGATTTGCATCATAAATCTTTCTATAATTACTCCCCTTTTTAGGTTCTGGAAGATTATCTGTTTTTTGAGCAGCTATTTTGATTGCCTCAACCATATTACTTTGTTTGGTTGAAATACTATTATTTTTCTTAGTCGTATCGAAAGTTTTTGAAATTTCCTTCTTAGCAACTTTTTTTACGTTTGTTGATAAAACCCGTTTTTCAATTTGGTTATACGCTGTTTCCTTAATTTGTGTTTTAGCAATATTGACATTACTATTTAAAATGGTAACGAGAAGAGCCATACCAATGGCTTGCCCAATATATCTAGAAGCATTAACGATACCTGACCCAATTCCAGCCTTATTAATTGGTAAATATTTTACTGATGATGTTAAGGACATTGCCATAAATCCTAGTCCTAAACCAATAATTACATTACAACAAACAATGAGGCTTTGTGAGGTATTATACTGAATAAGACTAAGCATAAATAATCCACCTGCTGTAATAACCAAACCGATACTAATGAGCAATCTTGCACTAATTTTTTGGTACATCTTAGTTGCTAACGGCATACCTACTACGATAGCTAAAGAGGTAGGAATAATAAGATATGCCGAATGCAAAGCAGAATAGTTACGAACATTTTGTAAGAAATAGTTTAAGATCAATGAAGGTACGATAATCGCAAATCCAAAAATCATATAAATAAGACTTGAAGATGTAAATGTACTTTCCTTGAATAAATTTAAGTCAATGATAGGTGATTTTACTCTTCCTTCGGTTAAACAAAGAAAAAATAGGCCTACAACACTAATAATAAAACTAGCTATGATGGTTTGTGATGCCCAACCATACTCGTGACCTTCTAATAAACCAAATATAAGTCCACCTAAAGTACAAGTAAGAAAAATAATACCTAGCCAGTCAATATTCTTTGAAATTTTTAAATCATATGATTCTTTTGTCCCTACTAGGATCATCAAGAATGCAAAGATAGCGATTGGAACATTAATACCAAAAATCCAATGATATGTTGTCCAATGGACAATTAAACCACCAATTATTGGTCCCCCCGCTGCAGCTAAGGCACTGAAGGTCCCCATAATAGCAGTAATACGGCTGGTATTCTCTTTCCCAAGTAGTTCAATTCCCATGGGGAGAACAATTGGAGTTAATATGGCACCTCCAATTCCTTGGAAGAACCGAAAAATAATTAAGAGTAATAAAGAATCAGCCACCATACATGCGAATGAGAAGATGCCAAATATGACTACACCAATTAGCATAACCAATTTTCTACCGTAGATATCAGCGAGTTTTGAAACAGTAATAATAAATACAGACATTGCTAAAACATAGATTGTTGCTACCCAACTTGTATCAGTCAATCCTGTATGTAAGTCTTCCATAATATTTGGTAGGGCGATATTAACAATCGTGGCATCTAAAGCTCCCATAAAGAGTGCTAAAACTAGACCTATAAATCCTAGAATTTTTCTTGATTTTGTCATTAAATTCTATTCCCTTCATTAATTATTTTGTTAAATGATTAATGATGCATCAATTATCTTCGTGAACATAAAACAGTCTTTTTTAACTTTTATAATTCACATAAAAAGAATATAATAATACCCATATATTGACCATGACAACATCAAACAATATGTTTAATTAAGGAAAAAATGACAAAGAAAAGAAAGACTAATAGCGTTACTAACCTCAAGTCTGCTTTGATAGACCTCCTACTTGAAATGGAGTACTCAAAAATAACCATTGGAAATATAACTCAGAGAGCAAATGTTAGTAGGGGAACATTTTATCAACATTTTCTTGATAAGGATGATTTAGCATACTCTATCGGAACAGAGACGATGCAAAGATTTTGGGAGATTTTAGCTCAAGGAAATTTAGATAAAGAGGACATGCTTTTAAAGGCTCTACTATTAATAAAAAATGACTATAAACATTTTAAAGCAATTTCAAAAGCACCTCACGTTCAATTTAAAGATAAGGTTCAACAACTTATTTGTGATCTTATAAATAACAACCCAGCTATTAGAGAAAAGATCAAGAAAAAGACGAAGATTTCAGATGAAATTGTGATAAAAGCCTTCTCTACATCTTTTGAAACCATTATCTCATCCTGGATTGATAATGATTTATCGGAAAGTCCCGAAAAAGTTGTAGATAATATCATTAAAATTGAACAGCTATTTTGGAAATAATAAAGAATATAGAAAAAAGGATAAAAATCCGTAGTCTTCAAACGGTGTGAGCCTATACTGAGACTTTACGCCGTGATAAAAACGCCTGAAGAATTGGTATTTCAGGCGTTCGGAATTTTTGAGACTCTAGGCTCAAAAATTAGCCATGGAACTTCGAAGAAGTTCGCTGGCGTCCGCTATCACCTAAGGAAAGTCTCAAGTAAAAGCCAATATCTTCAATCTAAAGCCTTGGCAACAAGGCTTTTTCTTGTGGATAAGTATCTTGAGAATGAGTAGTCAGCAAAATCTGGTATAATGAATCCAAGGAGGCGCCTATGAAAACTTTGAAAAAACAGACGCTAATTCTTTTATCTATCTCTAGCCTGCTACTTGTCGGTTTAGCAGTTTTTGCACATCTCCACAAAAAAGAGGAGCAAGCAAGCTACTCCAACCTCAATAGTAAGGCTAGTATTAGTGAGGTGCGAGCCATACTCTCGAAACATTTGAACGAGGAGAGTGTGGATAACTTTATCAATCTCGTCACTGATTACAATGACACCGTGGGTTCTGTTGGACTTTCTGGGGATTTTGCGTCATTTACCAAAACGGACTATGATGTGGAAAAAATCAGTAGCCTGTGGACAGCCAAGCATGGTGACTTTATCGGTACCAACTGCCGTATCAACACCTACACGCTACTGAAAGGCAAAATCAAGATTCCTCAAGTCAAAAGTGATAGTGAGCTCCTTTTCCAAGACAAGGACGCCATTGACAAGGGCAAGCTCTTTAATGCCAAGGACCAGGCAAACTTTGACATTCTTTTTTCAAGGGTCAAGACTGAAGCTACCCAAGATGTCAAGGTTCACGCTAAGCATATGGAGGATTACTACAAACAGTTCACCTTTGATGACAAGGCACGCATGCTGTCGGTTGTTGTCCACGATAATTTGGATGGTGATTCCCTTTTTGTCGGTCACGTCGGAGTCTTGGTGCCTACAACGGATGGCTACTTGTTTGTTGAAAAGTTGACCTTTGAAGAGCCCTACCAAGCCATTAAATTTGCCAGCAAAAAAGATTGCTACAAGTATCTCACAACCAAGTACAAGGACTATACTGGACCAGGTCTAGCCAAACCCTTTATCATGGACAATGGCAAATGGGTGGATATGGACTAGGTTATCGTGAGACGAAAGTTTGAATAGGGGAGAAAAAAGAATCAAGATATGAATAGAAAACAAGCCTTGTTGCTTTATCTGTCAGGGACCTTTGGACAGATTTTACTGGTCAGTCTCCTTGTTTGGCTGCTAAGAGCAGGAGGAGTTAGGGTTGATTATGGGACTCCAATTGGCCTCTTTACCCTTGTGTTAGGTGGCTTGTCCTCAGCCATTTGGGGAGCAATTATTAGCATCCGCTATCATCACTCCAGTTTTAAACAGCTTGTCAGAGATTTTTTCCAAGTCAAACAGCCTCTTAGTAACTATCTCTTAGTCCTCATTTTTATAGGTTTGGATTTTCTACCACTGGTATTGACTGGTGGGGTAGTTATCCGGACTTGGTATCTCCCCATAATTTTATTTGTAAAAGCCCTCGTCTTTGGTGGTATAGAAGAAATCGGTTGGCGTTATTTTTTCCAGCCTACTTTGCAAGAAAAGTTGACCTATCTAGTGTCTACGCTGTGTACCTTTGTAGCCTGGTCACTATGGCATTTACTCTATTTTTATATTGATGGGTCTATGTCCACGGTTCATTTGCTACCATTTTTGCTAGGCTTATTAAGCAATTGTTTCATCTTATCCGCTATTTATACAAAGACCAGAAGCCTTTGGCTTTGTGTGATGACACATGCGTTGATCAATGCTTTATCGCAACTGTCATCAACTGAGGAGAACCTTGGATTATCCCTTGTGATTAAGGTGCTGATAATCCTTCTTGCCATGAGAATTGCTAGTAGTGGTGTAGAGAAAGTCAGAGTATAAACTGACTTATCCACACATTGTTTCAATTATCAGAAATCCAAAAGAGCAGTAAAAAGTGAACTGCTCTTTTTTTGTATTACTTAATTCCTAACATTAAAAATTTCATAGCTATTGATACATTAACTTATCTTATTTTTTAGTTGGATAAGGCGCTATAACAATGAAGAAGTGGAAAGTTAAAAATTATTCTTTCTTGCTTGAGAACACCTCGATATGATTTCCTAGTATTTTTATATCTACTGGAAGATTATCCGACTTGTCGCCATCAACATCTGATTCTAACTCAACATCTGAAGAAATCTTAATATTGCACGCTTTGATATATTCGATATTATTATTTTCTACTATATCCCCTTTTAACAAATCTGGAATAGTAGATAATTTAGAAATGATGGATGCATCTTTTAAAATTAAAATATTTCCATACCCATCTTTATTTTCGTCGAATAGTTTTTTGTTTGAATAGTAATTTGATAAGAGAACTAATACCTGACTAGCTTCTCCTTCATAATTGCCATTTTCGGTTTCAATATGAATATTAAATACACTGTCTGTCATAACGGACTTCATCGTTTTGATTGCATATGCGAAGATACCATACTTTGTTTTATCTTCAATATCAACGTTATGAATAGCTTCTGGTAAAGATCCAACACTAAAAATATAGCCAAAATAATTTTGATTAGCTTTTCCAACATCAATGGTTTTAGTAAAATTGAAATCAAGTTCTTCAATCGCTTGATCAATATTTTGGTTGATTTCTAATAGCTTAGTGATTAAATTACCAGTTCCACCAGGAATAATCCCAAGTTTTGGAATGTGATTTTTTTCAGCAATCCCTGAAATAACCTCATTTACAGTACCGTCTCCACCAAAAACAATTACTGCATCATATTTTTCTTTAGAGGCTTTTTCAGCAAATTGAGTTGCATCTTTGGCTTTTTGCGTAATCTTAGTTTCAACATAATCAAAATACTTTTTAGCCTTATTCTCCAAGCTCTCTTTATAATCTAATGCTGTTTCTCCTCCAGAAGTTGGATTAATAATTATCATTACTTTTTTCATTGATATTTTCTCCTATGGACTACTAGTGACAATACTTTTCAACGGTTTCTTATGCTTATCAAATTAATATCTCACATTACTTGTTGTTATTTGGGGATTCTTTTTACTTATCCTTTTCTATTTGTTGAAGATCATCATCGTTTTTATATTGAATGATGTAGTCGACTAATTCTTTTTCAGTTAATCTATCATTTGTTAATTGTGAGACCTGAATTGAGATATTTTTCAAACCATATTCATTTTGTTTGTTAATGATACTTTGTAACTCAGCTTCTGAAAGATACTTACCTGAAATAGTTAATTTTAGTGTATTATTTTCTTTATTATATTGCTTTTTCAAAATAGTATGGTTTTCAAATTGATCAGATAAACAATTATTGATAGACTCATTGATTAGTGTTTCTTTAACTAAAGTAGTTGCAGAAGCTAAACTTGGAATAATAAGAACAAGCGAAACTAGAATTAAAATTTTCCGCATTTTAGAGGCTTCTCGATTATGTTTAACATATGGATTCTTAACCATCATCACATTAGTACCAATATATGTAGCAATCATAATAAAACTACAGTTAATGGAGAACAAGTATGACGCCCCTACCATATACTCTAGATTTCCTGTGGCAATAGAATAACCTACAGTACAAACGGGCGGCATAAGAGCTGTTGCAATAGCAACACCAGGAACAATGTTATTAGCTTCTTTCTTTCGTGCTCCAATTATTCCAGCTAATCCACCGACAAATGCTATTACAACGTCCCAAATTGTTGGTGAGGTTCTAG
>ERZ772909.2040-NODE-2040-length-10539-cov-43.475010_pt1 | contig 10539 bp, 10 predicted proteins | sample MGYA00511137_ERZ772909 | MGnify/ENA primary metagenome ERZ772909 (study PRJEB29015, sample SAMEA2738095) | human oral metagenome | biome: human oral; feature: human-associated habitat; material: saliva | place: China | collected 2270 ... | reverse complement strand
TTTTGGGGGTGGTTTTAGTGTCATTATGTTGTGGGGTCATGACACTATGATGCTATTGGTTTCCGCCATCTACGTTTCTTGTTTTTATTATTTGTGGTTTGTTAGCTATGGCCCCATAACATCAAAATGTTATGGGGCCATAGTTTCGTGATTTTATAGGCCGCGTGCAACTGCGGCGGCTGCGTGTAGCCAGGCTGCTCGGGTGGTGGGGGCTAGTTTGTCTGAGCGTAGCCATTGTTCACGCATAGAGCGGTCATAGGGGATAGTGACTACTTCACGGGCGATACCAGCGAAACCGTCTACTAGTGAAGTAGCCGGGGGTTCTTCACGGTCTGCTTGTGAGATAACTACGACCGCGTTAGCTGCCAGGGTGGCGCTACGTTCGTCGCGGCTGGACAGGCCTTGTAAAAGCAAGCGCCCTGCTTCTGCGTGATCGGTACGGGTGGTTGTGGCAATAACGATTTGGTCGGCGTGGCTGACGATGCGTAGCCAGAGGCTGTCGCCTTCATCGTTACCAGTATCCCAAATAATCATGCGGTAGTAGCGGGTTAAAACCTGCTGAATACCGTCTAGTTCTTCGGGGGTTAGTTTCTGCTCGGTTGATAGTAATAATGGGTTTGAGCGTAGAACATCAAATTGATCAATAGTTTGGTGATGGGTGTAAGCGGCCACGTCACCGTTACGGGCTGAGGGGTCCATTAAGGCTTCAGTTTTAGGGACCATGTCTAAAATGGTGGCGTTGTGTGGTCCTTGTTCTGTACGCCAACCTAAAGTGCCACGCGTAACGTTACCATCTGCCGCTACAACAGCTCCTGAACCTAGACGAGCGAAATAACTTGCTAGGAGGATGCTGGTGGGGGTTTTACCAGCGCCGCCTTTACCGTTGAGTACTGCGATTGTGCGGGGGCCAGGCCAGTGTTGAGAGACGGTACGTTCGTCCGCCCATTGTTGGGATTGGGCTTGGCTGGCTTGAACTTTAAGGCCTAAACGGCCAGCAACAGCGCGCCAACCAGTTGGTTTAGGGCCACTAGCAGCACTTTGAGTCAGGAAAGAGCTGGGGGCTGGGTTAGCTGTGGGCTGTGGTTGGTTTAGCGCGGCGTCAGGATAAAACTGCTGGTTTTGTTCGGGTAGCTGGGGGGTTTGATCCAAAACTGGTGCAGGCGTGGGGGCATATTGTGGCTGGGCTGGTTGGGCAGAAACTACAGGCATCGGGGTTGGCGGTGCTGCTGGTGGTGCTGCCGGTGGCTGTGTGTTTTGTGGTTGTGGAGCAGTAAAAACAGGGGGAGTTTGAACCGGCTGTGGAGTTTGAATTTGAACCTGCTCAGGTGTGGGCTCGGGCGCGGGCTCTTGTGAAGGCGCAGGCATAGAGCGTTCAGGTTCAGGTTCAGGTTTTGTTGGAGGTTCGATAGCTTCAGGAAGATCTACCTGCTCAGGTACAGGTTCCTCTACTGGCGGCTCAGCTTCCGGGCTAGAAACTACCGGGGTAGCTTCAGGTGGTTTTGGGGTGTTGAGAGCGTTTTCAACTTGGTCGCTTGTGGCCATGGTGACGTTACCGTCAGGTGAAAAACACAGGTTGTATTCACCGTCGGGATCAACTAGGTGAGTTATGACCGGGCCACCTTGTTCGCGAGCAAGCCTGGTTAGATGGTCAGTGACTTGGTGGCGTGCATCTTCTAAAGTAATTGCCCGCAGCGGGGTTAGAGTGTCACCGTTAGTGATAGTGGCAGTGCCAGAAGCAGTTAACTGTACCTTGATCAGCATCTCTAGGCCTCAGTTTCGTTAGTTGAGGTTTTCTTTTCGCGCGGTAAGCGTAGTTTGGCTGGGTCAGCAAATCCAGCGCGTAGCAGATCGTTTTTAGCCCACCCGGTTTTGGTTGCGGTAGCGAAAGCGTCTTTGTACTCGTCTAGGGCTTTGGTGAGAGTGTCGTAGGTAGCGCCAAGGTTTTGGGCTGTCTCAGTTTTAGAGGTGTTTGCTGCCAGCAGTGTTTGCAGTGGCTGGTTAACGTTCATGTTGTGTCCTTTTAAGTGAAGGTTGCCTTGTTATGGGCTCGTGTTTTTTGCGCGCAAATGCGGTTAGGGCAATTTTTGGTTTGTGGGTGGTGACTTGGTAGGTGAAGGTGAAGGAAAGGGTAGCAAGCTGGAAGTTAATGACCCCGTTAGGTGGTATTATCTTGCTTGCCGGTAGACTTTCTTCGTCTACCGGGCACACTGTTGGTGTGATCCTGTTAGGTCGCTGCGCTGGGCTTGGGGGTGTCTGGTTTGACTCAACAGCGTCGTAGTTCGCGGATGGTTAATGGTGAGCGTCGTGAGCGTGTAGCGGTTTATTTGTCTGTTGAGCAGGCTCAGTTGTTGAGGATGCGCGCTGATAATTTGGGGCTTTCGATGAGTCGGGTCTTGGTTGATAGTGCTTTTAGACAGGTTGAGTGTGGCGAGATTGATGCTGGGTCTTTACGTGAAAGTGTTGTGTTGCTTCGTGAGTATCGACGCAAGCTTGAGGGGATGGCTACAAACCTGAACCAGGTAGCTAAACATGCCAACACGGTTAGTCAGGTACCGGCTGATTTTGGGGTTGTGGTTGGGGCTGTTAACCAGTTGGTTGATGAAGTTAACGCGTTGCTGGTCAAGGTGCGGGTTTAAGTTGATGCCTAACGTTGTTCAGGGAGCTAACACTAAGGGGTTGATGACCTACTTGGTTGGTCCTGGACGCGCGAACGAGCACACAAACCCGCATATTGTCGCGGCCTCACCAGTGATTGAGCGGCGTTGGGGGAACTGGGATAGTTTAAGTAGGGCTCAGGGTGAGGAGATAGCTGAGTATCTTGACCAGTTCATGATGGAGACAGGCACAGTTCCTCGTGGTCGACGTGATGAGTTTGATCCTCGTCAAGGGCGTGTGGTTTCGCGTAGCGCGGTGCCTAATCATGTGTTTCATGCTTCGCTTTCGCTTGGCCCTGATGAGGGGGAGCTTAGTGATGAGCAGTGGGGGAAAATCGCTAAGCGTTTCATGGAGGAAATGGGGTTTGATGACGGCCTTGAAAGTCCTTGCAGGTGGGTAGCGGTCCGTCACGGTAAAAGTAAAAACGGGGGCGATCATATCCATATCGCAGCTAACACGGTGCGTGAGGATGGTAGTACTTGGAGTCCGTGGCAGTACAAGAAGGTTAGCCAGCGGGCTTGTAAAAAACTTGAAAAAGAGTTTGGCCTGAAAGTAGTTGAATCACGCTACCACCAGCGTGGTAGTAGAGGCGATAGCCCCGCTGATATGCGTATGTCTAAAGAAGCGGGCCAACGCCTTAGTGATAGGGCTCGTCTGGAGGAGATTGTTAGGGCCCAGGCGCTAGCGGCGCGTAGTGAGCAAGAGTTTGTGCAGCGTTTACGTGCAGCGGGCTTAAGGGTTTTACCGCGTTACGCTAAAGGAGGGCGTGACAAGGTTGTTGGCTATAGCGTGGCGTTGAAAGGTTTTGATAGGAAACACCCGTATTTCGGGGGTTCACGTCTCGCACGGGATTTAAGCCTTGAGCGGCTACGCCAGCGTTGGGGCCGCAGTGACCAGGGGGATGTGTTAGCTGCGTGGAGGGGTGAAAACTCTAAAAAATCCAAGCATCACCAGGACCAGAAGCGTTATAGTCGTGATGATTGGGTTAACGCTGGGGCGTCTTTACAGGGGTTTAACCAGCGTTTAGCTGGCGTGGATTACACCGATCCACAGCTTTTAGCTGCTCTTAGTCATGATGTGTCTGGCCTGTTCGCAGCTGGTGCGCAAGTTTATGGGGGCACTATGTTGGGGCAATGTTTAGGTGACGCTAGCCGCGCCTGGGGTAGGGGCGGCCAAACGTATCATGGTCGTGGTTATCGCACGCCTTCAGCGTTGGGGCATGCGGCCAGGGTTCTTACTAGCCGTAATGTTAATGAGCTGGTTTTAGCTATAGATATATTGTTGATTTTGCTGGATCTAGCTAGGTGGATCGCACGGCTTTACGAGAAACAAAAACAGGTTCACACGGCTAGCTACTTACTGAAATCAACCCAGGCGGTTAACTATAGGGTTGATGGGGTGCCTGCTAGTTATAACCCGTGGCTTGATAAGTGGCGTAGCGAGGCCTTGTATGAGCATGTTTTTAGTGGTGGCGACCAAAAAGGTGTTCGTCTTGGGCAAGGATCTAGCTGGCAAAACTTGAGCGTAGTTGAACGCATAGAGTTCATGGGGCGAGCAGCTGGTTCTAGCTTCAAGGTGACTAGCTATAGCCCTGGAAGTGAAAACAAGTTCAATGCGGATGGTTCTAGGAGGAATGATGGAAGAAGAAACAAGTCAACTAGATGAGCTGACAAAACAGTATAAGGATTTGGGGGTTTTTGTTGAAGAGCTGATAGCCCCGTTATACATCAGGCCTGTGGGGGGTATGGCTAGGTGGTGTCCTAAGTGGTGGTTGCATGCTGAAGCTGTGTTTAGGTTTAACGCGCTTTGGGTGGCTTATGAAAATGGGTATGCCAGTGGTGACCCGTTGTTTGCTGCTAACTGGATGGCTAGTTACGCCGATCCTTTTATGACTAGGTTGATGGATCCTAACGGGACTTTTAATGGGTGTAGTCCTGAGCGGGGACATCGAATGTCACCGTTGTGTGGTGAGGATGTGTTGCCTTGCGAGCCTTTGCCTGATTTGTTCAGGGATTGAGGTCTATGGCTAGACCAACCAGGGGGCTATAATTGTTGTGGGGGTCACCTTCTGGGTTGGTTTTAAGGTTTCCTGCTCGCTAAAAGGGTAGCGGGTCAGGTGCGCTCACTCTGTCTGTGGGTGGGTGTTTAGGTTGGAGAGGAAGGTTAGAGAAAAATGGAACAGTATCCGACTAAGGATCTAACGATTGATCCGCAGGTAGCCGAGGAAGCGATTAAGCGTTTAGCGCCTGGGGCCGTGCGTAAGGTTGGTGTGGACCGGTTGCGCACGGTACGCCAGATTTTAGATGAATACTCTGATTGCAAGGTTGATGATGAAGAGCTTTACTTGTTGTTAGATTTCTTTAATTGGGAATTTACGGGCACCCAAGAGCATATTTATGATTACAGGCGTCCCTGGCAAGACCAGATCGACTGGGATCTTGTAAAGGCAATGCTAGAAGAGCAGGTTCCTGAAGCTTTAGAAAAGCTTGGTTTCGACAGGCTTCGCACGGTTACCCGCATGATTAAAGAATATGGTGAAGGTAATCTAACTCTCGATGAACTGACTCGACTTGTGATCAATTACGATTTTGGTCTGACTGATATACCTGCAACGCTTGTGGGGGATGTTGGTTCTAGCCCAGATGAGGGAGAAGTTGGATGGGAGCTGCGCAGAGCTTTTTCTAATAAACAACTGTCTTATGATGACTATGACCACATTTATTGGGCTCAAAGGGCATAAACATGGAAAAAGGTTTAAGTCGCAAAGATGCCATAGGGCATTACAATGCAATGCGAGATCATAAATCAGATCTTAACCCTAAAGGCCCTAATGCCACTATCAATAACCCTGACTGGTACACAAAGAACCAAAAAGGTAAGCTAGAGCCTACGCCACAGCGTCAAGTCTTACGGGACTCTATAACGGAAAAAATTTTTGGAGAGCTAAAGCCAAGTCAAGGTACTCCTGTTGGGATTTTGTTGGCGGGTCCTCCTGGGGCTGGTAAATCTACACTGTTAAAAAAGCTTTTTGAGGATGAGAATCTAGCTAACCCGAATATTACTGGTGGATTGAAGCTTGAAGACTTTGTGGTGATTGATGCGGATAACGTCAAAACCATGTTGCTTGAGCAAGCCAGTAAAGACGGTTCTCTAGATAGTTTTATTAAACCGGCAAGTTTCAAAGCACTCGAAGATTTTGGAGTATCTTTCAGCCCGCTAGAGTTCGCTTCTTTAGTGCACGAAGAATCCTCCATGATTGCCCACGACCTACGTCAAAACGCTATCGCTGGTGGTTATAATGTGATCTTTGATCAAGTCTGCTCTAACCCAAAAAAAGTTGATGACTTGGTAGAACAGTTATCCACAAAAGGTTACTACGTTAGTGTGGTGGAAATTCATGCTGACCGTAATTTTTCTGAACAAAGTGCTTTTAATAGGACTATACATGCCTTACAAGACGGCAGGTCAGCCAGGTATGTCCCCACAGAAGTCATAAAAGACATGTACGACGAACAAGGGTTTTCTAAAGTAAGGTCTAGCATCCAGAACCTGCTAGATAAAAAAATGTGTAAAGTCAGTGCTTATATTGGCTGTTACGCGCAAGACCTTAGGTCTAAGCTGCCACTTAAGCTAGCTAAAGGCTTACGCTCTAAAGACGGGACCATGCATGTTGAAAATGGTTTACAAAACATCCGCAGTGACGGCGAACCAGAAAAAGCAGAAGCTCTAAGGAAATATCTGGAAAACATGAAGAAGATGCTGCAAAAACAGGACAACACAGCTTCACAAGGGAAACCACAAAAGGACACTAACCCTGTCAACAAGAACGCAGGCTCTGTACTTAAAGCCCCTACCAGTAAACCATCAGCGGATAAGTCTAACAACATTAAACGTTAAGTTAGGCTTATCCGCCTGGGCTTACAAAGACCGGTTCTTTGTGGGTTTTGGCCCCTCAATAGCAGGTCGAGTAGGGGACGCGGTTGCTTTCGCGGGTTTAACCATCTGGTTCGGGGGATAGTTAAGAGCCGCGTACCCTACTTGATTAGCTTTCACAAGGTTAGGATCTGCGCCTGCTTGTATTTTAGCGGCAGCTTGTTGTTCTTTAGCTACAGGGTCACGCCAAACAGATAGTTCAGTGACAGTAACTGAAGTAGTGGTAGTGGTCGTGGTTGTTTGCGTAAACTGGGTAGGTTTATTTGTGCCAGTTTGCTGTAACCAGGGGTTGGTTTTTTGGTTAGAGGGTGCTTGTTGTGTGGCCGCAGCAGATTGCTGCTGGGTCTGGGGGTCTTGGTCGTAGTAGCCACGTAGGTGTAAAAGACGCTCCTCAATGTGGCTTTCTATGTGCGTTTTAGCTGTAGAAGCTTCAGAAGAGTAGTGAGACCAAACGCATGAGGTTGCGTAACAGTTAAAGGCCTCTTCCTCGCTAGCGTTTTGCCAAAAATCTTTGTCAAACGTTTTGTTGTAGATGTCAGCTGCTTGCTGGTGGTCTCGCTCTATGATCTGTGTGATAGAGATGTTTATCTGCAAGCTTTTAATAACCTCGTAGTGCTCACGTTGCTGCTCAGCCAAGGATTTAGATAGCTTTTTGATCAGTTCCAGGGCGAACTCAATGCCCTCCTTGATTTTAATTTTTGTCTGATCGATCGGGTCTTCTTGTTGTTGCATGAAACTACTCCTTCTTTAGAGAGTTTTGTTTTCCCAGTATGGCACTTTTTTAGCTAGTACAGGCTCAGATCCAGAGGCCAGCACCCACATGCGTTGAGCTGGTAAAGATTGCAAATCAGCGACTGTGGCAATCGAGCGTTGCTGAGCTTGACGCGATACGGACCGTGACGAGCCTTGTTTAGAGTGAGAGGTTTGCACTGAGTCTAGCCAATAAACCCCGATGATTTCTGACAGCAGGGATAAAAACTCTTTTTCTTTAACCCCGCCCCCATAGACGGCCACATTAGCTGCGCTCCATAGCTTTTTCATGCCCGCATCACCCCACCTGGCAGTGCCTTGGCTCCATGATTGCAGTAGCGTGTCTACAACAATACCTCGCGAACCAAAGTGAGAGTACATGTCAGGTAGCTCGTTCCACCTGCAAACGTTAGCGGCTTCGTCTAGCTCAATCAGCATAGGTACTGTTAGACGCCCGCCAGGGCATTTTTTAGCCCACTCAACAGCCGCTTCAGTCACGGCCACAGTCAAAGCCGTCACGATCGGGGTCGCTGAGCCACGTCCTTCCTGGCTTAAACAGTAGAGAGTATCGCTACTTTTAACGAAGTCTGCTGGGATGAAAGGCTTCATCCACGGGTTAGGGCGGGTAAATTGCATGGCTTTTTCATTGAGCATGAACGAAACCATCTGGAAGGCCCCACCCCACACGCCGCCTTTAGTTTCAGCTGGCAGGTTCATGGCGTTTCGCAGCGAATCAGCCATCAGCGGGGATTGACGCTGCAAAATCATGACTGGTTCCTGGTTAGATTCATCGCTTAGCCAGGAGTAAACCTGTTCCAGGTTTGACCCGTTTAAAGCTGCTGCTAGAAGTAGCGCAGCGATAAGGTCACGGGCAGCGTTATCAAAGAAAGGATCAGTTTTTGCTTCACTCTCTCTTGAAGCAGAAGCAAAAATATCTGCCAGAGACCGGGCACTAACCGCGTCAGTGACGTAGGTGAGCGGGTTCCAGTAAAAGTCTTGCGGGCTTTCCGCGATCTGTTGAGGATCGAAAACCCAGCAGCGCCCACGCAAAGCACGTTTATCTTTAGTGCTATCAACCAGGTCGCGTTTGTTACTGGTGGCTACCACAGCGCCAGGAGCTTTAAAGATTCTAGGGATACACCAAGCAGTGGTTTTGTAACCACGCGGACCAGTGATCACGATACACACATCTTCAAAAGAGGAGTACAGCCAGCGCCCACCATTTACAGCCTTACCGATAGGCAGACCGATAACCTCGCTTTGAACTTGCAGCCGTTTAGCTTTCTCAGCCACTGCTTTTTGCGAGAGAGCTTGCGAGTTAGCGACCGAACCAGTGTGCCTAGAAGCTTTATCACCACGAACTTTTGAGCGTGAACGCCGTTTGAACAAGAAGATTAACCCTACCTGTAAGGCTAGCGCCCCAAATAGGGTTAACCAGAAAACCAGGGTTAAATGCTGGCGCCCCATGATCACAGCAACCAGGGCAACTATAGGGTTTAAAGGTAGCGAGCCTTGCACCAAGCTAGCTAGTGCAACAGAGTCTAGAAATATGAGCGCCCCGACAGCCACCCAGATAACTGTTTTATCCTGGACCATTATTTACCTTCAGTGTTCCAACGCTGGTTGGTGTTGTTAAGTATCTTTTCTGCTTGACTAAATTGCACCTGGAAGGGGATACCCGGGGCTGAAGAGGTTTTAAGTAAAAATTTACCTCTACCAGCCGGGGCTGCTGGTTTACCTGACAAGGGATCGTATGTGCCCGGAGCGTTCCAAGAGTTCAGCAAAGCTTCTTCAGCCTGACTAAACCCCATGATTTGACGTAACAAATCTAGTTCTTTACCTGGCAGTCCACCAAGGAACAGCATTTTGGAGCGTTCAACAAAACCTTGTGCTTTAAGACGATCTTCTTCGCTTAAAGCCTGGAAATCAGCCATAGAGTGAGTCAGCATCATCTGGCCTACACCAACAGTACGGTTAAGACGAGTTAGAGAGTCGATCCGCTCAACCATGCCCGAACTCGCACGCAAAATACGCCAAAGCTCATCCATCACAATCATGTAATGATGCCTGGGAGCCACACCAGCATCAGCTAGAGTTTGAGAGATTTCAACCGTAGCAAACCCGTAAGACCAGCTAGCTAAAAGCACCGCAGCTTGCAGATCAGAATGCTCATGCAGCATGTCATGCACATCAAAAACAACCGAGCGATCCATCATCATCGGGGTAGTGGTAGCAGAAGCGAAAATACCACCCAAACGCCCGTTAAGCAGAGCCATAAGAGAAGCTTCAAGCTCCTCAGTGACCTGCTTGTAACGCTCTAGAGAGCCCCTATCCAAGGCAGCCAGGCGCACAGGTTCAGGCGCGTCACGCACCACCTGTAACAAATCGGCCAGTACCGGGTTGGCGCACGTGTTTTCAAGAACACTAAGGGCCGCTTCAATCACGTTTTCTTCACGGTCACTAGGAGAAGAACCACGAATAATCTGGATCAGGGAGAGCACCATGGTCTTTTTACGCTCGTGAGCCGCGGCCAGCAGAGCAGAGCGTTCTTGAGGGTGATTCTCAAGTAATTTAGCGGCCTGTTCCACGTTTCCCGCGTCTAGCGGGTTAATGCCACTATGGCCGTGACCGATACGGATAATCTGGCCACCTAAAGCACTAATCAGATCAACATAGTCTGGTTTGATGTCCCCTAGAACCATCGAGTGCACACCCATATAGGCGCTACCAGTGACGATACGGCGTACCAGAGAAGATTTACCGAGCCCGTTAAGCCCTAAAACCATTGAAGAGGGAGCACTGATCAACCCTTTTTCAAACCAGCTGATCGGGTCAGCACAAACCGTACCCCAACCACCAAGAACCCGCCCCAGGGGTACACCTACCAGTGGGGCCGTGTCACCAACAATCAGCGGATACAGGCCACAAACCTGCCTAGAAGTTGAACGCCAAGGCAACAAACGGGGCATAGTAGCAGCCCGCCCGAACCCTGGCTTATCAATACCCCTACTACCACTAGTAATTAAAAGATCAATTAAACTCATGGCATGGCCTTAACACTGGCGTTTGCAGGGTGAAGACCCAGGGGTAGCCCTAGAGCAAAACCACTGTCTTGAGCCCCATAAGCAGGACGAATCAGTAAACGACGGGTTAAGGGTCAAAAAGTGTGTCCGGAATCGCGGATTTTCACGGATTGACCTG
>ERZ772909.2039-NODE-2039-length-10543-cov-6.553585_pt1 | contig 10543 bp, 7 predicted proteins | sample MGYA00511137_ERZ772909 | MGnify/ENA primary metagenome ERZ772909 (study PRJEB29015, sample SAMEA2738095) | human oral metagenome | biome: human oral; feature: human-associated habitat; material: saliva | place: China | collected 2270 ... | reverse complement strand
AGGAGCCGAACGACGGCACCATCATGGTGGGCGATACCGAGGTCACCGACCCGGATGTAGACATTAACCGCGTGCGTACCCACATGGGTATGGTGTTCCAGCAGTTCAACCTGTTCGGCCACCTGAACATTCTGGATAACTGCACGATTGCTCAGATTAAGGTTCTGGGCCGTTCCAAGGCGGAGGCGGAGGCGGTTGCCCGCGAGCAACTCGCCAAGGTTGGACTGGAAGGCAAGGAAGACCGCTTCCCGGCCCAGCTGTCCGGTGGTCAGCAGCAGCGTGTGGCTATTGCGCGCGCGCTGTCCATGAACCCGAATCTGATGCTCTTCGATGAGCCAACCAGTGCGCTCGACCCGGAGATGGTCGGCGAGGTTCTGAGCATTATGCGCAACCTTGCTGACGAGGGCATGACCATGATCGTGGTGACTCACGAGATGGCGTTCGCCCGCGAGGTCGCCGATAAGGTCGTCTTCATGGCCGATGGTGTGGTCGTGGAGGAGGGCCCCGCCGATCAGGTGATTGGCAACCCCCAGCACGAACGTACTCAGGCTTTCTTGGCGCGCGTGCTCGATCCGACCCACGCCGTAGTAGACTAGTACTAGCTCTTGAAAAACGTAGCGGGCGGTGCTGTACGAAACATTCTGTTTCGCGCAGCACCGCCCGCTTTTTAATGCTCTAGTTCGCGGCTACTTCGGGTCTAGAAGATACGTCGCGCCACCTTGTCAAAGAGACGGTCCGGCAGCACGGTATGCAGGAACACGGAGGGCTTAGCGCCGAAACCCACCAGGTAGCGGGTCTTGGGGCGGCGCGCCTCCAGGGCTCGCAGAATGGTCCTCGAAATCACTTTGGGCTCTGAGAGGCTGGAGGAGGGCGAGTAGAGCTTACGCATATTTGCCGCAACGCGCTGCGCCTGCTCAGCGTATACGCCATTTCGGGAGGATTCCTCCAGATGGTCTGCCGCGATAAGCCCCCAGGGGGTCTTGATGCCGCCGGGCTCGATAATGACCACGTCAATACCGAACTCTTCAACTTCCATGCGCAGTGCATCACTGAACGCCTCGAGGGCGTACTTGGTGGCGTGGTACCAGGATCCGAGGGGCATGGTAATGCGCCCCGCCATCGAGGAGATGTTTAGGATGCGCCCGCGACCCTGTGCGCGCATATGCGGCAGCACCAGCTGGGTGAGGTGCGCCAGGCCGAAGAGGTTCACCTCAAACTGACGGCGCGCCTCGTCGATGGGGACGTCTTCAATAGCGCCGTAGGATCCGTAGCCCGCGTTGTTGATGAGCACATCAATGCGGCCTTCTTCGTCAATGATCTGCTGTACGGCGGCTTCCATGGATGCCTCATCGGTAACGTCCATGCTGAGCGCTTTCACGCCCTCGGAGGCGAGCTCTTCAATCTTCTCAACGCGGCGGGCGGCACCGTAGACGGTGTAGCCGTAGCGCACCAGTAGCGGTGCCACGTCGTAGCCGATACCGGAACTGGCGCCGGTGAGAAGAACGACGGGGCGTTGCAGTGACTTGGGCATTGCGTATCCTTTCGGCTTGCTCCCCTTTCGGGCTGTTCCCTGCAGTGTTAGCGGGGGTAGCGGGAGTGTTATAGCGGGGGGGTACTTCTCAGAGTACGCTCACACGCGGTGTACATGCGGTGTACGGGCATGCAGAAAGCTCAGGGCGTAGCGTGGGGTATTCTCGCCGGCATATGTGAGGGCAGGAGGGCATACAAAAAGCTCGCCGCGGCATCCTGTGGGGATGCGGCGGCGAGCTAATGTTTTGGGGGCGGGGTTTAGACCTCTTCGACGTCAATATTGACCTTGGGTTCGGGGTGCGATTCGCCGGTCAGCATGGTCACCAGCAGGGTGGAGTCCTTCACGGCGCGCAGGGAGTGCAGCAGCTTGGCGGTCACGTGAATCGGCTTGCCGGGCACCAGGGTAATATCGCGGTCCTTCACATGGAAGATAACCTCGCCCTTGAGCACCTGCACGAAGATGGGGTGCACGCTGTGGTGCTCGTGCCAGGACTGACCTGTTGCCAGTTCCATGAGGGTCAGGTTGCCGCCGTCGGCATCAACGATCTTGCGAGCCTGGGGCTTATCGTCAAAGGGGGTCAGCGCTTCGGTGAGCTGGGGGAATACGAGGACGCGGCCTTCATGGGTACCTGCCATGGTACGAACCTTTCTTTTCAGGGATGAGTGAAAGGGGGCGCGCACCCCCTCCCTATATTTGGTATATAAAATACTAAATTAGTTATATTGTATTCCCCTCCCCGCAACGGGACAATACCTCAGCTCACACCGAGCCAAAACACCCCGGGCTAAAACACCCCGCACAGGGAGGGGAACAACATTATTTACTGATAACTCCACACCTTCGAATAGGCGGAGCGATTACTATTACGCGGGCGCAACAGGTTCACCATCAACGCCGTCGTACCAAAGCTCACCGCAATAATCATGCAGGTCGCCGCGGTAAACGCACCACCGGGAATCGGCGCAAAAATCGCGATCAGATACAGGATGACCGCGCAGAACGACAGGAACAGCGTCGCAATCGTCATCAACGGCACCAGCACCAAACCGCCACGCGCCGGCACCGCAAAATCTGCCGGACGCACATAACGCAGCACGCCCATACCCACAACCGTCCAGATGGCGGTGACCAGGATAGCGGTCACCACATCCGCCGGGCGGTGCCAACCATTAATAATCGTGGAGGCACCCGTCAGGCAAGTCGCCAACGCCGAACAGAGAGCCACCGTGGGCCGCAAGAAACGAGGCGCTGCAAGGAAGAGCGCCGCGCCAGCCGCCGCCGCGAAGGTCGTGTGGCCGCTGGGCGCCGAGTTACTCAGCGCCTCCTGAACACCCAGGTCGGGCTTCACAATCAGATAGTGCTTGAGCAGATACGTACTCGTCACCGCGGCAGCCGCGACCAGCACACCAATCAGCGAGGGCAGGAACCGGTGTTTCCAAATCAGCACCGCAACCAGACCCAAAACGGCAATCACGCCGACAACCACAGGAAGAGAATCCAACGCGGTCAGGGTCGGACCGCGGTAGCTCTTGAACTGGTGTGCGTACTCGGTGTACGCCTGCTCATCCACCTGCTGACCGGTCGCCATGTAAATGAAGAACACGAACGCACCGTAGAGCGTCAGGCCCAAGAACAGCAACGCCATCACGTGACGCATCAAAACGCCGGTACTCGGAAGATGATGCCCCTGCTCTTCGCCGGGACGATCCACCGGGCGGCCCGAAGCATCCACGGGAACCTGACCGGTCTGAACATACGCACCGTTCGGGTATGCGGCGGCAGGATACGCCTCGGGAGGATAAGCCACCGGTTGCGGAGGCGCCTGCGGGGGCATCTGCGGAGGAAGCGGCTGCTGCGCACCCATTGGAGAGGCACCCATCTGATTGTTCAGCGGAAAACCGCTCACCGGAGGCTTCGGCGGATCGAGACGGCGAGTAGCCTGCATCGGCTCATCCGCACCGTAGTGCCCCTGGGAAGCGCGTTCCTGCGGCGAGGGAATCGTCTCAGGAATCTTAATCGGGGCGCGGTAGGCGCGCGGCAGAGGACGGGTCGCACCAATAACCTCTGTATGTTCGGGGTGCGAAGAAATAACTTCGGTATTCGCGGATTCAGCGTTCGCGGAACCTGCATTCGCGGAACCTGCCGGCGCAGCTTCGTTAGCCGGCGATGAACCGTAATCGGTCAGAACTTTCGTACGGTCATCACTGTGCCCCACTGCAGGGGCAGCCGTTTCGTGGGAGTTAAGCACCTCAGTAGGATCCTGATAGTCAGAGAGCACCGCAGTCGGGTCCTGATAGTCAGAAAGCACCGCAGTCGGGTCCTGATAGTCAGAAAGCACCGCAGTCGGGTCCTGATAATCAGAAAGCACCTGGGTAGGGTCTTGATAATCAGAGAGCACCTCAGTTGCATCAGAGCTAAAAGCCGTAGTGGGCGCGTCATCAGAAGGGTGAAGAGCGCGAGTAGCGTCCAGGTTCTCCGAATCGCCCCAACCGGGGTTCCCCGCACCTGTTGTTTGCCCCTTTGATGTCTTCTTCATAACCTCTTCCGTACCTTCTGACCCTCATATCTGTTAGCGGTATTCGCCCTGCTGGCACCCACTGTTTGGGCGGTAGCCCCCAAGCTACCGTTTTCTCGTACCGTAGCGCCGGTTCTCTGGGGCGAATAACTACCTACTATTCCAGGTTAAGCTATGAAAAACTAAAGTTTTTTCGACCATAACCTGAGAGTTTCCAGAGAATGCATAACAGGGTGCGAGCGCGCCCACCCGGCACCAGAATGCTATGGTGAGCTCATAGCGCATCGAAGAAGGGCAGATACCTTGAACACCAGTATGAGCGTGCCGCCTCTCGGCTACGGTTTTCACCTCACGAACACTCCCCTGCCACCGCTGCAGGAGGTTCTGGAGAACCTGTTCACGGTCGAAATTCCGATGACGGTCACTTTCCGCGGGGTCAATAGCCGCCAGAGCGCGCTGATTCGTGGCCCTCATGGCTGGGGCGAGTTCGCGCCCTTCCTCGAGTACGGTGCGCAGGAGTCTGCCGCGTGGCTTGCCTGCGCGCTGGAGGCGGCGTGGTTGCCCGCCCCGGAGCCGGTGCGTACGCGCATCCCGTTGAACGCGACCCTGCCGGCGGTACCGGCGGAGCGTGTTCCGCAGGTGCTCGCCAAGTACGAGGGTGAGATTCAGGAACTCAAAATCAAGGTGGCGGAGAAGGGTCAGAGCCTCGCCGACGATATTGCGCGTGTGGCGGCGGCGCGAGATGCCCTCCCGAATGCCCGTCTGAAGGTGGACGCGAACATGGGCTACACCCTCGGCGGCGCCCTTGAGGCGCTGCGCAAGCTCTGCGAGTACGGCATTATTTACGCCGAGCAGCCCGTGGCATCCATTGATGACATGGCGGCGCTCCGCTTCGCCATCGCTAAGGAGGGGCTGCCCGTCCGCATTGCCGCGGACGAGTCGATTCGTAAGGCGGAAGACCCGCTAAAAGTGGCCCGCGCAAACGCCGCGGACCTGATGGTTATTAAGGCGGCGCCGCTGGGCGGTGTACGTCGTGCGCTCGCACTGGTGGAGCAGGCACAGCTTCCAGCGGTGGTTTCTTCCGCACTGGAGTCTTCGGTAGGTATTGCCACCGGTGCCTCTCTGGCGGCTTCCCTACCGACCTTGAGGTACGGGTGCGGTCTGGGTACGGTCTCCCTCATGGCTGAGGACGTCACCGATGAGCCGCTCATCGCCCGCGACGGGTTCATGGACCTGCGTGCCATCACCCCCAGCCCGCAGCGCCTGGAGCGCCTTGCCACCGATGAGCAGACCCGCCAGTGGTGGGTGGAGCGCGTCACCGCCTGCTACCGGGTACTGGAACGCGCCTGCGGACTGTGAAGGCTGCAGTTGTCAAGGGTGCGCCTGTGAAGGGTAACCATAACTGAATGAAAAACCTTACGGCATTAGAATGATACGGTGACTGAAAACCGCTCAACCCCCGCCATGCTCACCGCAGTATCCGTGCTCGATTCGCTGATTCGTGCCGGTATGCGGCATGTTGTCGTGTCTCCGGGGTCCCGCAGCGCACCCCTTGCGTACGCTATTGCCGCCGCCGCTGAAGCCGGCGCGCTCATTGCGCATGTGCGCGTGGACGAGCGAAGTGCAGCCTTTACCGCCCTGGGTATTGCCAAGGCATCCGGTCAGCCGGTGGGTCTGGTGTGCACCTCCGGTACGGCTCTGGGCGAGTACATGCCCGCCGTTATGGAGGCGTACCACGCCGGCGTGCCCCTGGCGGTGCTCAGCGCTGACCGCCCGGAGCGTCTGCGCGGTAGCGGAGTGAATCAGACGACCCGTCAGGCGAGTTTCTTCCATCCTTTTGTGCGCGCTGAAGCTGATCTGACCTCTTACCCCGAGCAGGTGGAGGGTGAGCAGACTCAGGCTTTTGCCGCCTCCCTGAATGCGCTGACCGGTCGTAGCGCCGAGCACTGGCGCAAGCAGTCGACGGAGCCGATTGGCCCGGTGCACCTGAACATTTGTTTCGATACGCCGCTGACTCCCTCGGGTCGTTTTGCGCAGATGCTGCCGCAGTGGGCGCAGAGCCTGCTGGAGGATTACGACCCGCAGGCTGAGGGCCGTACCCGTGCCGCCCGCGCTGAGGGTTCCGGGCTCTCCAGCGCTGAGCAGCGTTGGCTTCTGGATTCTTTGGAGGCGCAGGCGGACCTGGCGGAGTTCACCCCGGCGCACCGCACCGTGGTGGTTGCCGCTGACGGTGCCGGCGAGTTTGCGGCGGAGTTCGCGCGCGTGCTGAACCTGCCGCTATTTGCGGAGCCTTCCTCCGAGGTACGCCACGGCGTGACCTCCATTCCTCACTACCCGCAGCTGCTCGCTGATGGTTCGTTCGCCCCCGCCGCCCAGATTGAGCGTGTGGTGCTCTTCGGACACCCGACGCTTTCACGCCCGATTACGGCGCTGCTGGAACGCGAAGATATTCAGTGCGCGTTCTACGCCCCGCGCCGCGCCAGCTGGTACGAGCCGGGCGCGCGCTCCTTCGTGGAGCTGTCAACCCCGTACGAGCTCGCCGAGTTTGCGTGCGCGTCCTCTGTTGCCGCTGATGAGCTGGTGGACGAGCTGAGCTGGCTAGAGCAGTGGGTTACCCCGGCACGCAAGCTGCAGGATGAGTGCCTGCGCGCTATTGCTGCCTACGAACACCCCGGTGCTGAGAGCTCGGTTGACTACACCGATTACCGCAACCGCACCGCCGGCCGCTCCTACGCCCGCCGCATCTGGCAGGATGCGGTGGCTCAGCGCCGCCTCATGGTGCTGGGCTCCTCAAACCTGGTGCGTGATTTGGATGCGGCAGCCCCCGCCCTGGGCGAGCCCGCCCCCGCACGCGTGTTTGCTAACCGCGGTCTTGCCGGTATTGACGGCACCATTGCGACCGCTATTGGCGTGTCCCTGTCGGGCTACTACCCTGCCGGTGTGGATGAGAACTCCCGCCCGATAATTGGCGGCGCCGCCCTGCCTGTGACCCTGCTGTGCGGTGACCTGACCTTCCAGCACGATGTGTCCTCGCTGAACCTGCCGAATACTGAGCTTCTGCCCGAACTGCGCGTTGAGGTCTTTGACGATGCGGGCGGCGGTATTTTCACGACCCTTGAACACGGCGATATGGCTCGTCAGGAGCAGTTCACCGCCGCTGTGGATCGTTTCTTCACGGTGGCTGCCGCCCCGAATACTGATCTGGCGCGCATGGCTGCCGGTTTTGGTACCGAATCGGGCGTTGAGGTGCGCATTCACACACCCTAAAGCCGTTTCTAAAGGGTGCAGGCTAAGGCCCGTGCGCGGGGTTGACCGATATACTGAAAATTACCTGTGCCGTAGCCTTCCGTGGCTGCAAGCTAGCCGGTCGTAGCGGTTTCACTCGCCGCTGCTTTCGCGTGTTCCCGCGCGCCTGCTAACGCAAGGCACCCTATCTATCATGTATTGACATTCACGCTCTCACCGCTGATACGCACCGCACGCAACCGGAGGTTTACCCCCGGTGAGCCCGGTTGCATGCGGCGGGCGTTGCTCCCAAGGATTCTCATGAGCTCACTCGATATTATTGTTGCCGTCCCCTCCGGAGCCGGTTGGGTTCCCGTACACGCCATGGCGGAGCTTCTCGCCCGCTACACCGGCGGTACCGTACACACCGTGGATGTGGGCGCATCCCTCAGCAAGGAAACGAAGCTTCTGGCGCGTCTGCCCCGCCTCAAGGGCGGCTCCAAGCGTTGCCTGGTGATTGCTTCTGACCCCGGCCAGCTGTACGCCATTTCGCAGCGCTCCTTCGCGTTCCGCCGCTACGGCGCGATTTACGGCTGGGTGATTGATAGCTTCTGGGATGACCGTATTCCCGCGGTTGCTAAGTCCTCCACCTACGATCAGATTTTCGTTGCCGACGTTGATGACGTTCAGCCCTGGACCGCTGCGGGCGTGAAGACTCCCGGCGTTCTGCCCTGGGGTGCGGATGTGTGGAGCAAGTTCAGTGACCGTCTGGCTGCGCTGGAGTCGAAGAGCACCGACCTGCTGCGTGTGGGTCGTCAGCCCGCCGTCTACGAAGATGACGAGGCGACCGCCGCCCTCGCCGCCGAGCTGGGCCTGAGCTTTGAGGGCCGCCCGCCCTTCGGCGCGAACGACCGCGAGTCGGCTCAGCACCTGCAGGATTCGCTGAACCGCGCGAAGTTCCTGCTGGCATTCTCCACCTCGGTCAGCCCGGCACCCTACACTCACCCGACCAAGGAGTACATCACCGGTCGTTGGACCGATGCGCTGGCTTCGGGCGTGACTGTTGTCGGTAAGGTTCCGAACACCACCACCGTACGTGACATCCTCTGGGACGGCGCGACCATCGATATTGATCACGCGGATGCACGCGCGGGCCTCGCGCAGGTTGCCGACGCCGCCTCCCGCTGGACCCCCGCGCAGGGTGAACAGCAGATCCGCCGGGCGCTGCAGCACCTGGATTGGCGCCACCGTTTTGTGCAGCTGTGCGAGGCGATGGGCGAGGTACCGGCTTCTTTGACGGCTGATTGCGAGGCAATGCGCGCCCAGTACGTTCAGCACTAAAACGTAACCCCCGCTGAAGATGTATAACAGCTGAGGGCATATAAAAGGTGAGGGCTGGTTTCTATCACAGAAACCAGCCCTCACCTGTATTTATGCCCTATGAGGCATATTGTATATGGGGTTTAATACGATGCCTGACCCAGAGTAATCGGACCCGTGAAACCGCTGGTATCCGGGTGCTCCGCATCCAGATACGCCGCCACCGGTGCGTTCTCAAGCTGAGCCAAACGATCCAGCAGGAAGCGAGTAGCACCCGGGGCATACGGCAGCTTATACATTGCCGCGGTCGTCGCCTCGTCATCACGATCCAAAGTGGAAGCACGAATCGACTCAATAGCAGTCACCATGGTGTTACGCTCACGCTCCACGAAGGTGCGGTCCACCGGCTCACCGTTACCGGGCACAAACACGCGGTAGCGATCAAATTCGAGCACGGCACCGAGAGTATCGATCCAACGATCGGGGAAAGAATCCTCAAAGTAGGGGTCGGTACCCTCTTCAATCAGACCGCCCATAAACAGCACGTCTTCAACACCAACCATAATGTCACCGTCGGTGTGACCGGGTCCCATGTACATGAGGGTTGCACTACGCTCACCCAGGTCAATGGGAGTGAAAGTGATGCCGTCGCCCCTATTGGCGACTAGGCGGTTGGGAACAACAATATTGGTGGCGGCACCCTGCTTGTGTGCCATTTCCGGTTCCAGCGTCTCGACATAGGGACGCTGCGCCTCACCGTATTTACGGATTGCACGCGCGGCGCGAGGATGCGCCCAGAATTCTTCGACACCCATTGCCGCGAAAACATCGTTGCCGAAGAAACGCTCATAGTGTCCGTGAGTGTTTACGACGGTAATAGGAAGGCGCGTGAGACGGCGAACCTCATCATAAATTTCGGTTGCCTGACGGGGACCTGCGCCGGTATCCACGACAAGTGCACGGTCCAGTCCGAGGACCAGTCCGGTGTTCAGTCGGTAGTTGTCGGTCGCAATACGGTACACGCCGTCTGCGAGTTCAATAGTACGAGCCATAGATACAACCCTACTGGAATTTTTAGCGTCTGAGGGGCTATTCGGGCTTCAGAGAACAGAAATTTACGGTTCGGTAACAATTCAAGGCAATGAAAGTGCATTATTTTGCACAAAATTATCTCTAGCGTCAAGAAAGTGGTGAGCCTTATCAACCTCTCCGGATTGTTTGAACAGCCCATCATCGCCACAGGAGCCCCTCGAAGAGCCCGGCGCGCATCCGTAGAAGCAATATTTATGCCTCAACGCCACTCAACCCAGAGTCGTGCGCGCGGTTAAACCCGCATCTAACACCCCTATAGGATAGGAGTATGACTTCTTCGCCTACCCCCTCTTCTAACCCCTCGACTCAGCCGTTCCCCAGCGGTACCGGACGCTACGCTCCCTCCCCTTCGGGGGACTTGCATCTGGGCAATTTGCGTACCGCTATTTTGGCGTGGGCGATGGCGCGCCGCGGCTCCAAGCCCTTCTATCTGCGCGTGGAGGATCTAGATCGCGTGCGCCCGGGTGCCGCGGAGCGTCAGATTGCTGACTTGGCGGCGCTGGGTCTGGATTGGGATGCGAGCCCCGGCGCTGCGGCAGAACGCATTGAGGGAGCCGAGAGCACCGAGGGCAAGGAAGCAGGTGTGTTGTACCAGAGCACGCGCCTTGCCGCCTATGAGCAGGCGGTTCAGCAGCTGCGCGAGGCGAACCTCGTCTACGAGTGTTTCTGTACTCGCCGTGAAATTCAGGAGGCGTCGAGTGCCCCGCACGGTGCACCGGGCGCATACCCGGGTACCTGTCGTGAGCTGACGGAAGCACAGCGACAGGAGCGCCGCGCCCAGCGTCCGCCGGCCCTGCGTCTGCGTGCCGAGTGCACGAGCTACACGGTGCAGGATGATTTTTACGGCGCCTACACGGGGC
>ERZ772909.2037-NODE-2037-length-10547-cov-3.865040_pt1 | contig 10547 bp, 11 predicted proteins | sample MGYA00511137_ERZ772909 | MGnify/ENA primary metagenome ERZ772909 (study PRJEB29015, sample SAMEA2738095) | human oral metagenome | biome: human oral; feature: human-associated habitat; material: saliva | place: China | collected 2270 ... | reverse complement strand
ATGAAAAAAGAGGGCGATATTCCCGACTATGCCAAAGACCCGGAAGGCAAGGCCGTCCCCACCGACAGCCATATGCGGCTGGGCAATCCGCGCGACCCCGAGTTCATGAAAAAGCATTTGCTGTTCCGCCGCCCGTTCAACTATTCCATGGGTTTGGCCAAGTCCGGCCAGTTGGACGTCGGCCTGATTCTGGTTATGTATCAGGCCAATCTTGCCGACGGTTTCATCTTTGTGCAAAACCTACTCAATCTGGAACCCTTGGAGGAATACATCAGCCCGTTCGGCGGCGGTTATTTCTTCACCCTCCCCGGCGTGGAAAAGGGCAGCTTCCTCGGCCAAAGCCTGCTGCTGGACAAATAAACGCGCCCGCCGCAGTTTGAGGCCGTCTGAAAACCCGTTTCCGTATCGCAAGCGCGGTTTTCAGACGGCCTCTGTATCGGCAGGCAGATTTGCAGTGCGGCGCAAATCGGTTTATAACCGCCGTTTTCCCAATTCGGAGTTGCCCCCATGCCCTTGCAAGACAAGCTGCCGCACCCCATCCTGCCCGACGGCACGCGCAACGAAATTCAGGCGCGCGAAAGCTATCATTTGCTGAAAATCATGTCTGAGTTCGTCGAGGCAGGCGAAGAACTGCGCGCCATCTATCCCGCCGTCAGCATATACGGCAGTGCGCGCACGCCGGTAAACCATCCCGACTACCTGCTAGCCGAACTGATTGCCCGCCGCCTCTCGGATGCGGGCTTCGCGGTGATTTCCGGCGGCGGGCCGGGGATTATGGAAGCGGCCAACAAGGGCGCGTTTGCCGGACGCAGTCCCGCCGTCGGCCTCAATATCGTGCTGCCGCATGAACAGCAGTCCAATCCGTATCAGGATTTGTCGGTCAAATTCCAACATTTTTTCCCGCGCAAAGTGATGTTTGTGAAACATGCGGTGGCGTATGTGGTGATGCCCGGCGGCTTCGGCACGCTGGACGAGCTGTTTGAAAGCCTGACGCTGGTGCAGACCGGCAAGATTCCGCCCCGTCCGATTATTTTGGTCGGCCGCGATTTCTGGCAGGGGATGACCGACTGGATAGCCGACCGACTTTTGACGCGCGGCTTTATCAAGCCCGACGATTTGGATTTGTTTGAAACGGCCGACACCGCCGACGAAGTAACCGATATTATTTTCCGCCATTACGAAAACTGTACCGACGGGTTCTGCATCAATCCGAACACCGATTGGGAATTGGGTTTGTAAGGGCGCAGGAGGGAGCGATGCAGCCTAAACTGCTTATCTTCGATTGGGACGGCACACTGGCCGACACCACCAACCCGATTATCGAAACCGTGCAGCAGGCCTTTTACGAATGCGGGCTGGCCAAACCGCCCGCCGACCGAATCCGCAATTTAATCGGCCGCAGCCTGATGCAGATGATGCAGCAGCTTGCGCCGTCTGCGGGTATGAGCAAACATGAAGAACTGGTGGAAACTTATGCCGCGCATTATCTGAATCCTAACAACCGCCATATGCGGCTGTTTCCCGACGTACCGCCCACCCTGGAACGCCTGCGGGAGGCGGGATATTGGCTGTCGGTGGCCACGGGCAAGGGACGCAGCGGTTTGAATCAGGCCATAGCCCAAACCGGAACGGAGGATTTTTGGCTGGCAACGGCCTGCGCGTCTGAATGCCCGTCCAAGCCCGCGCCCGATATGGTGTGGCGGCTGTGCGACGAACTGGGCGTGATGCCGTCTGAAAGCATCGTCATCGGCGATACCGCCTTCGATCTCGAAATGGCCGCCCATGCCGGTGCGCGCGGGATAGGCGTGGCAACGGGCGCGCACAGCCGCGAAACCTTGCAGAGCGCGCCGAACATCGGTATCTTGTCGTGCTTTGGCGAGCTGGAAGGCTTTTTGCAACGGCAAGGAAGCATAGAGGCCGTCTGAAAACAAAGCAGACACCGTTTGCACATCAGGAAAATCATTTATGAGCTTTAAAATCCAACGCGAAGAAGAACAGCAACAGGCACAATCGGGCTTCCATCCTTCGTCCGGGCCGTCTGAAAACGAAAGCTGGGAGCGCGACACGCTCTACAAGCTGTTGATGAGCGTACACAAGGAGCAACGCAGCAGCCGCTTGTGGCGCAATATTTGGCGCGGTGTCGGCGCGATGCTGTTTGCCGGCACGCTGTTTACTATGTACAGCTGCAGCAGCGGCGGCGGCACCGGTACCGGCGGAAACAGTTTGGGCAGCGCGTTGCACAAACAGTCGAAAGAGCACACCGCCGTCATCCGGTTGAACGGCGTTATCGGCGGCGGTTATCAAGACCAAGTGGCGATGCTGCGCGACGGATTGGAAGCCGCCTACGCCAACGGCAAAGTCAAAGGCATCATCATCCGTGCCAACAGCCCCGGCGGTTCGCCCGTCATCTCGAATACCGCCTTTGAAGAAGTGCGCCGTCTGAAAGCGGAACACAAAGACATCCCGCTGTACGTCGTTACCGAAGACATGTGTGCTTCCGGCTGCTACTACATCGCCGCGGCGGCGGACAAAATCTATGCCGACCCGTCCAGCCTGGTGGGCAGCATAGGCGTCATCGGCGGCAGCTTCGACTTTACGGAGCTGATGGATAAAATCGGTGTCAAACGCCGTCTGAAAACCGCCGGCAGCAATAAAGGCATGGGCGATCCCTTCTCGCCGGAAACGCCCGAACAGCAGGCCATCTGGCAGCAAATGCTCAACGACATACACGGCGAATTCATCAAAGCCGTCAAATCGGGGCGCGGCAGCCGCCTGAAGGACAACGATCCCGAAATATTCAGCGGCCGCGTTTACACCGGCTTGGAAGCGAAGAAAAACGGCCTGATAGACGACTTCGGCAACATTTACAGCGTCGCCCGCGATGTCGTCCAAGCACCCGAACTGGTGGATTACACGCCTGACGAAGACGATTTGGCGCGCGCCATCAGCCGCCGCCTCAACGGCGAAGTGCAAAACCAAGTAAGGGAAGGCCTGCAAAACCTGGCCAAGCCCGGCTGGTAAATCGGCAAACGCCGGAGGCCGTCTGAAAACCTGCAAACGGTTTTTCAGACGGCCTCTTTTCTATGTTAGAATGCGCCCCGTTTTTGACAGCCCGCCTGCGCCGCAGGCAGAAATCATGGAACTTCCCGGTTCGTTTCCCGACAATTCCCGCTTCTCTACCTGATTCTGAACCCGCCTGAATGCGCCGCCGCCTTCCTGCGGGCGGAGCATTTATGACCACACCGAACATCCCCACCCCTGCCCAGGTCGCAGAAGGCAAACGCCTTGATTTGGACATCGACCACGTTCACGAACTGGCCGACGCACTGCTGCCCGTTTACGCCGATATTTCCGCCGGGCGCGCGCCTGCCGACGAAAACCTGAACGCGAAACTGGTCGAGCTGACCGCCATCCTGCACGAACTGCACCCTGCGGACATGGCTGTCCTGCTCGAATCGCTGCCGCCGAAAGAGCGCGTCGTCGTGTGGAAACTGGCCGAGCCGGAAGACGACGGCGACGTATTGCTGGAAGTGTCGGAAGCCGTGCGCGAAACCCTGATCGAAAGCATGGGCAAAGACGAACTGCTGGCGGCGGTGGAAGATTTGGATGCCGACGATTTGGCCGAACTGGCCGACGATTTGCCGCACCAGGTGGTCTATGAAGCCCTGCAAACCCGCGACGAGGAAGAACGCGAGCAGGTGAAGGCGGCAATGTCGTACGAAGACGGCCTGGTCGGCGCACTGATGGATTTCGAATTGGTCAGCGTGCGTGCCGACGTGAGCTGCGAGGTCGTGTTGCGCTACCTGCGCCGTTTCGAAAGCCTGCCCGACCACACCGACAAAATCTTCGTCGTGGATGAAGACGACATCCTCATCGGCGTGCTGCCCATCCGCAAACTGCTGGTATCCGACCCCGAAGATTTGGTTGCGGACGTGATGGCGACCGACGTGGTGCGTTTCCGTCCGTCCGACGATGCGGAAGAGGCGGCGCAGGCGTTCGAGCGTTACGACTTGGTTACCGCCCCCGTCATCGATGAAAACAACAAGCTCATCGGCCGTATCACGGTGGACGAAATGGTGGACGTTATCCGTGAAGAATCGGAAGCCGACATCTTGAACATGGCCGGTTTGCAGGAAGAGGAAGACCTGTTCGCGCCGGTGTGGGATTCGGTGAAAAACCGCTGGACGTGGCTGGCGGTAAACCTCTGCACCGCATTCGTCGCCAGCCGCGTCATCGGCGCGTTTGAAGGCAGCATTTCCAAAATCGTCGCCCTCGCCGCACTGATGCCGATTGTGGCGGGCATCGGCGGCAATTCGGGCAATCAAACCATCACCATGATTGTCCGCGCCATTGCCGTCGGCCAGTTGGCGGACATCCAGACCGGACGGCTGCTGAGGAAGGAAATCGGCGTCGCCCTGGCCAACGGCCTGATTTGGGGCAGCGTGATGGGGCTGGTGTCCTTCCTGCTCTACGACAGCATCGGCATCGGTTTGGTCATGGTGGCGGCGATGACGCTCAATCTGCTGCTGGCGGCGGTGGTGGGCGTATTGATTCCGATTGTGATGGAAAAACTCGGCCGCGACCCCGCGCTCGGCAGTTCAGTGCTGATTACCGCCGTAACCGACTCCGGCGGTTTCCTGATTTTCCTCGGCTTGGCAACGGCGTTCTTGCTGTAGGCCGTGCGGATAAACCGAGAGGCCGTCTGAAACCCGATTTTCAGGTTTCAGACGGCCTTTTGCCTTTTATCTGCCGCTTAATGGTGATGATGGTGGTGCGGTTCCGCATTCGCCCGCACGGTGCCGACAGGCATAATCAGTGTGGCATACGCGGTAGAGTCGCCGCATACTTTGGGATCGGCAAACGGGGTTTTGTGTACCAGCCTGATTTTCCACAGCCCTTCAACCAAAGGCAGGATGTTCACTTTGCCCTGTTTGTCGGTTTTGCCGGAAAAGGCCTGCGGCTCGCGGTGGTCGTGCGTGGCCGCCGGGTCTTTTGCTGCAACGGTATCGGCGGTGGCGGTTACCGTCGCGCCTGCCAGCGGTTTGCCTTCGTATAGGATTTGTACCGGAAACAGGCTGCCCGGCCGCACGGTGTTCGGATTGGCCAATGGTACGATTTCCAAGGTTTGGCCGATCGGGCGGCTGATGGCGGACAAATCTTCGCCGTCATCGACGATCAGAACGCTTTTTCCAAACATCCGGCTCTGTTCGCACGATACCGCGTCCGGACGTTCGGCCAAATTTTTCTGTTCCCATTTGCCCGCCGCGTCTTTCGACCAGAATGTCGGTTTGTAGGTTGCGCTGATGATGTAACTGCCTTTTTTCAGCTTGCCGCCGGTGTATTGGTAATTCTCGCCCTGTTGTTTCATGTTGCTGTGTTTGCCGTCGGGGGAAGTCAGTTGCAGCGGGGCGAAGATATGCAAACGGTCGTCGGCAATTTTTTCGGCATGAGGGAAGTCGTGGCTGTAGGCCAAATCGGCGCGGAGGGTGTCGGACGAGGCGAGTTTTGCCGGGGCGTTTACCCACACTTCGTGCGCCTGTGCGGACGCGCAAATGCCGATTAAGGAAATCAAAAGCAGTTTTTTCATCATTTCACCTTGGCAAAGGTTGTTTAACGGAAATGATACATTATCACATTGTCTTTTCCGTGCATAGTCGGAAACCGATGGTGTGAACCAGGGTGTTGCCGTTTGCTTGTTATCCAATGGTATGAGGCCGTCTGAAAGGTATTTTCAGACGGCCTCAAGTGATGGTGAAAACGGTAAAACCGATTATTCGCCGATATTACCGATGTGATTGGATTCTTCTGCCGAATCTGCTTCGGGGGCGGCAATAGCGGCGGCGTTTGTGTCAACGGCAGGTTCGGAAGCGGCTGAGGCAGTTGGTGCGGCCGGTATGGCGGCGGCAGGCTCTTCCGGTGCCACCAATTCGTCGATGTCTATGTCTTCCCCGCTGCCTTCAGACGGCTTCAAGCCGAGCTGGCGGCGGCGTATTTCCATGTAGCCGTCGCGCATCATGATATAGGGGTCGAGGGCGGCTTCCTCCATGCCGTCGGTCAGGTCGAGCACGCTTTCGCGCGTGCTGACCGCATTGACGGCAGAGGCTGCAGCCCGGCCGGCGGTGGTGTGGAATACGGCGTTTTGCACCGGATAGGCCATCAGTGCGGTCGTACCCAGGCTGTCGCGGACGGTGGAGGGGCCCAAAATCGGATAAACGAAGTAGTTGCTGTTTTTCCAGCCCCATGAGGCGAAAGTGTCGCCCAGGGTGTTTTTGTTGTTCGGGATGCCGCCTGCACCGGCCACGTCGATCAGGCCGCCCAATCCGAAGGTGGTGTTGACGGAAACGCGCATGAAGTCTTCGCTGGCGCGTTTGATGTCCAAACGCAGCAGGTTGCTGCCGAAGCTGACCACGTCGCGCAGGTTGTTGAAGAAGTTGCCCACGCCGGTGCGTACCGGGCCGGGGGTAACTTTGCGGTAGCCGCGCGCAACCGGCGCGAGGACGTAGCGGTCTGCTTTGTCGTTCACTTTGAACATGAAACGGTTGTAGCGTTCGTAGGGGTCTTTGCTTTTTGCTTTGGCCGGCGGCTGCCGGGCGGGTTCGGAGGCCGTCTGAAAAGGCGTGCCGGATTGTGTTGCGTTTTGCGGCGGCGCGGTTTCTTTATCGGCGGCAGCGGCGGGCAGGACGGCAAGCAGCAATGCCAGTGCGGCGGTGTATGCGATGGGGTATCGTTTCATGGCGTGATCCATTCTCGGACTTCGTACAGTTCGGCCAAGTCCGCCACGGCGGGCGGCATATGCCTCAGTTCGGGACGGCTGCCGTTGCGGCGCAGTACGGAAAACAGCAGCGACAGGCAGGCCGAATCGGCACGGCTGACCGCAGACAAGTCCACAGCCTTGATGTCGCCGCCGCTCAGTTGCTCAAATCGGCGGTAGGCGTTGCCGTGCACGGTTTTGACGGTGATTTCGCCGTCAAGGTGCAAGATGCCGTCGCGGATTTCGCAGTTCATTATTTGCCGCCGTTTTTGTTTTTCAGTTCTTGAATCAGGCCGTCAAAGCCTTTGTTTTTAATGGTTTCGCCGAACTGGTTGCGGTAAACGGTAACCAGGCTCGCGCCTTCGATGGCCACGTTGTAGACGCGGTATTTGCCGCCGCTCTGATAGGTGGTGAAGTCCATATTGACCGGTTTGCTGCCTGCCTGGCTGACTTCCACGCGGACGATGACTTCTTTGCCGCCACGGTTGATGATGGGGTTGCCTTTGACATCGACGGCGGCATTTTTAAATTTCAGCATGGTGCCGGAGTAGGTGCGGATTAACAGGGTTTGGAATTCTTTCGACAATTCCTGTTTCTGCGCCGGTGTGGCCTGCGTCCAGGGTTGGCCGACGGCTTGTGCGGTCATGCGCTGGAAGTCGAAATAGGGCAGGGCATAGTTCTCCGCCTCTTTGCGTACGGCCGCATCGTTGCTGCCGTTGGCTTTTTTCAGGATGGCCAATACTTGGGCGGCATTTTCGCGTACTTGGGAAACCGCCTGCTGCGGCGTGGCCTGTGCGGTGCCTGCTGCGGCAAGGGTAATCAGGGCTGCTGTGTAGAATGTGGTTTTCATGTTGTAGCTTTCTCGGTTCGGGAGTTGTGGGGTTAGGGTTGGCTGTCGGCTGTTTTTTCAGACGGCTTGGCATTGCCTTCCGCCATATTGGTCATGAATTTGCCGATCAGGTTTTCCAGCACCAGTGCGGAGCTGGTCAGGCTGATGGTGTCGCCGTCGGCCAGGCTGTCGCTGTCGCCGCCCTGCATCAGGCCGATGTATTGTTCGCCAAGCAGGCCGGAAGTCAGGATTTGGGCGGAAACGTCGCTGCTGAAAGTGTATTGTTTGTCCAATTGCAGCGTTACTTTGGCCTGATAGGTTGCCGGGTCGAGCGCGATGTTTTGCACGCGGCCGACCAGTACGCCCGATGCTTTGATGGGGGCTTTCACTTTCAGCCCGCCGATGTCGGTGAAGTTGGCATAGACGGTGTAGGTTTGCCCGCTGCCGCCGCCGAAGTTGCCGCCGCCGGCAACGCGGAAGGATAAGAAGGCCAGTGCGGCGATGCCGATCAGGACGAACAGGCCGACCCAAAATTCCAAAATGCTTCGTTTCATGAAAAATTCCTTGGTTGTAATTGCGCTGCGTTCAGCCGGTAAACATGAAGGCGGTCAGGATGAAGTCGATCGCCAGTACGACCAGCGCGGACGATACGACCGTGCGCGTGCTGGCGCGCAGGATGCCTTCGGACGTCGGCAAGGCGTGAAAGCCTTGATGGACGGCTATCAGTGTAACCGCCACGCCGAAAAAGGCCGATTTGATCAGGCCGTTGAGTACGTCGTAGCCGAAGGAGATGTTGTTCTGCATCTGCGACCAAAAGATGCCGCCGTCCAAACCCAGCCATTGCACGCCGACCAGATACGCGCCGTAAATGCCCGCCACGTTGAAGATGGAGGCCAAGAGCGGCATGGAAAACACGCCCGCCCAAAAGCGCGGCGCAACGACGCGGGCAACGGGGTTTACCGCCATAACATTCATGGCTTCGAGTTGTTCGGTGGCCTTCATCAGGCCGATTTCGCTGGTCATCGCGCCGCCCGCGCTGCTGGCAAACAGAATGGCTGCCAATACGGGCCCCAGTTCGCGCAGCAGCGAGGCGGCCACCATGTAGCCCAAGATGTCGGCCGATTTGAATTTGGCCAGCTGGGTATAGCCCTGCAAGCCCAGCACCATGCCGACGAACAGGCCGGAGACGGCGATAATCAGCACGGAAAGCACACCGGCAAAATACACTTGCCGCACACTCAGGCGGAAGCGTAAAAGCGATGTGCCGGAGTGCGCCAGTATCTGCAGTAGAAACAGGCAGACGCTGCCGAGTGCCTGTATAAAGCCGAGGGTTTTCGCCCCGACGGTTCGGATAAGGTTCATATTTCGGTTCAATTGTTTTTTCAGACGGCCTTTTGTATTCGGCAGGCCGTCTGAAAACTGGTTTAACGTCCCAGCAAATCCTGCTGCAAAGTCGTTTGCGCCGGATAGCGGAAGGCGACGGGGCCGTCGGCCAAGCCGCCGACAAACTGGCGCACCCAAGGCGAATCGAGTTCGCGCATTTCCTGGGGCGAGCCGGAAAACACCACTTCGCCGTTTGCCAAAAAAACCACCTGATCGACGATTTCCAGCGATTTTTCAATATCGTGCGTAACCATCACGCTGGTGGAACGCAGTGCTTTGTTGGCACGGCTGATTAAGTGGGCGATGACGCCGAGCGAAATCGGGTCGAGTCCGGTGAACGGTTCGTCGTACAGCATCAATTCGGGGTCGAGCGCGATGGTGCGCGCCAAAGCCACGCGCCGCGCCATGCCGCCCGACAATTCGGCGGGCATCAGTTTTTCCACGCCGCGCAGGCCGACGGCGTTCAGTTTCAGCAGCACCAAATCGCGGATGACGGCTTCGGGCAGTTTGGTCAGCTCGCGCATCGGGAAGGCGATGTTGTCGTATACCGACAAATCGGTAAACAGTGCGCCATGCTGGAACAGTACGCCCATGCGGCGGCGGTGTTCGTGGAGTTCCTGCGCCGAAAAGGCCGACAAATCGCGCCCCTGAACCAGCACTTGTCCCGACTGCGGGCGGATTTGGCCGGTAATCAGCCGCATCAGCGTGGTTTTGCCGCTGCCCGAACCGCCCATTACCGCCGCAAACGCGCCCTGCGCGATGCGGAAGCTGACATCTCGCAGTATCGGACGTTCGCCATAGGCGAAGACGATGTTTTTCATTTCGATAAACGGCTGGGTCATGGTGCGGCTCAAAGTTGAAAGCTTTGTATTCTAAATATTTGTTGCGGCAGGGGCAAATTTTCAGACGGCCTGTAAGGTGCTTTAAACGCGGAAGTGTATGCAAACGGCTGATATTGTGCCGTTTCAACGGTTGTAGGTATGCTTGAATCTGTTGTGGTTTTCAGACGGCCTGCCGTATTGCAGGCCGTCTGAAAAACAGGATGGGCAGTGTGGCAAATCTGCTAGAATCCGTGTTTGCCGTCTGTTTCGACAGGCGGCCGCCATCAATAGGAAAGAAAGGACAATAAAATGGATATGGAAATTTACCGGCAGGCATTGTCTTCCGTCTGCCTGCCGGGTTGTACGCGCACCCTGGGCGGTGAAAAAGCCGTTAAAAAACTTCATGAAGAGGCAGACGGCCTGCATATCGAGTTATCTTTCGGTTTTCCGACCGCGCATTTGTGGGACGGGCTGGCCGAGCGTATTCAGACGGCCTTGTCTGCCGCAGGCAATACCCTGCCGCTGCATATCGAAATCGCCACCGAAATCGCCACGCACAAAGTGCAGCCCGGCGTGGCGACCATTAAAGGCGTGAAAAACATCATCGCCGTGGCCTCGGGCAAGGGCGGCGTGGGTAAATCCACCACCACCGCTAATTTAGCGATGGCCATGGCGCGGATGGGTGCGCGCGTGGGTGTGCTGGATGCCGATTTGTACGGTCCCAGCCAGCCGACCATGCTGGGCGTGCAAGACCGCAAGCCCG
>ERZ772909.2017-NODE-2017-length-10600-cov-3.687245_pt1 | contig 10600 bp, 8 predicted proteins | sample MGYA00511137_ERZ772909 | MGnify/ENA primary metagenome ERZ772909 (study PRJEB29015, sample SAMEA2738095) | human oral metagenome | biome: human oral; feature: human-associated habitat; material: saliva | place: China | collected 2270 ... | reverse complement strand
CAGTGTCGATGATCAAAAAGTCAAGCCCATCAAGCTCGCTAGCCTCATCTAAAAATCTCTCAAATAAAAATTGATTGTTAAATTTCAAAATTTCATCGCCGCTCTCGCCAGGGATAAGGATCAAATTCTTATTTATAGGTATCAAGATATCTTTTAGGCTGCACTCGCCTTTTAGCACGTGAAGTAGGTTTTTGCCCATTTTAACGTTTAAGATAACATCAAGGTTTGCAAGGCCGATATCAGCGTCAAAAAGCCCTACTTTATAGCCATTTTGCGACAAGACATTTGCCAAATTTGCACTTATCGTGCTCTTGCCAACGCCGCCTTTGCCACTTGTAATCGCTATAAAATGAGTATTTTTAGCCTTATTTTGAGACTGGACTAAATTTTGTAGTTTTTGCGCTTGGTTATTCATCGCTAGCCTTTTGCTTTGTAAAGCCGTCAAACACGCACTCTACTAAAAATTCGCTCCTTGCCTCCACAAGATCATCAGGCACCTCTTGACCCACGCTAAAGTAGCTAACTGGCGTGTTTGTCTCATATATAAGCGAAAAGACGTTGCCAAAAATTTTGGTCTCGTCAAATTTGGTGATTATTAAAGTGTCGATCTCTAAAAATGAAAATCCATTATAAATTTCTATCAGATCCTCGACCTTTGAACCAGCCGAAAGAACTAAATTTACATCGATCTTTGCGCCACTATGCTTTAAAAATTTATCAAGTCTTTCAAGCTTTTCTTTGTCATACTGCGAATTTCCGGTGGTGTCGATTAGTATCACGTCGCAGTAGCTAAGCTGCTTTATGGCGTTTTGAAAGTCCTCGACCTCTATGACATCAAGGATCGGTAGCTTCATCATCTTAGCGTACTGAAATAGCTGCTCGACCGCTCCGATACGATACGTATCAAGCGTGATGATGCCCGTTTTATAGCGCTTTTCGTTGCCATAAGCAAAGCGAGCCGCGAGCTTTGCAAGAGTCGTCGTCTTGCCAACTCCGGTTGGACCAACTAGCATCATTATGCGCTGTTTTTTATCACTTAGCTCTTTTCTACAAGGCAGCATATTTCGCAAAAGCGAGTAAAAGTATCTTTTTACCGCGGTTGGGTTGCTTTTCATAGAAACTGGCAAATTTTCAAGCGTCGTTTGCATGATCGCCTCTAAATGCTCCTCTTTCATGCCGCTTTGTTTTGCCAGCTTGTAGATGCTAGCAAATTCTGGCGGGATCGAGAGATTGTTGCGATTTGGGGCTTTTTCGTCCCAGATCATGTCAGTTATCAGCCCTATTTTCTCGCTTAGCACGCTTACTTGCTTTGCTACGTCGTCTATTTTTTTATTCATGCCATTTGTATTTGGCTCTTTTATCTCGTTCATATCGACATTTGCGATCGCGCTTATCTCTTTTGCGACGTCTGAGATGTTTAAAAGCACGCTCTCATTTGGATCGTAAGGCTCGGGCGAGGTTGTCTTTGCCTCAAATTTAGCAGGCTCCTCTTTTATCTCAAATTTTGGCTTTGGCGGCTCGTAGTTTTTACTAAATTTAGAGTAGGCATTTTCATAGTTTATTGCTTTTACATTTGGCTTTGGCGGTTGCTTTACCTCGTCCTCTTCGACGCTTACTAAAATTTCATAAAGCGGCTTTTTGTTTATCGTTTTGGCTTGAATTTGCTTTGTGGTAACGAGTATGGCCTTCTCGCCGCACGCCTCTTGAGCCTTTTTCAAAGCCTCGATGGTGCTCTCGCCTGTAAAAGTATGAAATTTTGTAGCCATTTATATCCTTTAACCTCTCATAAGCCCTAGTGGCACGATCACGCTAAGCCTCTTACCAGCCCCTGGGTGCGGGACGATAAGGCGCGGCGTCTTATAGACTTTTTTACTAAAATACAAAATATCCAGATCAAGCGTGCGTGGCGCATTTTTAAACGTCCTCACGCGCTTAAATTTACTCTCATAATGCCCCAAAATTTTTAGCAAATTTCTAGGACTCATAGATGTTTGTAAATTTATAACAGCGTTACTAAAATCATCCTGCGCTTCGTAGCCAAACGCCGCATTTATAAGGATTGGCGAGACTTCAACTACATGAAACCTGCTATCGCTTGTAATCGCTCTTATAAATTTATCAAACCTCTTTGCGCTATCGCCGATGTTGCCACCCATACCAACTAGCGCCTCATACTTAAACTCATCTCTTTTATGAAAAAAACTAGGGCAAAAACGGCTTTTTACGATCTTTCTTGCTCCAGCTAGCCTCATAAGATCTCACACCCACCTTCTCTTGCGACCACCACGTCCTCGATGCGCACGCCAAATTCATTTTCTAGATAAATTCCAGGCTCCACGCTAAAGACCATGCCCTCTTTTATGAGCGTTTCGCTCCTTGCTGAGATGACTGGAAGCTCGTGTATATCGACGCCCACGCCATGTCCTGTCGAGTGAAAAAAGGCCTTTTCATATCCAGCCTTTGCTATGACACTTCTTGCCACAAGGTCTATCTCGCACGCCCTAACGCCAGCTCTTGCGACCTTTATCGCAGCAGCCTGAGCCTCTTTTACGATCTCGTAAATTTCTTGCATCTTGGCGTTTTTAAATTTTTGCTCCTTTGAGAAGTTAAAATTTTCATCAAAGCAAGCAGTTCTGGTGCGATCAGAGCAGTAACGCTTAAATTTAACCCCAGCGTCAAGTAGCAGCAAATCGCCCCTTTTTAAAATTTTATCCCCAGGCAGCGCATGCGCCTTTGCGGCATTTTCGTTTATCGCTACGATCGGATCAAAGCTAAGACCTAGCTCGTTTTTTTGCCTAAAGATGAGCGAGGCGTTAAAATGAAGCTCTTTTTCGCTCATCCCTTCGCCATTTTCACGCACAAATTTAGCAAATTCGTCAAAGCATTTTGCTCCAAATTCGCTAGCTTTTTTTAAAATTTTTATCTCATCTTCGCTCTTGCAAATTCTCTTTAGCCTAGAGAAATTTGCCTTTGGCTTGAAATTTATCTTAAAGCCCTTGCTAAGCGCGTTAAACTCGCTGATACTTAGCTCATCAGGGTTAAAAACGAGGCTGTTTGGCTTCATCTTTCTTAAAAATGCCCGCACCTCGCTTATTAAATTTCTCTGCGCCAAAAGAACGACCACGCCTGCATTTACGCAGCTTTTTGCCTCGAAATAATACCTCGCATCCGTGAAAAAGTATTTCACGCCATCAACGCATAGCAAAAACTCATTGTCGCAGCTGTAGCCGCACTCGTAAAATACGGCGTTTTCGTCCTTTAAGATGAAATTCATTGTGCTTTTTGATTTGCTCTTACTGCTTTGATTTGCTCAAAAATTTGAAGCATGCCTATCATCGCTAAATGATAGCCAACTGGTCCAAAGCCCACGATCTGACCTGCTGCAACTGGTGCGATGAGGCTTTTGTGGCGGAACTCTTCTCTTCTATAAACGTTGCTGATATGCACCTCGATAACTGGCAGCGCAACCGCACTTAGCGCGTCACGGATAGCGATAGAGGTGTGAGTGTAAGCGGCTGGATTTATGATGATGCCGTCAGCATCGCCCAAGCACTCTTGGATCTTATCGACTAGCTCGCCCTCAAGGTTGCTTTGAAAAAACTCGATCTCAACGTCATTTTGATCGGCAACGATCTTCATTTGAGAGTGGATATCCTCCATCTTCATAACGCCGTAAATTCCTGGCTCTCTAGCGCCAAGCATGTTGATATTTGGGCCTTGGATAACCATTATTTTTAGCTTCTTATCCATGTCACTCCTTTTTGATTAAATAGCCCAAATTATACATTTTCGTTCCTAAATTTTCGCTACAATAACAAAAATTTAAGGCTAGAAATGGAAATTTTAAAAGCAAAAAAGATCATCACTGGCGGAGAAAATCCAAAAATTTTAAGAAATTCTTGTGTTGTGATTGAAGGTGATAAAATTTTAGAAATTACAAGCGAAAAAGAGGCGCAAAAGAAATTTAAAGATGCGAAAATTTGCGACTTTTGTGAGAGCGTGATAGCCCCAGCCTTCGTAAATACACACGTTCATTTGGAATTTAGCTCAAACGTTAGCACCCTAAAATATGGTGACTTTATAAAATGGCTTGGCTCTATCGTCGATAAAGGTGGCGAGCTAGCTAAAATGGACGCTAAAAAGGCGATGAATGAAGCTATAAATTCGCTGCTAAAAAGCGGAGTTTGTGTTATTGGCGAGATATCTAGCTTTGGCTCTGAGCTTGAAATTTTAGCCGCTAGTCCGCTAAAAGTCGTGCTTTTTAGTGAAATTTTAGGCTCAAATGAGCAGATGGTTCAGCAAAATTTGCAAAATTTCTTAGCCAAATTTGAAAAAACAAAGGGCTATAAAAGTCAAAATTTCACCCCAGCTATCTCACTGCACTCGCCCTACTCTGTGCATCCAAAGCTCGCCAAAGCCGCCCTTGAGATAGCTAAAAAGGATGGTCTTCTTGTAAGCACGCACTTTTTAGAGAGCAAGGCTGAAAAGCAGTGGCTAGAGCACGGCAGCGGTGGCTTTAAAAAGCATCTTTTAAGATTTAATCCGACCCCAAAGCCAATGTATGACGCAAATGGCTACTTTGAGATGTTTCTTGAGATCAATACTCTCTTTACACACTGCGTTTATGTGAGCGATTTTGCTAAATTTAAGCCTCATCACAGCGTGACACACTGCGCCGTTTCAAACAGACTGCTTGGTAAAAAGGCGCTAAATTTAAAAGAAATTTTCAAAAATAACGTCAGTCTAAACATCGGCACAGACGGCCTTAGCTCAAATATCAGCCTAAATTTCTGGCATGAACTAAGAGCCGCCCTTTTTACCCACGCTAGCCTTGATCTAAACGAGCTTGCCACTAGGCTTTTTGTCGCTGCAACGCATGGGGGCGCAAAGGCACTTAGGACAAATAACGGCGAGATAAAGGCTGGACGTGCGGCTGATATCGCAATCTATAACGACCTAGAGTGCGATGATAGCGAGCTAATACTTCAGCTCATACTTCATACAAACGAGGCTAAAAAACTATATATCGGAGGCAAAATTTGCAAATTTTAAGGCTTATTTTTAGAGGAATTTTGGGAATTTTTAAATTTATCAACAACTACTTTAAGGCGCTCATATTTTTACTCATCTTATTTTTTATTTTCGCGCCAGATGGCAAGATGAAAGAGCCAAATTTAGCCCGCATCGACATCACCGGCACGATAGTGGATACTAGTGAAATTTTAGATGCGCTCGAAAAGGCAAGGCTGGATAGCAACATCAAAGGCGTGCTGCTCTACATCGACAGCCCAGGCGGCGCGCTAAGCCCGAGCGTGGAGCTAGCCATGGCGGTCAAGCGACTAAAAGAGAGCAAAAAAGTGCTCGCATACGCAGCTGGCAACATGGCAAGTGGTAGCTACTACGCTGGCGTAAATGCCGACGCCATCATCGCAAACCCTGGCGCTTTCATCGGCTCGATCGGCGTCATCATGCAAGGGGCAAACATCGAAAATTTAGCCAAAAATTTAGGCGTGAGCGAGCAGGTGGTGAAGGCTGGCGAGTTTAAAGAGGCTGGCACCTTTATGAGGAGCTGGAGCAAGCAGGAGCGTGAGAGCTTGCAAGGGCTCGTAAATGACGCTTATATGCTCTTTGTAAGCGACGTGGCGGAGGCTAGAAATTTAGATATCAAGAAAAAAGACGAGTGGGCAAACGCAAGGGTCTTTTTGGCGCACAATGCCCTAAAAATGGGGCTAATAGACAGCCTTGGTAGCTACATAGACGCTCAAAACGAGCTAGCAAAAATGAGCCTCGTAGATAAGCCCATCTGGCAAGAAAAACCGCAGCTCGAAAAGATAATGGAGAAATTTACAAAGCAAGGCATAAACTCGCTTTTTGGTGCATTTTTTGAGACAAAGCTTAGATAAATAGCTAATTGGTATCAACAAGTGCAATAGCTATTTTTAACAAAATATCTAAAAATTTTCCCAAAGAAATATTTAAAAATTATTAAATATGTCGATTTAGAGAATAATTAATTTATACAAAAATTTAAAGGGAAATTATGAGATCAATAACCAATAAGATCGCCTTGGCACTCATTATTCTTCTTAGCGTTTGTTTTATAGCTATGTCAGTTGTAAGCTACAATAATGCAAAAGACAAAGTTATCAAACTAGTTAGTCAAAATCAAGATCAAATTTTAAAAGATGCAAAATCAGTAGCACAAAGTTTTATTGCTGATTATAGCGATGCTTCAAAGAGGCTTACTAAAAATTTGACAAATTTAAATAGCGATGATGAATTTATATCTAAACTAAAAGCAGAAAAAGAAAACTCTAATGATATTGTTGGCGATATCTATTATGGCATAGAAAGCGAGCCTAAACTCTATGTAAGCACCGGCGAAATACTAACTAAGGAAAAAGATGATTATGACGCTAGGACAAGAGACTGGTATAAGGAAGCTAAAGATAGCGGCAAAACAGTCTTTTCAGAACCTTATGTAGATGCAACAACAAATAGGTTAGTCATCACATTCTCCACTGCACTTTATAAAAATGGTAAAGTAGTTGGTGTAAGCGGTATAGATGTCGATAGTCAAAGCATTGCTGAAAAACTGCTTAACATGGGAAAGACTGAGTTTGGTTATATATATTTTATGAACAAAGATGGCGTAGTTTTAGTTCATGATACATTAGATCTACTTGGCAAAGCAGTAAAATCCACAAAACTTTTAGCTCAAAAATATGCAAATAAAGATTTTGATGAGAATGGTCTCATATCCTATACAAACGAAAAAGGCGAAAATGTAACTGCTAAAATTTTACCTATAAACGACGACGGCTGGCTCGCAGTTGCCGCTATAAACGCCGATACTTTCACGAGCCAAACATTGCCCCTCCTAAAGATCCAGCTAATCCTAGCAGTGCTATTTATCGTTATCCTCTCAGCATTTGTCTATTTCTTACTTAAAAAGTCTCTTAACCCTATAAAAACTATCCAGTCTAAGCTTGATGATCTATTTAAATTTGTAACTTACGAAGCAAAAGCACCAAGCAAGTTAGAGGTAAGATCAAATGATGAATTTGGCGAGATGAGTAAAGCTATAAATGAAAACATCGATAAAGTCGTAGCTGGCATCAAAAAAGATAGCACTATGATAGATGAGCTAAATAAGGTAGCAAATTTGATGATCAAAGGAAACCTTGGAGCAAAGATAGGCTCAACTCCAAACAACCCATCGCTAAATGAGCTAAAAGAGCTACTAAATAAATTCTTTACATCTATCTCAGCAAATTTAAAGGGCATAACAAATGTTCTTAGCTCATATACTAAAAATGACTTTACAGCAAAGGTTGAGATAAATGAAGAGCTAGAGGCTGATCTAAAGGCTATGATACTTGGAGTATCAAACATGGGTGAAGTAATTTGCACTATGCTAAACTCAAATTTAAATGATGCCAAGATGCTTGAAGAAAAGGCTACAACTTTGGCTTCAGCTATGAAAGAGCTTACACAAGGTGCTAGCACACAAGCAAGCTCACTTCAAGAAAGTGCAGCTGCAGTTGAGCAAATGTCTAGCTCAATGAATGCCATCTCTCAAAAGACAGCTGATGTTATAAGACAATCAGATGAAATTAAAAACATCATAACTATCATTAGAGATATAGCAGATCAAACAAACCTTCTAGCACTTAATGCTGCAATTGAAGCTGCACGTGCAGGAGAACACGGCAGAGGATTTGCAGTTGTGGCTGATGAAGTTAGAAAACTAGCTGAAAGAACTCAAAAATCTCTAGGTGAGATAGAAGCAAATACAAATGTCCTAGCTCAATCAATAAATGAGATGAGTGAATCAATAAAAGAGCAAAGTGAAGGTATAAATATGATAAATGAGTCAGTTGCTCAAATAGATCACCTAACAAAAGAGAATGTTGTAATTGCTAATAGGGCTAATGAAGTAACAAGTGATGTTGATAACATGGCAAAGACAATAGTAAGTGAAGTAAGAAAGAATAAATTTTAATCAAGCCACTTCATAAATCTTCATAAATTTCAACCTAGTTTAGACTGGGTTGGAATTTAATAAATTGTCTTTTAAATTTAACTCTTTAAATTCTGGACTTTAACTTTAATCTTTGTGCTTATCTATAAATTTCAAATTTTAGCACTCAAGAATTATCTATCAAATTTTAAAATTTCCGATTACAAACTAAAAATGTTTTTTACAAGAGAAGTTCGAGCAAATTTTAAAATTTGCAAAGCAAAAAAATTGTTTTAAAAAATTAGATCGCGGACTAAGCCGCAATCCATTATAGATAAACTGGGATATTTGTATGTTCTAAGAAAAATCTTGATGTTCCGCCAAGGACCATCTCCATTAGTCCGTTTTCGCCGTATCTGCTAGCTACGATAAGGTCTGCATTTCTATCATTTGCAGCTTTTAAAAGTGCCTCGCCAGGTATCGTTGTAGTTGCTATAACTTCAAAGCTAGCACTGATATTATGAACCTTAAAATACTCTTCGAGCTTTTTAAGATTTAGCTCGGCGTTATCGCCAAGGCTTGCTTTTGAAGTGATACACTGAACCTTTTTAGCGCTCTTTAAAAGATCGATCGCGCCAGTTAGGGCTCTTGAGCTTTGAGTTGTTCCTGTCCAGCTTACAAGGATGTTATCAGCCCTAAATTCACGCATCTTTCTTGGGATAACGATCGCATTTTTGCCGCTTTTTAAAACAGCTGACTCAAATGTGCCAGTGATCTTGCCATCAAGTGGCACTGCAGCTACGACTAGATCGCAAAATTTACTCTCTTGCTCAACTATGGCGCTTCTTTTTCCATTATGGATCGTGAAATTTGCAGTGCAGACATCTTCGATGACCTCATCGCTCACTTTTATGCCTAGCTCGGCGCAAATTTTATTAAAAAGCTTTTCGTTCTCTTCGTGCTCAACCGCAAGCTCTGACTTGGCTGATTTTAAAAATTCCTCAAAAAGCACTCCACCACGAAGCGTCATTTTCATATTATAAACCACGCTTGGATCTAGTTGGCAAGTGAGGATCTCCATGTGAGCTTTAAACCATTGTGCAACCTTTAAAGCACCGTAAATTCTTGGCTCGATATCGTCCCCTGCTCCTATTGGAAAAAGCAACTTTTTGTATTTCATCATCTATCCTTTAAAAATTTATTCAACCAAAGAGAGCGAAATTTTGTTTCCTTTTTGCTCGCTCACACACACTTTTACCTGATCGCCTACGTTTAATGGGCTCTTTATCTTTGAGATGTGAAGCAGACCATCAACACCATCTTTTAACTCGATAAATACTCCAAAATCAACCACGCTTTTTACGCTTCCAACAAACTCATCTCCGATATTAAATGTCGGTTTTACACGCTCTTTATCGTGTTTAAACGGCTTTTTGCCAAATGAGCGAGAGTTCTCTTTTGAAGTGATAGAGATGATGTAGTCTTTTGCTGCATCGACGTTTTTCTTAGCGCCGCCTGCGATTTTAACCTCGCCTTTTTCTCTATCAAGGTCGATCGAAACTTCAAATTTCTCGATGATCTCTTTTATAGTCTTGCCAGCTTGACCGATGATATCTACGATCTTGCTTGGATCAACGTTAAATAGCTCAAGTTTTGGAAGCACGTCTTCGTTTATCTCTATATTTTTATCAGCCTGTGTCATTAGAGCAAGGATGTGCTCTCTGCCGCGTTTTGCTTGATAAAGCGCCTCTTTTAGCACTTCTAGGCTGATGCCTCCAAGCTTGATGTCCATCTGAAGCGCTGTGATGCCATCACTTGTGCCAGCAACTTTAAAGTCCATATCGCCGTCGTGGTCTTCAAGACCCATGATGTCAGTTAAAACAGCGTGCTTATCACCTTCAAATATAAGACCCATCGCAACACCAGCGACTAGTTTTTGGGTATTGACCCCAGCTGCTCTAAGTGCGAGCGAGCCACCGCAAACGCTAGCCATAGAGCTTGAGCCGTTGCTCTCTAAAATTTCTGAAACGACCCTTATCGTATATGGAGAAGCTAGATCGATGCTTGGTGCAAGGGCACGTTTGGCTAAATTTCCATGTCCAAGCTCACGTCTGCCAGGAGCTTTAAGTGGGCTTGCTTCGCCGACGCTAAAGCCTGGGAAGTTGTAGTTAAACATAAATTTCTCAACCAAAGGAGCTTTTTCAGTTAGGATGTCATACATCTGAGCATCGCTATCTGTGCCAAGAGTGGCGACAACTAGCGCCTGAGTTTGCCCTCTTGTAAAGAGGCATGAGCCGTGAGCGTTTGGAAGGACATTTGTCTCGATGCTAATAGGCCTAACCTCTTCAAGCCCACGTCCGTCAGCTCTAACGCCCTCGTTTATGATCTGCTCTCTTACTATTTTCTTTTTATATTTACCAAGGACATTTGTGATGACAGCCTCGTCCCAGCCCTCTTTTTGAGCGACCTCATCACTTGAAATTTGTTTTGCGATCTTGCTAAGTTCGCTAGCGCGCTCGCTTTTTGCCATTTGATTGATCGCGTTTTTGACTTCAGCTTTATAAAATTTATCGATATAAATAGCGATATTTTCATTTTCTATCTCAGGTTTTAGCTCAAGTGCTGCGTCCTCTTTTT
>ERZ772909.2016-NODE-2016-length-10612-cov-5.055413_pt1 | contig 10612 bp, 8 predicted proteins | sample MGYA00511137_ERZ772909 | MGnify/ENA primary metagenome ERZ772909 (study PRJEB29015, sample SAMEA2738095) | human oral metagenome | biome: human oral; feature: human-associated habitat; material: saliva | place: China | collected 2270 ... | reverse complement strand
TGCGAATACTCCTCTGTATAGTCTGACACTATCAAGGCTGAGGCATAGATTTTATCACTCTCCATGAAGGTTGGAATGCCGTTTTCCTCAATTGTAAAAGGTGGCACACCATAGTTACCTACCAATGGGAAGGTCATTGTTAGAAGCTGCCCCGCATACGAAGGGTCTGTCAAGCTCTCTGGATAACCCATCATAGCTGTATTGAAGACTACTTCACCAGCCACCGGGGCATCGTATCCAAACGACTTTCCATGGAATTTTGTTCCGTCACTTAGGACTAAAGTTACGTTCCTCATTATTACTTAGTATTGTTGAGTTGATTGTTTTTATGTATTTCTTGTTAATGTTCTAACACTGGGAAAAGGACGTATAGTTTGTGCGGTTAATTCAAGAGAAATGTCTTGAGCGCACAAGCCGTACGTCCTTATCTATAGAGATTAGCTCATGTTATGCTTGAGGTGTTCATGTTCATAATAATTGATGAAGTTCTGGTTGACCAGTCTCATACCACCTGGAGTAGGGTAGTCACCCGTGAAATACCAGTCACCAGGATGGTTCGGAATAGCATTATGTAGACCTTCAATGCTTTGGAAAACAAGTTCGACTGGCGTCGTCATGCCCTGCGGTCGGAGTATCTCTACAATCTTTTGATTGATTTCTTCTATGGTGAAAGGCTTATAAATGGCCTTTACAGAATTATTGAGATGTTCTCCTTTAGGTTTGGCAACCTCTTTCTTGCAGGCCTCATAAACCTCATGTAGAAGATTCTCCATATTCCGCTCACGTATTAACTCAATGGTTGCACGGAAGACACAGAACTCTTCTGGACGTGGCATGTCAATGCCGTAATAGTCGGGAAAGCGTATCTGTGGTGCACTGGAAACAATGACAATCTTCTTTGGATGTAGACGATCTAAGATGTGAAGAATGCTTTCCTTGAGAGTTGTCCCTCGAACAATAGAATCGTCTATGATTACTAAGTTGTCCTTGTAGGGTTCGATACTCTCATACGTTATATCATAGACATGAGAGGCGAGGTCATTGCGTGAATTACCCTCCGTGATAAATGTTCTTAGCTTGATATCCTTCCATGCTACCTTCTCAGCACGTATTCCTTGCTTTAGAATCTGATGGATATCTTCTTCTGAAGGGTTGCTCCCCAAGGCTACTATTTGCTCAACTTTTCGTTTGTCAATCCATTCTTTAAAGCCATGAGTTAACCCATAGAACGCTACTTCTGCAGTGTTAGGAATAAATGATAAAACCGTGTGAGTTGTATCATAATTGACTGCTTCTAGGACACGTTCTGTCAATTGTTGACCTAGTTTCTCACGCTCTTTATAGATGTCTCTATCCGATCCACGAGAGAAGTAAATACGCTCAAACGAACAGGCCGAATAAGTCTTTGGCTCAAGTATCTGCTGTAGGCTTGATTCTCCCCGTTTGTTAACTATTAAGGCTTGACCCGGTCTCAACTCTTGTATGTCTTCACATTCTAGGTCGAAGGTTGTCTGTAAAACGGGGCGTTCACTAGCAACTACTACGATCTCATCGTTCTTATAATAGAATGCAGGACGTATAGCCCATGGATCTCGAATAGAGAACATCTCGCCTGAACCTGTTTGTCCGCAGATAACGTAACCACCATCGAAATGTTCCATGGTAGTCTTGAGAACATTACTTATTTGTATGTTATCTTCAATATACTCAGTGATGTCTCGTTTAGTAAGTCCAAGTTCCTGTGCCTTCACAAAGTTGCGTTCAACTTCACGATCAAGCCTGTGTCCCATGAGTTCTAATAGAAGGTAAGTATCGCTATAGATGCGTGGGCATTGCCCTTGGTCAGTCAGTTTCTCAAATATATCCTCAATATTTGTCATATTGAAGTTGCCACACATACATAGATTCTTTGCCTTCCAGTTGTTGCGACGTAGGAAGGGATGGACATAAGAAAGACCACTCTTGCCAGTAGTTGAGTACCGGAGGTGGCCCATATAAAGCTCTCCCGCAAAGGGAAGACTAGTTTTTGCAAAAGAAACATCAGACAATTGCTCCTGTGATAAGCCTTTATAATGCTTGTGAACATCAGCAAATATCTCTGTAACAGCATTCTTTCCCTCTGCTCGCTCACGGAACATATACTCGTTACCAGGCTCGGATGAGAGTTTCACAGCAGATAATCCAGCTCCTTCCTGACCACGGTTATGCTGCTTCTCCATCATAAGATAGAGCTTATTTAACCCATACATCCAGGTTCCATACTTCTCCTGATAATACTCTAACGGCTTTAGCAACCTAATCATTGCTACTCCGCAATCTTCATGAATGTTCTTTTCCATTTATAAGATGTATTGTCTGTCTTTTACAATTACCGATGTTTACTAATCTTGTTTGTGTTTTTGTTACCAGCTTATAAGCATTCTCCGTCATTTTGGATACCCTGTTGAGTATCCTAGATGATGGTGATTTCTGAGACTATTACTCTACTGTAACAGACTTAGCCAGATTACGTGGTTGATCCACATCCTTGCCTTTGCAAACTGCAATATGGTATGCCAAAAGCTGTAATGGGATTGTTGCAACCAATGGTTCTAGACATTCCATGCAATCAGGAAGCTCTATTACGGCATCTGCAATATGAGAGATTGTCGTGTCACCTTTAGTTACTAAGGCTATAACCCGACCTTGTCTTGCTTTTATCTCTTGTATGTTGCTGCGTACTTTCTCGTACATCCCGTTCTGCGTTGCGATAGCTACTACAGGCATATCAGAGTCTATCAAGGCAATAGGACCATGTTTCATCTCTGCTGCGGGATAGCCTTCTGCATGAATGTAAGATATCTCCTTTAATTTTAAGGCACCCTCCAAGGCTACGGGGTAACTAAATCCACGTCCCAAGTAGAGGAAGTTTCGTGCATAAGTGAAGGTGCGTGCCATATCTGCGATTTGGTCATTTACCTTCAACACATCCCTTATCATATTAGGAATTTCTGCCAATTCTTTAACCGTACGCACGTATTCTTCGTGTTTAATAGTCCCTTTAGCATTTGCTAAAGCTAGTGCAAACATCGTTAAGACAGTGACCTGTCCAGTGAAAGCCTTTGTAGAAGCAACACCGATTTCAGGGCCTACGTGGATGTAAGTTCCTGTATCAGTTGCACGCGGGATACTAGACCCGATGGCATTACAAATACCATAGATGAAAGCACCTCTAGACTTTGCTAACTCTACAGCAGCAAGTGTATCGGCTGTTTCTCCACTCTGTGAAATGGCAATGACAACGTCACTATCGTTTACAACAGGATTACGATAGCGGAACTCACTGGCATATTCAATCTCTACGGGAATCCTACAGAAGGTTTCAATCATCTGTTTGCCGATAAGTCCAGCATGCCAACTTGTACCGCAAGCAACGATAATGATGCGCTTAGCATTGAGTAGTTTGCTGCGGTAATCAATCATTGCACTCAAGGTAACATTGTCGTGCTCCACGTTAATTCTACCTCTCATGCAGTTTGTCAAACACTCTGGTTGTTCAAAGATCTCCTTGAGCATGAAGTGATCGTAGCCTCCTTTTTCTATCTGACCAAGGTTGATATCTACCGTACGAACCTCTGGAGATAGTTCTTCATTGAGGATATTTACGACCTTCAACTCCTCTCCTAACTTCATTACTGCAATGTTGCCATCATCAAGGTAGACAACTTTATCAGTATATTCAATTATCGGACTAGCATCCGAGCCGAGGAAGAATTCACCATCACCAATGCCTACTACAAGTGGACTCTGCTTTCTTGCAGCAATGATGGTATCAGGGTTACGCTTATCCAAGAGGGCTATAGCGTATGCACCAATTACTTGATGTAAAGCCAACTGTACTGCCTCTAGGAGACTAATGTCCTTCTTTGTTTGTATATAATCAATCAGTTGAACCAACACTTCAGTGTCTGTATCCGACTGAAATTGTATTCCTTTCTCTATCAAATTATGCTTTATTTCTGCATAATTCTCGATAATTCCATTATGAATGATTGCCAAATTCTTTGATTGTGAATAGTGTGGATGCGCATTCACAGATGATGGCTCACCATGAGTTGCCCAACGTGTGTGAGCAATACCAATGTTCCCCGTGACGTTCTTATCAGTACAATACTCCTCCAAGTCAGCCACTTTTCCTTTTGTTTTATAGACATCTAAATTGCCATTATCGTCTATCAGTGCCACACCAGCGCTGTCATATCCTCTATATTCAAGGCGTTTCAAACCTTTAATCAGTATGGGGTAAGCTTCATGCTTCGTCCCAATATATCCTACAATACCACACATTTTACCTTAACCCTTTCCTTTTATAACAAATGAGAACACCCTTACACCCGATTTCTATCATCTAGCTCTGTTCTAGGCTAGGTAAGATATGGATGTCAAAGAATGTTCTCATTTTTAATATTTGCCTCTTTAATGAGGATATAAGTCCCCATTTAAAGATAGAATCTTACTTTCTTAAAACGTTAACCAATAGTGATGCTACTGATGTAACAATACCTATAAAGGAGAACCAAATGGTAGTAGAACTACCCACACCAGAGGTCTTTGCCTTCACAGAGTTTGGTTGAACGTATAATACGTCATTCTGTTGTAGATAATAATAAGGTGAGTTGATGATGTTAGCATCATTCAAATTCAGACGTACTGCATGCTTTTCTCCTCTTGCATCCTCACGTATCAACAGAATGTTATTACGCTTACCATATACACCTAAATCGCCTGCCTGCGCAATAGCTTCTAGAACACTAATCTTCTCAGTAGATACTGGTATCACGCTAGGACGACCTACTTCACCCATGACAGTAATGTGATAACTACTCATGCGAACCGTCACAACAGGGTTCTCGGTGCGTGCAAGGTAAGGTTGAATCTTACTCTTTATCAAGTCCTCACATTCAGTTTTTGTTAAGCCAACAACATGTGTCTTACCGATAATAGGGAAGTTAATGAATCCCGTGTTATCAACTAGATAGCCCTTGAAAGCCGTAGCTCCTTTGTCACCGCCTTGCAGATTGAAGGGTGCAGCAGCCTCTGGATTAGTTGTATTGACTGTGATGGTTAATTCGTCTTTAGGCATAATTCGTGCGTCAAAGAGACCACGTGAAGCGGCAAGACTAGTCGAGTCAATATTCTCCACATAGGTGAAGCCCTTGCTAGAACCACATCCTGTCATTGCCATAATCATAGCTACTGCTATGAGAGATAAGATGATTTTTTTCATTTAAAAAATAGCGTGAAGTCAACTATTAATAATTCTTTTCTGCAAAAATACGACTATTTTTTGAGAATTACAAGCGAATAGCTTTTTTTCTCTTAGGTGATTCGTAAAATAGAGTTGACCTATAAATATTAATGCTACCTTAGCCTTTCTATTGCTTGATTTGTTCTCTCTTTTGGGGGAGATGAAATCCTTTTACGATTGAGCCACTTTACAATATTGGTTGTAAAGCCATTGCTGTTGTTCTGTAATTGTTAAGTTGCTGTTATCTAATTCGATAGCATCATCCGCCTTACGGAGCGGTGACGTCTTACGATGGGTATCGATATAATCGCGTTCTTGTACATTCTTTAGAATCTCATTGAAGTCAGCATCCATGCCTTTATCCTTCAGTTCGTCGTAGCGTCGTTGGGCACGAACTTCTGCTGAAGCTGTGACGAATACTTTTAGTTCTGCATGTGGGAAGACCACAGTCCCGATGTCTCTTCCGTCCATAACGATGCCTTTCTCTGCACCCATTTGCTGTTGTTGCTCCACGAGAGCAGTACGAACGAAGGGGAGGGCAGCGATAATGCTGACATGTGAAGATACTTCCATTGTTCGGATTTCGGTCTCAATATTCTCTCCATTAAGATAGGTGTCAGGTCGTCCTGTTGCTTTATTCAACTGGAAACTAATTTTAATTTTACCCATCTGTGCCTTTAGTTCCTCTTCTTTTATCGAGCCATCTGCATTGAATAGATGATTACGTAAAGCATAGAACGTAACAGATCGGTACATTGCACCTGTATCTACATAGATGTAACCAATCTTCTTTGCAAGGTCTTTAGCCATCGTGCTCTTACCACATGAGGAGTATCCATCGATAGCGATAGTTATCTTTTTCATTCTGAATCCGTGTTTTGTTTTATCTATTTAGTACTGCTTTCTTGCGCAGTGAGTGCAAAGTTAATAAAAAAAGTAAGATGTCTATGGTTCGAAATAGATTATTTGTCATTGTATTCATTTCATATATTGAGTTGAAAGGAATGTCTACTTCTATTTGAGAAGAGCGTTTCTTTAATGCGAAGAGAGCCTTTTTTCATGGCAAGGAAAGGCTCTCTTCAAATAGAGAAGAGTGCCTGTTTAAGTCTATACGAAAGGATATTCAATTTGAGAAGATTTCTTCGATAGCTGCTCCTAGATAATTATTATGTCAGTAGGGGTGTGTTTGATAAATTCTAGAAATAGTACCCAATCACTCAAATCATGTGTAATTACAAAGATAAATAAGGTTATCTGTATCTAATGAAACAATTATTACTTAAAATGAATAGGCAAGATTGACTAAGACGGAGCTGCTAGCAGCATGATACTTGCCATAGGCTAAGTTTAGTTTGAAGCGCTCGAGATTAATGCCACCACCCACACTAAAGCCTGCTCCATGCGCACTGGAATCCTCGTTGGTACCGATGGTCATTTCGTCAGCTCGGCGGAAGTTATAACCCCCACCGACCCATATATTGTCTGACAAGAGGATGTCTGCACCAAGATTCAAGTGATTGATAAAGCGGTAATCATAATGAGTTAAGTCAACGAGAGTTGCAGATAGTCGCACAGGTAAGGCTGCAAAGGTTTTGCTCACACCAACTTGTACATCCATAGGCATCTTTCCATAGTTTTCTTCGTAAGCCTTGATTTGACCGCCCAAGTTCTTTGCCACCATTGAAACAGACCATTGGTAATCAGGTTCAAACCAGTTGAGACCGAGGTCAACACCTACTGCCATGGAGCTGTAATTACCGATATAAGAGTTGATAAACTTCGCTGTTATACCTCCCACGAGATTATGTGCTAATTCGTAAGAAAATATCCCTTCGATTGCAATCTCACTAGCATTAAAGGTTCCTATCTGTGTGTTGTTCTGGTCATACTCCTTCATCTTTCCATAGTTCATGTACTGGACTCCTCCTGCAATTGTGCCTTTCTCACCCAAAGCCTTTGTGTAAGAAGCACCCATGTAATTGGCACCACTCATGTAATTCATATAACTCAAACCTATCGTCTTATCGCTTACCGATGATGCAAGAGCAGGGTTAGAGAACATCAAAGCAGGGTCATCTTCAATAATTGTAATATTATCTCCACCTAAAGCAGCAGCATGTGCACTAACAGGAAGACGTAAGAAATTGTATTCAGTTTGGCTCTCTTGAGCCCATAACATACAAGTGAAAAGGGTTGAGATGAGCGTTAAAACAAACTTTTTCATTTAATCTAAATTAATTTATCGGGCAAAGTTACAGCTTTTTCCGAATATCTTATTACTTTTGTCTTTGGAACTGCTTAAATAGTAGAAGGTACGCTTCTCGGGTATAGAGCAGTATTTCATATAACGGCAATAGCTATAGTTTAGTATCTAACAGTGGAGATTAAAAAGTCAAAAAAAGCAGATTTAGAGAATAAGCGATGGGTTGGTTTCCTGTTGGGAATCATCATTGCCCTATCTATCTTCTTTGTTGCTATGGAATACAATGCCAATCCTTCAAGCGATGATGATACTAACGTGAAAGCCTTTAAGAATGTGACTCTTCACGATATGGATATGTTGCCAGCCATTGACCAGCAAGACTTAGCAAAGACAAAGGACGATAAGAAACCTACAATTGAGGATCTTTTGAATCTTAAACGTAGGGATGTCCCTAATAAGGTGACGCCTCACGACGCTGGTAGTATGAACTCGAATGACAAGAAAACTGCTGCTCCACAAGTGAGTGATGTTCCTATCGTTATGCCAATGGTCACCACCTTGCCAGATCCACCAAAGGTGCAGGAAGATGCCAAAAAAGTGACGGAGAAGATGACAGATGATCCATCACAAGTGGAGGTGGAACGTTATGATGATAAGGTTAGTAAGCGTATACTCTCGGATACACCTACACCTCCTGGTGGCTGGGTTGAGTTTATGAAATGGCTTACAAAGACTTTACAATATCCTGCGGATGCAAAGAGTCAAGAATTGCAAGGTACTGTAAACATTACTTTTATCATCAATGTTGATGGTTCTGTGAATGATGTTACGATTAAGAGTGGGCGTTATCCAGTGCTAAATGCAGAGGTTTTGAGAGTCTTGAAGACCATGGGGAAATGGAAGCCAGGCATACAAAAGGGTAAAAAATGTCAGTCCTTAGTGGAGATTCCTGTTGTCTTTAAACTTTCATAATAAACATGTCTTATAGCTAGAAGATGGCAATATCCATTGAAGTTTACCTATGAAGTGAATAAATATTTGTAATCAACCAACTTAAAACAATCCTATATGTTTACTGCTGATGAAATCCTATTTAAAGTAAATGATTATATAAATAACATCTCATATAATCGTAAGCCTTGGAGCTTATATGAGCCTATTAAATATGTATTGTCACTGGGTGGGAAACGAATCCGACCGATATTGATGCTTCTTTCTTACAATCTATTTAAGGATGATCCAGAGTCGATTCTCTCACCAGCATGCGCCCTTGAGACATATCACAATTATACCTTATTACATGATGATTTGATGGATGATGCTCCACTTAGGCGTGGACAGCAAACTGTACATGTGCGTTGGGATGCGAATACTGCCGTTCTTTCGGGTGATTCCATGCTTGTTCTTGCCTTTGAGCGGATGGCTAAGTGTAATGATAAACACCTGCGTGAAGTGTTGAAACTATTTACTACTACTGCTTTGGAAATAGGCGAAGGTCAGCAGTATGATATGGAGTTTGAGACACGAAATGACGTCAAGGAAGAGGAGTATATAGAGATGATTCGCCTGAAGACAAGTGTTCTTCTAGCATGTGCAATGAAGATTGGTGCCATCTTAGCAGATGCCCCACAAGAGGATGCAGAGAACCTTTATAAGTTTGGAGTACAGGTTGGTTTGGCCTTTCAATTACAAGATGATTACCTTGATGTGTATGGTGATCCAAAGGTATTCGGTAAGAAGATTGGGGGGGATATAACGTCTAACAAGAAGACATACATGCTAATTAATGCCTTCAACAAAGCTAATGTTCGCCAACGTAAAGAATTGGAGAAATGGATTACATGTGAGCATTTCGTGCGGGATGAAAAGGTTGAAGCTGTGACCAAACTCTATAATAAGATAGGTGTTGACAAGATGGCTATTGATCGCATTAATTACTATTTTGAAGAAGCAAATAAGTATCTTGCTGCTGTGAATGTGAGTGATGCTCGTAAGCAAGAATTGGTCACTTATGCACAAAGAATGTTGCACCGTAAACGATAACTAGTTCATTATAATGATAATAGATACACATGCTCATTTAGATGTTGAAGATTTCTCTGAGGATCTTCCAGAGGTTATTTTGCGAGCACAGCAGGCTGGAGTGGGGAAGATATTCCTACCAGCAATAGACTTAAAGTCTGTAGATACGACTTTAGTTGTATGTCGACAGTTTCCTGATGTGTGCTATCCAATGATTGGATTACAGCCTGAAGAGGTACGTGAAGATTGGCAGATAGTGCTTGAAAAAATGTATGCTCGTTTGAAAAAATCTATTAAGAAGCAGGCTGATGGTACGGCTTTACCTGGCGAAACATTCATTGCTATAGGAGAAGTTGGACTTGATTTCTATTGGTCACGTGAGTATGAACAAGAGCAACTTGCAGCTTTTGAGGAAGCTGTCAAATGGAGTGCTGAGACGCAACTACCCTTGATGATACATTGTAGGAAGGCACAGAATGAGATGTTGCATATCATGCGATTGTATGAAAAAGAATTACCAGGTGGTGTCTTTCATTGCTTTACTGGTAATCAAAAAGAGGCAGAAGCCTTCCTTCGTCTTGAGCATTTTGCATTGGGTATAGGGGGCGTTTCAACCTTTAAGAGTAGTCATTTGAGGGAAGATTTACCTGCTGCTGTTCCTTTAGATCGTATTGTTTTAGAGACAGATAGCCCTTATATGGCACCAGTACCATATCGTGGTAAACGGAACGAGAGCTCATTTATTATAGAGGTAATGCGTACATTAGCAATGAGTTATGATGTTGATGAAGAAGAAATAGCACGTCAAACGAATGTCAATGTAGAACGTATCTTTGGCATTAAGGTGTGAGACTCTGTTATCGAACATAATACTTGAAACTCAGGAATCTGTTTTTGTAGAGGATGTTAAGGTTCAAATATAATGGATATTATCGTCTTAAAGAATATTAAATAGTAACTCCTTTATGTGAATTTATCAAACGAAAGGAGTAATTTTGTACACATATATTTTACAAGTGGATGCTTTTCTATATGTGAAGAAACTAGGAAAGATGCTCGAGTGGTTGAAGAGGCACGCCTGGAAAGCGTGTATACCCCTA
>ERZ772909.2015-NODE-2015-length-10619-cov-44.171999_pt1 | contig 10619 bp, 11 predicted proteins | sample MGYA00511137_ERZ772909 | MGnify/ENA primary metagenome ERZ772909 (study PRJEB29015, sample SAMEA2738095) | human oral metagenome | biome: human oral; feature: human-associated habitat; material: saliva | place: China | collected 2270 ... | reverse complement strand
CCAAATCTAACCCCCGCGACACGCCGAGCCAGACACACATTTTGACCCTTAACCCTAAACGACTAGCAGCAGATAAAGCGTTTACTGTCACAGAGGTATCTTCAAGGTGATCAGGGGTGGTTGTAGCCGTGATAATCATCGCGAAATCAACCAAACCAGCACCACTAGCTTCCTCGCTAGCCACTTCACTAGCCGCAGCTAACTCGCTAATACTACGGGCACTAGGACGAGCGCCAGCAGCGTTAGCCCTAGCATGGTTAAGATCCCTTTCAACCACGCTAGGAGCTTTAGCCGCGTCCATTGGCTGATACAGGATTGTCACTCTTTTACGTTGAACGTCCCGGTTAGGTTCAAGCAAGCGTGAAAGAACAGCTGACTGTACCGCGCCGCGTGGTGGGCAAGTCATAGTCCAAACCCTGCTAACCGCACCATCATGACGGTAAGAAGAAAAATCAGCTTGCGCGAACACTGGGCCGCTTTGAGACCAGTCCAGGTTAATGGTTTGCCCGGCAGCTAGTGCTTGATCGAAAAGTTCTTCACTATCAGGGTCATACGCGCTACGCACTAAACGCGCCAACTCGTTAACGGTTACTAGGTGGGTAGCCCCACCACCAGCGGCCACCAGGCCTTGCGTTAAACCAGGTAAACGCGAAGCAATCTCACGGCCAGCAATCTCTTTGTTTTTACGGCCACCTAAAGCAGCCAGGTTAAACGTTAGGGTTACCCACACACGTACCTGGTTTGACCCGGTTGATTCATCTAACACACCCTCGATAACCTCACCAGCTACTTGCGGGCAGTTAGCTGCCCGCCGTGAAGTTACCTCACGGTTTAAACGCCCACCCGGATCAGGTAATGACTCGATAGTGATCGAAGCACCAGTTATACCTGACTCGTTAGACAGGTCTCCTATCCACTGCCCCCAGTAAGCGACCTGAATATCAACGGTTTCTTGGTCAACCAGGTTAGAACCAGCAGGGGTTAGACGTATCACTACAGCAGCAGTGTTGTTAGGGTGTTCAACAAGCGCGAAAGAACGGTTCCAAGAATCAACGTATTCGCTGACCTTACAGCCGCTTAGGATCCCAGGCAGAACCAGACGTTGAGAAGTTTTTTTAGTGGGTGCTAGCGCGCCACCACGAAAAACAGTATTACCTTTAGCTTTGTTTAGGCCGAACACGATTTTTTCTTCCGCTCGATCTATCAGGTTTACCTGGTGTTTGTCTTTGGTGGTGATCACCCAACCCCAGGCTGCTAGCAGTATCGCGCCGCCAGCAGCCCAGGTTATACCCCGGTTTAAACCAAGGATGAAAACGATACCCACCCCAACTAGTGCGCCGAGGCTTTGGGTAAGAGTTAGATTTAAAAATCCGTAGCTTACCGGGCGGCGCCAGCCACCATAAGTGCGTACATCCACGAGTTAGTTTCCCTGGTTTGTTGTTTCGTTAGCTGCGCGGTTTACACCTTGGACTACAGCAGCAGCGCCTTTAGCTACTCCTACTGCTACCGCGACAGCTGGGTGAGCTGCTGCTGCTCCACTAGCGCCACCAGCCGCGCCACCGCCAGCAGCGCTACCACCGCCGGCGCTAGAGCCAGCGCCAGTAGATGATCCACCCGGGGCAGGAGTGGATTTTGAACCACTCGGTGTACCACCGGAGCCGGAACCAGAGCCACTGCCGGAACCAGAACCAGAGCCGCCACTGGAGTTGGAGCTGTTTTGGCCACCACCGCTGCCAGAGCCGGAACCGCCACCAGCGCCAGCTGTTTGCCGTGACCCACTTGGGGTACCACCATCACCGCCACCGGAACCAGAACCAGAGCCGCCACTGGAGTTGGAGCTGTTTTGGCCACCGCCGCCACCGCCGGAGCTGGAGTTACTAGAAGAGTTAACGTTTCTAGCTCCAGTCGGTTGGCTTGATCCTTCGGGCATTTTAAGCATGCCCATAGCCCCACCACCGCTTAAAGGCGCAGCGCCTTCAATAACTGGGGATAAGAAACTAATTAAGGCGGGCAGTGCCAGGGTCGCGAAAATCAGGAGCATAATACCCATGAGAAAACGACCTAAATCGTCAATGGAGTGCTCGCCTAAAATGTCTTTGTCTTCAAATAGCTTAAATGCTATTGCGTAAATTATTGAGGCGAATGGTTTGTATAGCACGAAAGCTACCCACCAGCCAAAAAGTTTCTTCCACCAGTTAAGGCCGGTCTTAGTCGTCATGGTGGAACCAACCACTGGGACCACTGAGCAGATCAGTATAAGCATGGCTCCTCGCGCATACATTAAACCAATTTGCATTATTGTTACAACAAGCCCTATAAGTCCAGCAAAAACAACTATACCAGGCGATAGCGATGCTACTCCTACGGTTATAATATTTTTTCCAAAATTTTTATTATCACCCTTCATTGATTCATTGATAATCCAGTTACTGATCTCATCGCTGAAAATGTGGGCCAGTCCTGCGAAGGGTATAAATAAAAATGATACCCCTATCATTTTTGCTATACCCATGACTAGGTTTTGCAGTTGGGCGGTCCCCCCGTCGCGTGCTAGGGCTAGTTGTATTCCAGCGCCAATCAGACAGCCTACCGCAGTAACTGCAGCCACTGGTTCTAAATAGGCGTTCATCCACGAGGCGATACTGCCGTCAGTATCCACCGCAGGTGTTTTCACTTCTATCCAGAAACTCCCCAGCGTTTTTAGCGCTTTCCCTAAAGCGTCACTAATAGCGTCACGCCATGACTCGACGATAGTATCGCGTACAGCCTCTACAAAGTGACAGCCAAGATCTATACCACACTTCTTTAGGGGTAAAATCATTAAAGGATCCATGGAACCATGCCAGCGCTTTCTATAGAACTAATTTGTACTATATCTAGCGGCTCATCTGGGCCAAGTTTAATTTTCCAGTCGCCCTTATCCCAAATTAGGGTAAAGGTGCTCTGAGCCAGGGCAGAGTACTGAGGTACACGTATAGCTAAACGCACAACAACATTATTTTCATCAATCACCTGAATGCTGTAGCCAACATTTTGTACAGCTGTGCTATTTCCCGAATTTTGAGTCTCAGCTAGCAGGCGTTTTTGATTATCATCTTCATATGTAGTTGCTTTAATTAAATCAATTAATTTGTGACCACCAGCGCTCAATGCCTGAAAATTAGCGGCAGCCAGAATTGCACCCTCACTGCTATGGGCGTAGCAGGTGGGCACATCACCATCAGCCCGCTTAGCCGGACCGGTCAGGTTGTTGTAGTAGTAGGAGGTGCTATCAACAAACACTTTGGTGCGCATAGTCGGCATGTTTACTTCCCTTGTGGGTTTGAGCTCCGCCCCAGCAAGGCCACACACCGAACCCCAGGTATCAACTTTCCCAGTAGGGTTAATAGAAGCCTGACTAGTGGCAGGGACAGTATTGCCAGGGCGCGGTTCACTCAAATCAACGCGACCACCCCCAGTCGTCACCGCCGGAGCTGGAGCAGGCCCGGCTTTAACCCCACCACCGCCATCACTAGTCAACGACCAAACCAGGGCGCCAACCAACACAAGAATAACAACGAGCGCGCCAACAAGGGCTAAACGCAAATTTTTTTGTGCTTCCATAACATGTCACCAGTTAAAGAGTGTTTTAACGATACCGGTAGCAGACAGAATAATGATTCCACCAATGATCGGCCACGCAACATAAGCAAGCTTTTCACTAGGCTCACCACGACGCTGGCTAATCGCGATCATCACACCGCCAATGATTAGGCCACCAAGCACGGCCACAGCCCCAAAACCCATAGCCCAGTTCAAGAACGTGGTAATAGGCGTATTAGCCTGGTCAGGGAGCTTGGGAGTAGGTGAGGGCAGGCCATCCATCCCAATCAGGGCAGCATTGACAGCAAAGTTGAACATAGTCTTTTCCTTTCTATGGTTTTTTAAACAGGGCAAGAGCTTTTTTAGCCAGCCTTTGAGCCCCTCGATCAGGAGCTAGAGGATCGCAGCGCCATGCCTCTACCCAGGGGGTGCAAAGGCTGGCAGGAAACGCCCCACAAGCGGATAAAAAAATTTCATTAACCCCCCTAGGGCGTTTTCCACCACTATCGGGCACCCACAACACCCCACGTAAAACGCAGGCGCCAGCCAGGCCGCTAGCCCACTGCAAAGCTGCCGCGTGAGCCGCCTTAATGCCACTAGCGTTCCACCTAGCCACAATCACCACCGGGACAGGCTCACTAGGAAAACAGTTAAGTTCTTCAGTTTCCATCAGTCGTGCCCAGGTAGAAGTACCAGCACCACCATGAGCCCCAACCACCACCAAACCAGAACCTTTAACCAAACCGGACCTAACAGCCAATGACTGCTGACCAAAACTAGCGTTACCAGGCGACCATACCGGGGCAGGATCAGGCAACACCACAGGCGCCGCTTTAGCGACCGGTGACGGCAACGGGGTCGTAACCCACGGATTAACCTGACTAGCACTCACGCCCTTAAGTAACTTTCGCGCGCAAACACCACCCCATAAACGCCCGCCCTACCCGCGAAAACAAACCTCCACAAAGAGAACACACATGAACTTTGAAGAAGATTTGACCCTGTTTGTACGCCACACCTACACCATCTGGTACAAAACCCGCACAGGTAACGACCTGGTAGGCCAAGAGTTCACCTACAAAGACGCCCTAAAAGAGATCAGCTCCCTCTCTAAACGCATGCGAACCGCGCAACGTCACTTCAAAATTACCTACAGTGTCAGCGTCAGCGCTGTAACCCCCGAACTAGAGCTAGACCAAACCCCTGACGTCAAAGCCATCACCCAATGGATCTGGAAACAATTTCAAACAGTCCCTCCCAACCCCAACCTGTTCAAGGGACTGCCCCCAACCCTAGATGTGAGCTAGGGAACATAATTAGGGGGGTGTCATTTTGACACCCCCCCTTTAGTCCTAGACGAAATCGATTCCTTCAATCACGTCACACAACAGTCTCTCATATCGAGGCTTATCCAGCTCAAAAAATGGTTTAGCCTCACCACGTGTACCACTCGCCAGAGTCATCAGTTTACGAGCAGCTTTAGGGGTTAAACCTAAAGCCGCTAATTTCGCGTCAGTAGCAGCCAGCGTGTGACGACGCGAGACATCATAGCTACACACAGCTATATCAACCACCCGCAAGACATAAGCCCAAGCTAAGCTCTCATCCACGCCACACAGCACCAGGTCAGAGATAAGCGGGCCATAAATATTTTCTACGGCATCCACGTCTGCGCCCGGTAAACGCTCGACCTGATCAGCCCCACTGACCACGGCTTTGCCCTCCATCAGCTCAGCCTCCAGGGGAAGATCCTGGCTAGCATTAGCTTTAAACGACATGCGAGCCACTAGCACTGAAAGCATCGCCCACGAATCACGAGCTCCCAAAACCTGGCGAGTTTTTACACGCGCGACCTGCCAGGCCCAACCTAGAGCATCATCACGCGCTTGCTCCAGGCTCATACCTAAAATAAGGTTTTGCCGCACACTATTTGATAAGTGTTTAATGTTTTCTTTCAAATAGTTGGCAAGTAAGCCACTAGACTCATCACACCAACCATCGCAAGCGGCTCTGTAGACCAGCTGCCCTAACTTGTTGCTACGCGCTGGTACCGGTAAAGCTGACTCCACCATCAGCGCAGACACAGTCGACGTGGTTTCAGACGAACTAAAGCTCATAGCTTTTATATTCAGCTCATACCGACTAATGCCTTGCCCACCATCAGCACGCCACCTAGGCACCACAGACAACACTGCCTTAGTTTCTAGCCCCTTCTTAGCCCGCGCGACACTACGCGAACTTAACCCAGTCGAACGAGCTAAAAAGCTATTCGAGGCCAGAGCAACACCACGCCAGTCCGCTAAAAACGCGATCTCCCGCACCACCAGGCCCTCAGAGGCGGTCAAGCCAGTAAGCCGATGCGCCCAGAACTGCCAATCAAACTCCCACACACCAACCCCCTAAAACTCACTAGACTACAGACACTGCTCGTAAGGGAGTTAAAAAGAGGGGAGAGTTTAAGCTGGTAGACCTCGCTTTAAAGGCCTACCAGCCCTTTAGTGTAATACTCAAAGCCATGCAGGCTTTAAGAACTTAACTTCGCTAGGATTTACCCATCCATTTAGCCGGAGCCCTCTCAGGACGCGGCAGCCGCTTATGCCCTAGCGGCGAAGGAGACGGGTAAAGCATTAGGCCCTTGTCAGTTTCAGTAAAAACCGCTTCAGGATACACCAACGAAATCAAAATAAGCTTAGACGTAAAAGACTGTTTAAAGCGTCGTGGCCGCTCTGTCTGGCTGCCGAACTGTGCCTGTAACGCCTCCCACGGCACCAGGGTCGGACGACGAGCCACAAAAAGCCTGTAACTAAGCCATAGATAGATATCCATAGCAAGCGGGCCGCCCTTCTCTGAAAGGAGCTTCAGGGCGCGCATATCGGTAGGGATTTTCGCAGTCAAAACTGACTGCACAAACGCACTAGACAAGCGAACATTGTTGCCCCAAAGAGCCTGCTGATCTGGCACATCATAATCCCACCAAAGTTCATAGGCCTGGGACACTGGCATCCTATACAGCCGCTGACGCCTATCACCCAGCAGGCTCCTACCCCGATCCTCACTAAAGAGAATGTCAGCGCCAAACAAACGCCGCGCCTGCTCACGCATCAGCCTGCCCTGCTTGCCCCCGTAGGGCAGGTCAAGTAATTTTAAAAAGTCGCGCATCGAATCGCCCAGCTCAATCGTGAGTGATCCATCAGACTCCAAATCGGCTTCACGCAGCACAACCTGGGTGGAAAGCCAAGGCAAAATCAGGCGAGGATACTTCCCATAGGGAAAAGCAGGCACCGGCTGACCATCAGCATCAATATCCAACAGCGGATTCAACTGCAAGCGCATGGGGCCGTTTTGACGCACCCAGGTAATTGCCCCATTAGTTCCAGGATCACGATACGGCAGGGAAAGCTGGGTAAAAATACGCGAGCAAAACCCTATTGTCTCTTCGGCGTCCTCTCGCAGCGCCATCATCTCATCCACCCAGGCGGCAGACTTTTTAGCACTCTTGAGGGCGGCGATACTTGCTAGCAGGGGTTTGACTAAATCTTTGCCAGCATCATCGCTAGTAGGGTCATTAACGGGTATGATAGCCACGGCTACCGACCCCCTTTCGTGTGGAGGGGTTGGTACGCAAGCGCCATCACAGAGCTAGGAACTCTGTGGTGGCGCGCTCTATATGCGATGCGCACCATTTACTTACAAAGTTGAGCCTATCACCACGGCGGTTAGGGCGCGAGACTTTTAACCCACAAAAATTTTAGGAACCCTTTTAACCCCAACCTATTGACATTTTAGGTGAAATATGATTACGACGCTTTTAGGTGGATTGTGGGCAAAAACCGTCAAAACTGCCGTCAGGGTGGGTACTTTAGGTGCGCTTTCGGGTACCCGAAAAATCAGGGTGGGTACTTTAGGTGCGCCCCCTACTTTTCGTTGATTTCACGCGGTTTTACCTGTGGAAAACTCTGACAATGAGGGAACCGATTTTTGGAGGGGGTGGGTACTTTAGGTGCGCTAGGTGGGTACTTTAGGTGCGCTCAGCACCCACTTTCCCCTACTGCCATAAGGCAAAAGTAGGTGCTGCCAGAACTATATACCAGAGTCTTACTAGCCATAGTGGGGCCTGTGGATTCTGTGAATCTGTGGAAAACCATTTTTTGGAAGGGCTCATGGACTGCGCTAACGCGCAGACTGTTTTTTGGTTCGCTAGTATTTTTATCGGCTACGCCGCTAAAAACCGCGAACCCGCAACCGCTAGTTTCCAAAATCTGGGCGTTTTCCGTAGTACACTCACAGATCAAGAAGCGTGTTTTCCCCGCGCAAGCAGGGATGATCCCTTCTAGCGGCATCTGCTCAAGGTCAATGCCACGTTTTCCCCGCTCACGCGGGGATGATCCCCCCTTCCATTACAAGGGTTTTGGTACGCAAGGTTTTCCCCGCGCAAGCAGGGATGATCCGGATCGTTTATGGGGTGGGGTCTAGCAATAGCCCCCACCCCTAACCCCACCTCACCGAAGAGATGGGAGAACAACGTCCCACAAACGATCGTTTAAGACCAGCCATCTACACACAGCCCTAATACAGCAACACGCCGGACCGAAACCGCCGCCCATAAACCCAGTAACTCAAAACCCCCACCAAGACGTTTTTGGACAAGCCGAGTACACTGCTTTTAAGGCACGCGCTGAGCGTCATAGAAGAACTTCGCACACAAACCATGTTCGCCAAGCTCGCTACAACCTCACACAAGCCCCACAGAGGCCCTAACAAGCCCTACCCGACCAATTCCCTACGGTGGACTTCAAACGCCCCACAGCAGCGCCCAGGAGTAGCTATATGAGCTTAGTTGGTTACGCCAGAGTATCCACCCGCGAACAAAACCCCCAAGCCCAAGAAGCAGAACTACTAGAAGCTGGAGCCATACGAGTCTACGTAGACCATGGAGAATCCAGCCGCATCAAAGACAGACCCCAATGGCTAGCCTGCCTCGACTACCTACGCCCAGGAGACACCCTTGTTGTGCGCAGACTCGACCGCATCGCCGGAAGCGAGAAAATGGCCATTGAAACCATTAACGACCTAGCCCAACGAAACATAAACATAAAAAGCCTTACCGAACCTGACATAGACACAACCACACCCATGGGCAGAGCCCTGTTCGGAATCGTTGCAGTATTCGCCCAACTACGCGTTGACACAATCCGACAAAACACCATGCGAGGCCTAGCCCACGCCCGCGCCCAAGGAAGAATCGGAGGCAGGCCCACAGTAATGACCCCTGAACGCGTAGAAGCCGCCAACCAGATGAGAGCAGAAGGAAAAACACTCACCCACATAGCCTCAGTACTAGGAGTCGGCAGATCATCAGTATCACGCGCACTAACCAAACTAGACAGAGAAGCTATAGATAACTTAAAAAATCCCTATATAAATCAAAGACCCTGAAATTTCAGTATTAAATACAGTCTTTTTTCTTGGGATAGTCAAAAACTTGTTTAAAATCCCAAGAAAAAAGACTGTAACTATAGCTAGTAACCTAAAAAACACTCACGTGTATATGGTCGTAATGGCCACCAGCACAGTCGCTTGGGTCGTAAATGCCGCCAGCACCGTCATATGCATACCAGCCCTTATCTGGCTCCCAAATACGGCCCTGCCAGATGATATAGCTAATTCCATATTTTTTGGAATTAGCAATTAACCACTGGGCTGCACCATCACCAGCGACCTTTCCCGTAAGCGGGTCATTAGAGCGATCTGCATTCTCCTTATAACACCCATAAAACGGAATGTCGCAGGCCTTACCCATAGGGTGGTCAGAGGTCGGGTTGGCAGGGTGTGAATCCCAGCAATACAAAGCCGGAGTTTTAATTTGGGGATACTTAGCCATGACCGCAGTAATCATGACATATGTGCGTTTTGTGACTTTGCCTGAGTGTTGGTTCCCCGGGGTAGGATCCTCGTGATCTTGCGGCTCGGGTGGGTAGCCACCCGGAGGAGCGACATCACCCCCACCACCAGGAGCCTCATACTTAGATTTAGCCTCCAAAATACGGTGAACGTATTTAATAGTTTCAGGGAAATCTGGAATACCACCAGCATTAAGAACATTACCCAGCCCCGCATTATACGAGGCTAAAGTTAGCTCAACCACATCACCTTTAATATCACCAGATTTTATATAAGCCTCAACCTGGGCAGCCAGGTTACACATATATTTACCCTGGGTAGGGATTGCGTCAGCCGGATCCCAAACATTAATTTTGCCGTCCTTGTTAAAATCCTCGCCCACACTAGCCCACGTGCCGGGCATAAACTGCGAAATTCCTTGCGCCCCAGCGTAGGATTTTGCGTTGGGATTCCAGTTTGATTCAATCTCAATTTGACCCGCGATCAGCGACGGGGCAACCTGTGAGCACCTGCTACCAGCAGCTAGCACTAGGTCTCGATACTGGTCGGGGACGTTAACCAAGCCACCACCAGAACCCGACGACCCATCATCAGTATTTGTCGATAGGGGAGCACCAAAAATAAGCAGCAGCGGCAACGTTGAAAATATGAGGAAAATTATTCCTACAAGCCCTTTACTACTAGCCTTCATGCGTCAACCTTCCTTGAGACCTCGCACTAGCTAGTTACGCTTGCGCGCAAATCTGGCTAAACCTCAAACCCTTCATGGACGAAGGAAGATAATGATGCAACCACAAAGCACGCATCAAACTAGCATCATAGTGTCATGACCCCACAACATAATGACACTAAAACCACCCCCAAAACCAGCCCCACCTGCAATAACACGTAAAGGTTTCATGAAACCATGACATCATGAAGTTAAGATACTCAGGGATTAAGAAACCATTATCGCCTAGTATCTTTGACAAGTTCGCCCAAGTTCACCCAGCCCTCCAATGGGGTGAGGTTAAAGGATGTGGCGACCACATTCCCGGCCACCGGCTTTGGTGACCCAAGACTTTTGATGCAACGACAAGCCTTGCTTGTTGTTGCGCCGATAGGGGGTTTGGGGGGCTATCGCTAGCCCCCCAACA
>ERZ772909.2014-NODE-2014-length-10621-cov-4.509559_pt1 | contig 10621 bp, 8 predicted proteins | sample MGYA00511137_ERZ772909 | MGnify/ENA primary metagenome ERZ772909 (study PRJEB29015, sample SAMEA2738095) | human oral metagenome | biome: human oral; feature: human-associated habitat; material: saliva | place: China | collected 2270 ... | reverse complement strand
CCATTGCGCACGCTCCGCGCCTTCGTTTTGCCTTTCGCCCGCACGGAAGAAACAGCCGCTTCCGGCCTTCGCAAACGCCCCCAATTCATACGCGAAAGACCTCGCAGAAAATCGAAAAAGCGGGGAGGTATTGAGGAAAAATTCGCAGCTTTCTTTCGCCCATTCCGCGGCGTTCTCTAGCACAAATGGACTTCAACAAAACATAACAACACACAATTTCACCGCTTCACGCGCATACGCGCACATCAGTCGGTTTCCGTTTTTCACCTTCACCCTTCACCCCTCTCTCACATCATTTTGTTCCACAATGGGTTAGGTGTGAAGGAAAAGCCTATTTTTTCCTTCACCTCTTCCTTCACCCTCGAAATGAGGGGAAGCCCACTTTTACAGAAAAATCGCATTTTCTCTTTCTTTCTCCGCCGGAAGGTGCAAAAAAGTGGAGGTTTTCGCCCAAAAGTCTTCACCCAGAAATAACTGATCCACAACCATTTGCACAAGATGGGTGAAGGGGTGAAGGCTAAAAACGAAAAGTCACTGTGTGCGCATTATGCGCGCGTGAGGCCCCCGCATCTTCACTCGGAGCACCGAGCGCCCCCCCTCCTCCGCCCCGAGGCACTTCCCCCTCTTCGCGGCGCGCACTCGTCGTCGAGAGACTCGACCACCACTTCCCCACTCTGTACGCCCCCATCAGCCCCATTTTTCCACAAAAATCACAGGCAAACTTGTCCGCCCCCGAATAATTCGTATATTTGCAGTAGTCATACCTAAATGTAGACCGATGAAACGAAACTGTTTTTCCCTCTCTTATAGTCTGCTGGGCGTCCTCTTCTTGCTTTCGTGCCTCCCCTCGCTGGCCGACAAGAAACGCTCCGCCGACGCCCCGACGTCTCCAAGCATCCAAGACAGCCAGCTCTATTTCAGCGACCGCGTGTTTGCGGCTCCCGGCCGGTTGTTCATGCAGCGGGTCAAGACCATCCCCGCCGATGCCCCGATCGAGGCCACCGACCTTCCGGCCGGTTTGACTTGGAACGCCGACTTGCGGCGCATCGAGGGCAGCGTCTCCACGCCCGGTACCTATCGCTACAACATCAACCTGATACTCACCGACCGCGTGGACAGTGCACGTGTCCCCTATCCCGTCACCCTCACGGTCGACGAGCGCTATTTGAATTCCCGTCCTGTGATGGGCTGGATTTCGTGGAACGTGGTGGAAGGCGACATCTCCGACCGCGTGATTCGTTCGACGGCCGACCGCATGAATGAGCTCGGCTTGAAAGATGCCGGTTACCACTACCTCATCATCGACGACCTTTGGCACGCTCCTTCGCGCAATGCCGACGGCACGCCCCGAGAAGATCCGAACAAGTTCCCCAACGGCATGAAGTCCGCTGTGGACTACGTGCACAGCAAGGGACTGAAATTTGGCATTTACTCCGACGCCGCCGACAAAACTTGCGCCGGCGCGTTCGGCTCGTACGGTTTCGAGAAAACCGACGCCAACCAATATGCACTCTGGGGCGTCGATTTGCTGAAATATGACTATTGCCACGCTCCCGAAGATCGGACCGAGGCCGCTCTGCGCTATCGCACGATGGGCGAAGCCCTGCAGAGCTCGGGGCGCGACATCCAATTCTATCTCTGCGAATGGGGTGTGCGCAAACCCTGGGAGTGGGGTTCCGAAAGCGGCGGCTCGATGTGGCGCTGCACCTACGACACGCGCGACTGCTGGAAGGGGAAACCCGGCGGCATCGGCGTGCTGCAAAGCATCGAACTGATGAAGGACCTTTGGCCCTACGGCGGTGTGAACCGCTACAACGATGCCGACATGATGTGTGTGGGCATTCACGGCAAAGGCAAATCCAGCTCAGACCTCTGCGCCACCGGCCCGGGCATGACGCAAGACGAATATCGCACCCAGTTTGCCCTGTGGTGCATGTGGTCCTCGCCGCTGCTGCTGTCGTTCGACCTCAACCAGCCGCTCTCTGAAGACGACCGTGCACTGATCACCAACAAGGAACTCATCGCCATCGACCAGGACGAACTGGCCCAGCCGGCCGATTTTGTCGCACGCGAAGGCGATCTCTACTATTTCGAGAAACCGCTGAGCAACGGCGACGTGGCAATTGCGGTGACCAATGTGGGCGAGAAAACACAAAATTTCCGCTTAGACCTCTCCCGCTTCCCGCTGACGAAGGGTTTCCGTGCCTTCAGCGTGCGCGACTGCCAGCAGCTCACGGACATCGGTGCGGTGAAAGGCGGGTTCGACACAAGCGTGCGCAGCCATGCCACCCTGGTCTATCGGCTCTCTGAAAACATCGAGATTGGCAACATCGTACGCCGCAATCTGAAAAAGACGCTCGCGCCCGAAGAACCCAAAAAGAAAACGACTGTGCCCTCCACCTCGACTGCACCCAAGCGCGTCCGCAAGTAAAGAAATACCATAAATGGTTCACTGCGCCTTCGAGGTGCGGTTCCTGTCATTTCAATAACCTTCACATACCTCTAAATGAACAAGATCCTACTCACGAGTCTCCTCGCGATGTCGCTGTCTGCCACACCGGCGTTGGCCGATCACTTCACGCTTCCTTCCGGCAGCGCCACCGAAAAGGTGGTCGCACTGAGCACCATCGACCTCAAAAACGCCACCAACGGCAACAACAACATGCCGATTCAGCTCAACAAGAGTGTGCGCGGTGGCACGCTTAGCATTGCCGGCGATACCTTCGACTCTGGTTTGGGTGTTCACGCTCCGGGCAAAATCGTGGTGCGACTCAACGAGGGCGTACGCCGATTTAAGGCCACCATCGGTGTAGACGATGGCGCAGACAACAAACCCAACCACGGCATTGTGGGCTACAACGTGGTGCTCGTCAAGCAAGACGGAACGCGCCAAGTGAAAGCAACGGGCGTGATGAAACGCAGCGACAAGGGGCAGGCAATTGATGTGGATTTGACCGGCGGTAAATTCCTCATTTTGGAAACCACCCTCGGTAACAACAATGATTGGGCCGACCACTTCGACTGGGCCAATGCGCACTTTCTCTGCGCGCCCAACGCGCAACAACCGGAAGTGATCCCGGAAGCCGCGATGAGCACAACTCACGTTGTGAAACTTCCCGTGAGCCAAGAGAGCGGAACGGAATACATTCCGCTCAGTTCGATGGATCTGAAGAATGTCACGAACGGCTGGGGAACGATTCGCCCCAATAAAAGCATCGGCAACAACCCGTTGGTGATCGACGACACAACCTACGAAAGCGGTGTCGGCGTACACGCCAAATCGCGTATTGTGGTGAAACTCAACGGTGCAGTGTCGCATTTCCGTGCGATGGCCGGCGTGGACGCCGAGACCAACCAAGACGCTTCCGATCGTTCTGCCATTGTGGGCTATCGCGTGATTCTACGCGGCGAAGACGGCCGCGAGAAAGTGGAATTGGAAGGCACGGCACGTCGCCACGAGCAGGCGGTCAATGTAGACGTTGCGCTCGAAGGTTGGAAATATCTGATCTTGGAGGTGAACGAAGGCAACGGTGTAGACTGGGCCGACCACTTCGACTGGGCCAACGCCTACTTCGTGTATCGCGAACAGAACTCCACACGCCCGGTCATCGTTTCTGAAGCCGAACTGACGCCTTCGCTGGCCTGCGCCACCGAATTGTTCAGTCTCCCCAACACCCGTTTCCTCCACAAGATTGTACCCTCTGCTCCTTCGTCGACAGTCAGCGTTACCGATCTTCCCGAAGGCTTGTATTGGAATGAGCATCGCCACACTGTGGAAGGTAAACTCAGCACAGAAGGTCGCTACAACTACAAGATTTTGGTAACGACCGACGGCAACACGCAGACATTCCCGGCTTCGGTGACGGTGAGCAACCAGCTGGTACAGCCTAAACCGATGATGGGTTGGATCTCTTGGAATGTGGTGCAAGACAAGATTTCGACGCAAGTGGTGAAAACGGTGGCCGACAATATGGTGAAACTAGGATTGCGCGATGCGGGCTACAACTTCATCATCATCGACGACCTCTGGCACGCACCTCAACGCAACAGTGACGGCACGCCGAAGGAGGATCCTGCCAAATTCCCCATCGGTATGGGTGCAACCGTGAAATATGTGCACGATCAGGGACTGAAATTCGGCATCTATTCGGATGCAGCCCCCAAAACGTGTGCCGGCGCCTACGGCTCGTACGGCTACGAAAACATCGACGCGAAACAATACGCCAAATGGGGTGTCGACCTCTTGAAATATGACTACTGCGGTGCACCCGGCGATGCCGTTTCGGCTCAACAACGCTACAAGGCGATGGGCGACGCGCTCAAAGCTTCGGGTCGCGACATCCTCTTCTATATGTGCGAATGGGGTGTGCGCGAACCTTGGAAATGGGGTTCGACGACGGGCGCCACGACTTGGCGCGCCACCTACGACACGCGCGACTGCTGGCAAGGAAAAAGTGGCGGCATCGGTGTGACGCAGAGCATCGCCGCCATGAAAGACCTCTGGGCTTACTCGGGTGTGAACCGCTTCAACGATGCCGACATGATGTGTGTGGCCATTCACGGCACGGGTAAATCCAGCTCAGATCTTTGCCTCACCGGCCCGGGCATGACGCAAGACGAATACCGTACGCAATTTGCGCTGTGGTGCATGTGGTCGTCGCCGCTCACCCTTTCTTTCGACCTGACAAAACCGCTCAGCGCCGACGACAAAGCCATCATCACCAACGCTGATCTCATTGCCATCGACCAAGATGCGATGGGACAACAAGCTGAGTTTGTGGGGCAGGAAGGCAACATCTACTATTTCATGAAGGACCTCGAAAACGGCGACGTGGCCATCTCGGCCACGAACGTAGGCCCCACGCAACAGCAGGTGAAATTTGACTTCTCGAAGTTCTCTGCGCTCAGCATCAAGGGACGCTACTTGGCGCGCGATTGCCAAGCGCAGAAGACCTTGGAGAACGAGGTGGAAACGGGCTTCACGACCACTGTGCGTTCACACGCCACCGCCGTGTTCAGACTGACACTGAAGGGCACCGGCATTGCGCAAGCACGCACTTCGGCCTCTGCTCAATCCAACACGCTCTACGATCTTTCGGGACGACATGCCAACGGCGCAGCGTCTCACGGTGTCTATATCCGCGACGGCAAGCGCGTAGCACTGCCTTAATCTCTCGACAGGCGTCGACGCATCGACACCGTTCGACCGACCAATAACCAAAGATGGGGTGATTTCTTCGAGAAATCGCCCCATTTTTTCTTACTTTGCCTTTATCTGCCACCCAGTGCATTGAGAATCAGCGCAAGTATTTGTTTTTTCCGGGAGAAAGTTGTATTTTTGCGACGTGATGTGGCACTTTCGCCGCCTCCACTTATTTAGCGCACCAGCTTATGCAGATTCAAGAAATCGCACGCGCCCTTGAAAATTTCGCTCCACTGCCCCTGCAAGAAGACTACGATAACGCCGGCTTGCAGATAGGAATAACAGGGAACGAGTGTTCAGGGGCATTATTGTGTTTAGACGTGACGGAGGCCGTAATCGAGGAAGCCTCTCGCTTAGGGTTCAACTTGATTGTTGCGCACCACCCGCTATTATTCCGCGGGGTGAAATGTGTGAGCGATCGCACGCAGGTGCAGCGCTGCATCCGCCTGGCTGTGCAGCATGACATTGCCATTTATGCGGCTCACACGAACCTCGACAATGCACGCGGGGGCGTAAATTTCGAAATCGCGCAGCGCCTCGGGCTCGAACATCTCGACTGGCTTGCTCCCCTTGCGGGACAGGACGCCGGCAGTGGGTTGATCGGTGAACTTCCGCAACCGATTGCAGCGACAACCTGGCTCGAAACGCTGAAAAAGACCTTCGGTGTGGAAGCGTTGCTCTACGCTCCCGGTCCCAAAACTGAGGTGCGCCGTATAGCGCTCTGTGGCGGCGCCGGCGAATTTCTCATCGATCGTGCGGTGCAACTGGGTGCCGACCTATTTCTCACGGGAGAAATCGGCTATCATCACTTTTTCGGTCACGAAAACGAACTCTGGCTCGCAGCCTTGGGACACTATCAAAGTGAGCGCTTCACCATCGATCTGCTCGAAGGCATCCTTCGTCGCCACTTCCCCGATCTTCCCACGGCGCAAACCACGATTTGCACGAACCCCATCCACTATCTCTAAAAATGCGCGGCGAAATGCGCACCGACCGTGCCGCCTCTCCCGCATCCGGCTGAATAAAATACCACTTATCATATGGCAAGCAAAAAAGAAAATCCTGCTGACCTGTCTGTGGAACAGAAGTTGAAAAACCTCTACCAACTGCAGACCAAACTTTCCGAGATTGACAAAATCAAGACTTTGCGCGGCGAACTTCCTCTCGAAGTGCAAGATTTGGAAGACGAGATCGAGGGACTGACCCACCGTCTGAAGAAGTACGAAGAGGAGATCGACGCAATCAAAGCGGACATCACTCACAAACACGAGGACATTGCCACAGCGCAAGAAATGGTGTCGCGCTATGAGAAGCAACTCGACAACGTGAGCAACAACCGCGAATACGATAACCTGACGAAGGAAATCGAATTCCAGGGGTTGGAAATCGAATTGCTGAAAAAGAAAATCCGCGAAGCAGAACGCCTCATCGAACTCAAACAGGGCGATCTCGACCGCGGCAATGAGACACTGCGTGTACGCCAACAGGATCTCGAGCTGAAACGTACGGAACTCGACGAAATCGTTTCGGAGACCAAAGCGGAAGAAGAGAAATTGCGCGAAAAAGCCAAGGCACTCGAAACCAACATCGAACCGCGTTTGCTCACCGCCTTCAAGCGCATTCGCAAGAGTTCGCGCAACGGTCTCGGCATTGTCTACGTGCAACGTGACGCCTGCGGTGGTTGCTTCAACAAAATTCCGCCTCAGCGACAGCTCGACATCCGCATGCGCAAGAAGATCATCGTCTGCGAATACTGCGGTCGCATCATGATCGACCCGGAACTGGCCGGTGTGAAAATCGAAGCTCCCGTCGAAGAGAAGCCCAAGCGTCGCGCTACGCGCCGGAAAAAGACCGAAGAATAAGGTGCTTTCGCCGAACGAATAAGGCACTCTCGCTGCCGGCCGCCGGTCGCCCCCTGTTTTGTGGAGGAAATCGTAACGCGGCACCGAAAAAGGCGGGGCGGCGTGACCTCTGAATAGCCCTTCTGCTCGAAAACTCCGTGTCTCGAGCAGAAGGGTTTCGTTTTTCGGGCTTTTCTCCGTTCCCCTCCTTCTTGTTCTCCCTCTATCTCCCCTCCATTCCCTCTATTTTTCTCTGCTCTCCCTTCATTTTCTTTCTGCTCATGAAACTCCTTCTTCTTGTTGTGGGTCGCACCGTCGACAAGCATCTTTCAGCCCTGATCGACGACTATGCCGGCCGCATCAAACACTATGTTCCGTTTGAAATGGAAGTCATTCCGGAACTGAAGAACGCCAAATCGCTCTCTTTCGAACAACAAAAAGAGCGCGAAGGTGAACTGCTCCTTCGTTCGCTGAAAGAAGGCGATGCCGTTTGGCTGCTCGATGAGGGTGGCCGGGAATTCCGCTCCGTCGAATTGGCCACTTTTCTCGATCGGCAGCACAGCAGCGGCGCGCGCCGTTTGGTCTTTGTCGTTGGCGGCCCCTACGGGTTCGCTCCTGCGGTCTATGCCCGCGCCAACGGCAAGATTTCTCTCTCGCGTCTCACCTTCTCTCACCAGATGGTGCGCTTGTTTTTCACCGAACAACTCTACCGAGCCATGACCATTCTGCGCGGCGAACCCTATCACCACGAATAACCCTCTGTCAGCACGCATAAATCCGATCTCCTCCCATGAAAACCATGCTCTCCGCGCTCCGTCTCCTCCTCCTTTTCCCCGTCGCTCGTCGACACCTCGTCCACCTTGGCTTTCTTGCGCTTTTTTCCACATGGCTCCTCCCCTTTTGGGGACAACGGCACGAAGGGCTGTTTCACACCTCGAAAGCGCAGTCTGCACGCTTCCGCGCGTTGGAATGGAATGTGGAAAATCTCTATGATACCCTCCACGATGTGGGTTTCGACGACCGGGAATTTCTCCCCAATTCCGAACGACGTTGGAACACGCCGCGCTACTTTCACAAGCAATCCTCGCTTGCCAAAACCATTCTTGCCGCCGGTGGGCTGCAACCCGTCGATCTCGTCGCGCTCTGTGAAGTGGAAAACGACAGTGTGATGCACTTTTTGTGTCGTCGCACGCGGCTGGCCCGTCTCGGCTACGAATATCTGGTCACCCACAGTGCCGATCGTCGCGGAATCGACGTCGCCTTGCTCTACCAACCCGAAACCTTCGCGCTGCTACACAGCGAAACCTACCGCGTTCCGTACGACAGTCTGCGAGAACGCCCCACCCGCGACCTACTTCATGCCGCCGGCCGCCTCCCCTTCGGCGACACACTCGACGTGTTCGTGGTCCACTTCCCCTCTCGCCGCGGCGGCGCCACCATCTCCGAACCTTACCGTTTGCGCGCCGCAGGAATCTTGCGCCATCTGGCCGACAGCATCGCCCGCTGCCGACATACTCCGCGCCTACTGGCCATGGGCGATTTCAATGACGAGCCACACAACGCTTCTGTGAGCCGTGTGCTCGCGCCGACCTTCGCAGAACTCACCTCACACGCCACTCCGCTCCCCGCCGAAGGCCACGACGACATCGAAGGCAGCTATTATTTTCGCGGCGAATGGAGTCGCATTGATCAAATCCTCGTCTCGCCCACACTCCTTTCGCCCACAATGAAGTTCCACACCACCCCACAGTCTGTTCATCTCCTCGCTTTCCCACCTTTGCTCGAAACACTCGGCCGCGGTACGCTCTCCAAACCCTTCCGCACTTACCTCGGTCCGTTCTACCACGGGGGCATCAGCGACCATTTGCCGCTCTGCATCGACTTTTCCTATTGATTGCAGGTTTGTCTCCCACTCTCGTCCCCAAATGCGGGCAGCGGGAAAAAGAAAGGGAACACAAGCAAACGAACAGCGAAACAAGCAACGTCCGAACGGCGCAAACGCAAAGAAAATAGCAGACCAAAGAGAAGCCACAGCGACAACAAGCGCACAACGAGGAGCAAGAAATACAGCGCCCCACAGAAACAATACGAGAACAGGGCACGTTTCCCCCACGGCATCGAAATACTCCATTTACTCGGCGTGAAAACCACTCGATGAACACAAAAATTAATGGGACAGCCGTCATCACGGTGCCCCATTAACCAACACAAAAACTAAACTAGACTTAACTAAACTATTTTCTCGTTATCATCACGACAACTACATAGTGCAAATATAGACCTTTCGACAACATACTGCAAGCAAAGCTCCATAAAAACGGACGATCAGACGCGATTTTAACTCAAAAGTTGCCGTACAACACAAAAAAGGCCGAAAGAAAAGGGTCATTTTCAGTTTTGAGTCTTCGAGAAACCTTTCTCACGAAGTGGATGCGCCGGCAGAAAAAACCGACCTTCGCGATCCACATCCGCGTTTCCCACTTCGCGCCCCTTATTTCCCTGCCGCAGACGCTGTTTGCCCGCTCGCAGACATTATACAAACCTTCCACAGACGCCGATCCCTGCTCGCAGACATTGTTTCCCCGCTCGCAGACATTATATACCGCTATTCAGGTTTGAACGGTTCGACCATGCACTGCTGCAAGTATGCGTCTGCCAACACCATGGCCGCCATCGCTTCGACGATCGGCACCGCACGCGGCAACACGCACGGGTCGTGGCGTCCCTTGGCATGCACCACCGTCGGTTCCCCGGTGGTGGTCACCGTCGGCTGGTCACGCAGCAGCGTCGCCACCGGTTTGAAAGCCACACGAAACACAATATCCTGTCCGTTGGAGATGCCCCCTTGGATCCCCCCGCTGTGGTTTGTCGCCGTGGAGAAATCGGGTTCAAATACATCGTTGAGTTGCGATCCGCGCAATGCACAACCGGCAAAGCCATCTCCATATTCGAAGCCCTTGGCCGCGTTGATACTCAGCATCGCCGCGCCCAATTGCGCGTGGAGCTTGTCAAACACCGGCGCGCCCCATCCCGGCGGACAACCGCGCACCACACATTCGATCACGCCGCCCACCGTGTCGCCATCGGCACGCACCTCGAGGATCAGGCGCTCCATCTCGGCCGCCACCGCCGCATCGGGGCAGCGCACGGCGTTCGTTTCGATCGTATCGAGCGGCAGCTCGTGATAATCACGATCGAGCACCACCCGCCCCACTTGTCGGGTCCACGCCTTGATGTCCACGCCCAAATCGGCCAATAAGAGTTTTGCAAAGGCCCCTCCCACCACTCTGCTGATGGTTTCGCGCGCCGAACTTCTCCCTCCTCCTCGGTGGTCTCTCACGCCATATTTCATTTGATAGGTGAAATCGGCGTGCGAGGGTCTGAACAGCTCGCGCAGATTGTCATAGTCTGCCGAATGCTGCTGCTCGTTGCGCACCACAAAACCGATGGGGCACCCCGTAGTGCGGCCTTCAAACACCCCCGAAAGCAGTTCCACGCGGTCGCCTTCGCTGCGTGGGGTCGTGATCCGGCTCTGTCCCGGACGCCGCCGGTTCAATTCGCGTTGAATGTAGTCTAC
>ERZ772909.2011-NODE-2011-length-10639-cov-3.168367_pt1 | contig 10639 bp, 10 predicted proteins | sample MGYA00511137_ERZ772909 | MGnify/ENA primary metagenome ERZ772909 (study PRJEB29015, sample SAMEA2738095) | human oral metagenome | biome: human oral; feature: human-associated habitat; material: saliva | place: China | collected 2270 ... | reverse complement strand
TATCGGAAAGCGTCTCATAAGCACGGTTGATTTCCGCCGTACGCTCAACGGCATCCGGTTCTTTGCTCACATCGGGATGGTATTTGCGCACCAGTTTGCGGTAGGCTTTTTTAATGGCGTCCTCGTCCGCATCTTTGGCGACACCCAGTATTTCGTAATAATTTTTTTCTGTCATAAGTTCAGTTTCTCATGGTTATAAAAATCTAAATCCGATGGTGCTCTAACTTGAGTCGTCCGTGCGTATTTCAAGGCTTCCGGCAGGGTCTTGGACGGTGGCCTCTGGTTTTTCAGACGGCCTTCGGCGGGGATGCGTCGGTCAGCCTAAAAACAGGCGGTAGGCCGGGTTGCCGGTGTGGTCTTCGCAAACGTAGCCCACGCTGTCGAGGAAGGCGGCGAAGGCGGCTTCATCCTCGGCGGGAACGTCGATGCCGACCAGGATGCGGCCGTAGTCCGCACCGTGGTTGCGGTAGTGGAAGAGGGTGATGTTCCAGCTGCTCTGCATGTGGTTGAGGAAGTGGCGCAGCGCGCCGGGGCGTTCGGGAAATTCAAACGTAATCAGGCGTTCGTTTTTCACTTTGTGGCTGCGGCCGCCGACCATATAGCGGATGTGGATTTTGGCGATTTCGTCTTCGGTCAGGTCGGTGTTGGGCAGACCTGCGGCGGTCAGTTCGGCCGCGATGGCGGCACGGTCGGCCGAGCCTGTGGTTTGGATGCCGGCAAAGATGTGGGCGGTGTCGTCGTCGCCGTAGCGGTAGTTGAATTCCGTGATGCTGCGGTTGCCCAAGGTGTTGATGAATTTGAGGAAGCTGCCGGGGCGTTCGGGGATGGAAACGGCGAAAATGCCTTCGTTGCCTTCGCCCAGTTCGCTGCGTTCGGAAACGTGGCGCAGGCGGTGGAAGTTCATGTTGGCACCGCTGTTGATGGCAATCAGGGTTTGGCCTTCGCAGTTTTCGCGGGCGACATAGGCTTTCAGGCCGGCCAAAGCCAATGCGCCGGAAGGTTCGGTGATGCTGCGGGTGTCGTCGAAGATGTCTTTCAGCGCGCCGCAGATGTCGTCGGTGTCTACCAGGATGATGTCGTCCAAAAGGTCGCGGCAGATGGCGAAGGTGGTTTCGCCCACCAGTTTGACCGCCGTGCCGTCGGCAAACAGGCCGACGTCTTTCAGTTCCAAACGTCCGCCTGCTTCAATCGAACGTTTCATGGCGCAGGCATCGAATGTTTCCACGCCGATGACTTTGATTTCGGGGCGCACGTTTTTGATAAAGGCCGCAATGCCCGCCGCCAGCCCGCCGCCGCCGACGGGGACGAAAATGGCATCAATCGGCTTCGGATGCTGGCGGATGATTTCCATGCCGATGGTGCCTTGTCCGGCGATGACGTCGGGGTCGTCGAAGGGCGGGATGTAGGTCAGGCCGCTTTCGGCCACCAGTCGGACGGCGTGGTCGTAGGCATCGTTGTAGGATGTGCCTTTCAATACGACTTTGCCGCCGCGTTCTTTAACGGCGTCTACTTTGATTTGCGGGGTGGTTTCGGGCATGACGATGGTGGCGCGGCAGCCCAGCGTTTGTGCCGAAAGGGCCACGCCTTGCGCGTGGTTGCCCGCGCTGGCGGTAATCACGCCGCGTTCGAGTTCGGTCGGGCTTAAAGCCGCCATTTTGTTGTATGCGCCGCGTATTTTGAAGGAGAAAACGGGCTGCAGGTCTTCCCGTTTGAGCAGGATGTTGTTTTTCAGACGGCGTGAAAGATTGCGGGCGGGTTTGAGCGGGGTTTCGACGGCGACGTCGTAAACGGAGGAGGTGAGGATGCGGGTGAGGTAGTCTGCGTAAGGGCGGGTGTCCATGATGTTAAATTTTTTTACGAAAGGTAAAACCATACCCGCAGGTTGGTGCGAACGCAAGAAAAAGTTAGCAAAGGCGGGGGCTGTCGGTATAATGCGGCTTTTTTCGCCGATATGCCGCAAATGTTTAGTGCGGCGGCGGAAATTTTTCAGACGGCCTCCGGCCTGAAAACCCCATTACTTTCCCCATAATTCGTTGTCCTATGAAAAAATATCTGACTGTGGCGGCATTGGCCGTCGTCCTTTCCTTTCAGACGGCCGATGCCGCCCGTAGCAAACATAAATACAAGAACAGATACAAACGCCCCGTTGCGGCAGCAACTGCCGCTGCGGCGACGGCTGCCGCTTCGGCCGTGCCGGGCGAGAATGCCGCTTCCGAGCCGGACGTTCTGCCGCCCGAGCCGGTCCCGCAGGCTTCGACCGCGCCGGAAATCGCCGCCGCCGCTTATTTGGTGCAGGATTTGCAAAGCGGCCAGATTCTGACCGGCAAAAACCTCGACAAGCAAATCGAACCGGCATCGCTGACCAAGTTGATGACCGCTTATCTGGCCTTTAAAGCCTTGGAGGAAGGCCGTCTGAAAGCCGAAACCATGCTGACGCCGTCCGAAACCGCCTGGCGTGCCGAAGGTTCGCGCATGTTCCTCAATGCGGGCAAACCGGTGGCGGTGGGCGATTTGCTCAAAGGCCTGATCGTGCAGTCGGGCAACGATGCCGCCGTCACGCTGGCCGAAGCGTTGGGCGGCAGCGAGGCGGGCTTTGCCGACATGATGAACGCCGAAGCGAAACGCTTGGGCATGAGTAAAACCCATTTCGTCAATGCCACCGGCCTGCCGTCCGACGGCCACACAACCACCGTGCGCGACCTGGCTATCTTGTCGGCGGCGATTATCAAGGATTATCCGAAGTATTATCCGATTTACTCGATGCAGTCCTTCAAATATAACAACATCGAGCAGCCCAACCGCAACCTGTTGCTCTACCGCGACCCAAATGTGGACGGCCTGAAAACCGGCCACACCAACACTGCCGGCTACAACCTGATTGCTTCGAGCAAGCGCAACGGCCGCCGCGTGGTTTCCGTGGTGGTGGGAACGGAAAGCATTGAGGCGCGTGCGGGCGAGAGCAGCAAACTGCTGAATTGGGCCTTGCAGGCCTTCGATACGCCCAAGGCATACGATGCCAACACCCCGGTTTCGTCGGTAAAAGTGTACAAAGGACAGGAAGACAACGTAAACATAGGTTTCCTGGAACCCGTCTATCTCACTATCCCGCACGGCGAGGGCAACAAAGTCAAACCGGTTTTGGAAACCGTGCAGCCCGTTTTGGCTCCGATTGAAAAAGGACAGGTGCTGGGCAAACTGAAAATCACCTACAACGGCCAAGTGCTGGCCGAACGCAAAGTCGTCGCGCTGACGGCCGTGGAAGAGGCGGGCTTTTTCGGCCGCCTGTGGGACAGCATCAAGCTGTGGTTTAAAAACATGTTTGCCGACGAATAAGCACGGCCGTGCCGTGTCGGCGGCGGCCTTCCTGCAAAATTCGCGGGTCGGCCGCCGCTTCCTTCTGCGCAGACAGGCCGTCTGAAACCCGCCGTATGGGGCGAATCCGATGAAACGATTTATTATTTCCGTTATCCTGCTGTTTTTACTGACCGTTACCACCTTGGCGGTCGGCCTTTACCTTTTAGAATAAACCATGAACCATAATCGTCATTCCACCCCGCCGGGCGGCACGGAAGGGGGTAAAGGCTGGCTTCGCCCTTTATTGGTGTGGGTCGGATTGTTGGTAACCCTGCTGCTGCTGTTCGGCTTCATGGTACGCCCCAGGCCGCCTGAAAACCTGATTTATCCGAAAACGGGGCAAACCGGCGGCGAAACCGGCGGGATGGATGCGCTGGCCTATCTCAATCATTTGCGCGGCGAGGCCGGATTGGGCGCGTTTGCACGTTCGCCCGAACTGACCCGCTCCGCCGCCGCCCATGCAGACTATCTGACCGATTTTCCCGAAGACATGCACGATGAAAACCATCCGGAAAGCCGTTTTTTCAGCGGCAAAGAACTGGGCGACCGCGTGAAAAAAACGGGCTATCAGTATTTGGGCGCGCAGGAAAACGTCAGCACCGTTTCCAACAGCGAACCTGTCGGCAAGACCTTGCAACAGCATCTCCATCTCGACGGCCTGATGACAGCCATCTACCACCGTTTTTCCCTATTGGATGCCAACAGCGACGAGGCGGGCATCGGCTACACCGTCAGAAACGGCAACCACGCCTTCGTGGTCAATCAAGGCAACAGCCGCGCCAACAAACGGTGCGGCCAGACGAAGCATTCGGAGGAGGATGTTGAGGAATACCGCTCGTTTTATCCTTCCGCCTGTCAGAACGGCGGTATTCTCTATGCCGATGAAGTAGACATTGCCGCTCCCGATTACGTTGCCTACCCGGTGGGAAAACGGGTGGCTACGATGTTTGCCAACGAAACCCCCAATCCGCTGCCCGACCGCAAATTCAGCGGCAACCCGGTCAGCATCGCCTTTAACGAAGAAGGAGATGACGAAATCGAGATGCTGTCGTTCGAATTATTCAAAGGAAAGGAAAAAGTCGGCAACACGCGGATTTTGGATGCCGAAACCGATCCCAACAAACTGTTTACCCCCTACCAGTTCGCGCTCTTCCCGCTCGACCCGCTGGCCTACGATACCGAATACCGAGCCGTATTCCGCTATGCCGCAATCAGCAAAGAAGACGGTTTGGCCAGAGAAAAGAAAGTCGAATGGACTTTCCGCACCCGCAAGCCGAATTTCGACTACTTCAACCTGCAGGGCGGCGAAAATATGGCCGTGCAGGCGGGAAAACCCCATTACCTGCGCTGGCCGCTTTCGCTGTGCAACGGCGATTGCAATAATGTGAGTTACAGCTCATACGGCGATGCCGAATTGGTGATACACGAGAGCCTGCCCGACGGCGTGGTGGTCAGCGTGAAAGGCAGCCGGGGCAGCGGCGTGCGCCTGGTCCCGGAGGGCAAATCAATCCCGGAATCCGCCCTGCTGATTCAATAGCCAACAACGGGACATGCAATATCGAGGCCGTCTGAAAGATATGTTTCAGACGGCCTTTTTGCGGATGACGCGGGATAACGGCACCGCATCAGCGGGCGGGCAGCAGTTCGGCAATGCGGCGGACGATGGCGGCGGCGGTTTCGTCTTTGCCGCAGAGGGGCAGGGCGGTTTCGCCCGCATCGTCGATAAGGGTGATTTGGTTCGACGCTTTGCCCATGGCGACCGAAACGTCGTTGGCGGCAATCAGCGGAATGTTTTTCCTGATGCGTTTGGCGCGGGCGTATTCCGACACCCGTTCGCTTTCGGCGGCAAAGCCGACGCAGAACGGCGCATCCGGCAGGGCGGCCACGGATGCGAGGATGTCGGGGTTTTCCGCCAGTTCGATGACGGGCGGACGGCCGCTGCCGTCTTTTTTCAATTTTTGCCCGGAGGCGTTCGATACTTTGTAGTCGGCGACGGCGGCAACGGAAATGAATACGTCGTAATCCCGCACGCGCCGCATGACCGCGCCGTACATTTCCTCCGCGCCCAAAACGCGGACGGTTTCGCCCATGCCGGCGGGCAGGGCGGTTTGCATCTGTCCGCAAACCAGCGATACGTCGGCACCCGCCGCGCGGCAGGCGCGCGCCAAAGCCGCACCCATCTGCCCGCTGGACAGGTTGGTGATGCCGCGCACGGGGTCGATGGCTTCGAAGGTCGCGCCCAGTGTAATCAACACGCGCTTGCCGGACAGGCTTTTTTCCGTCCACAAATCGGGCAGCAGGTCGGCCAGTTCCGCCGCTTCGGGCATCCGGCCGGTACCCGTTTCGCCGCAGGCCTGCTCGCCGTCTGCGGGCGGGAAGACGGTGATGCCGTCTGCAAGCAGTTGCGCGATGTTGCGTTGGTTGGCCGGGTTGCGCCACATTTCGACATTCATGGCGGGTGCGACGGCCAACGGGCATTTGCGTGCGGCGGCGAGGTTGGTCAGGAGGTTGTCGGCGATGCCGTTGGCGATTTTCGCCAGCGTGTTGGCCGAGGCGGGCGCAATCAGGAAAACGTCGGCCTCGCGGGTGAGGTTGATGTGCGCCATGCCGTTGCCGTCCCCGGCCTGATGGGTTTCGCTCAAAACGGGGCGGCCGCTGAGTGCCTGAAAGGTCAGCGGGGTGACGAATTCCGCCGCCGCACGGCTCATGGCCACGCTGACTTCGTGCCCCTGTTTTTTCAGCAGGCGCACCAGTTCGCAGGATTTGTAGGCCGCGATGCCGCCGCTGATGCCGAGCAAAATGTGTTTTTTCATAAATCGGTTTTCCGTTTGCGCGTAAAATGGCGTGCATTGTATCGTAATTTGGGAGGCGGTTTATGCGTAAGGCCGTTATCAGCGGGCACAGCCGCGGTTTGGGTTATGCGTTGGCGGAACATTATCTGTGCGCCGGTTGGGCGGTGTTCGGTTTGGCGCGGGGCAGGGCGGATTTGAGGCCGTCTGAAAACCTGTTTCAGGCCGAATTGGATTTGTCCGATGCCGGTTTGCTGGCGCAAAAGCTTTCAGACGGCCTCTTGGCGGACTTTATCCGCAATGCGGACGAATTGCTGCTGATCAACAATGCGGGGACGACCGCGCCCAATGCGCTGCTCGGACGGCAGGGGCCGTCTGAAATCGTCCGTGCCGTCGCGCTGAACGTTACCGCGCCGCTGCTGTTGTCGGATTATCTGTTGTCGGCGCGGCCGGACGGCGTGCATTTGAAAATCGTCCATATCGGCAGCGGTGCCGGACGCAGGGAGTATGCCGGTTGGAGCGTGTACGGTGCGGGTAAGGCGGCGTTGGACCGCCATGCCTTGTGTGCGGCGGCGGAAGGGCATCCGGCCTTTTCGATTGCCTGCATCGCCCCGGGCGTGGTTGATACCGAAATGCAGAGGGAAATCCGCAACGCCGACTGTCGGGACTTTCCGTTGCAGCCGCGTTTCCGCGCGCTGAAAGACGGTGCGAAGCTGCAATCCGCCGCCGATACCGCCGCCAAAATTGCCGCCATGATTGAGGCGGAAGACTTCGGCAGCAAACCATTGGCCGATGTGCGTGATGTTTAGGCTGCGGGTCGGGGAACTGGTTTGTCCGATTTGTTTGTCCGGCGGATTCTGCCTGGTTGCCCGGTTGCGCCGACACCTGTTTTCAGACGGCCTGTTTCAATCGTCTTGACCGTCATTGCCGATAAAGGGGTATAGTGGCGGCCTGCCTTGCTCCGTGCGGCGGTTTGTTCCCATGATGATAAAGCCGCCCGTTTGAAGGCCGGTCCGGCGCGTATCCGCCGGACGGTGCGTGTTTCAATAACCGTATTTTTTGTCAGAAAAAGGAAATTTTATGGAAACCCTTACGCTCAATATCGAGGGCATGACTTGCGGCGGCTGCGTCAAAAGCGTTACCCGCATTTTGGAAGGCGTGGAAGGCGTGGCGAAGGCCGAAGTCAGCCTGGAAGGAAAAAGCGCGCTGATTGAGTTCGACCCCGCCAAAACGGGTGCGGCCGCGCTGATTGAGGCGGTGGAAGACGGCGGCTTCGACGCCGCATTGTGATGCCGCAGCCCGCCTGCCCGGGAAGAGGCCGTCTGAAAACCCGTTTCCCTCTCTGGGACAAAGTTTTCAGACGGCCTCTTTGCCGTATCTGTCCGCCGTAAACGGAAAGGCCGTCTGAAAGGCATCAGCCGTTTTGTTTTTTGGTCGCCCGTTTCGCGCGGACGATTTCGACCACGGCGGGCAGGACGGACAATACGATAATCGCCGCCAGCACGAGGCTGAGGTTTTCTTTGACGATTTTGGTGTTGGCGAAGAAATAGCCCGCATAGGCGAAGAGGACGACCCAGGCTATCGCACCGATGATGTTGTAGCGGATAAAGCGGCCGTAGTGCATGTCGGCCATGCCGGCGACAAACGGCGCGAAGGTGCGGACGACGGGCACGAAGCGGGCGATGATGATGGTTTTGCCGCCGTATTTTTCGTAGAAGGCATGAGTTTTGGCCAAATGGCTTTGGCGGAAGATTTTCGAATAGGGATTGGAAAACAGCCGCGCGCCGAAGTATTTCCCTATGGTGAAATTGGCCGCGTCGCCGAGGACGGCCGCCGCAATCAGCAGCGCGACCATCAAATGAATGTTCATGCCGCCCACGGCCGCAATGCCGCCGGCGGCAAAGAGCAGCGAATCGCCCGGCAGGAAGGGCGTAACCACCAGGCCGGTTTCGCAGAATACAATCAAAAACAGGATGACGTAAATCCAAACGCCGTATTGCAGGGACAATTCGGCCAGATGGCGGTCGATATGGAGGATGAAGTCGATAACGGTTTGAAGCACGGTGTGTTTTCCTTGAGTGCGGCCAAAAGAGCGCGGATTGTAACCGAGCGGCGGCGGAAATGACAGGCCGTCTGAAAACAGGCGGTTTGCCGCAGCGGCAACGGCGGCACGGTTTGCCCGCAGGCCGAAAACCGATACAATCGCGTTGTTTTCCCTTCGGGCAGCAAAATGCCGTGAACCAACTGATTTTTGACTTCGCACGCAGCGATTATCCGGGCTTCGACAAATTCCTCGGCACCGCCAACCGCGAACTGATTTATGTGCTGCAACAGGCGCAGGATCAGTTTGTCTATGTTTGGGGGCAGCGCGGGTCGGGCAAAAGCCACCTGCTCAAAGCATGGGTCGCCCAGGCGCGGGAGCAGGGGCATCATGCCGTTTATATCGATGCCGAAACCGCGCCGCTGGACGAAACCGCCTTGTCCGCCGAATATCTGGCGGTGGACGGTGCGGACAGGCTCCAAGCCGACGAACAGGCGTTGCTGTTTGAAATCTTCAACCGTTTCCGCAACGGCGCACGGGGCAGGCTGCTGCTTTCCGCCGACGTGCCGCCGCAACAGCTCACCGTGCGCGAAGATTTGCGCACCCGGATGGGTTATTGTCTGGTATACGACATCAAACCTTTGAGCGACGACGAAAAGATAGACGCGCTTGTCGGCATGGCCGGTGCGCGCCAGTTGGCTTTGGAGCCGGAAATTTTCCGTTACCTGCTGACGTATTGGCGGCGGGATATGGACAGTCTGGTGCAGATGCTCGATACCCTCTGCCATTATGCCGCCACCACCCGCCGCCGCATCACCCTGCCGCTTTTGCGCCAGCTTTTGAAACAACAGGACACACCATGACCAATTTAGCCGTTTTCGATTTGGACAATACGCTGATTAACACGGATTCCGACCATGCCTGGCCGCAGTATTTGATTAAAAAGGGCCTGGTTGATGCCGAAGAGACGGAACGGCAGAACGAGAAGTTCTACCGCGACTATCAGGCTGGCTGTTTGGACATCGATGCCTTTTTGAAATTCCACCTCGCACCGTTGGCGCGTTTCAGCCGCGAAGAGTTGGACGGAATGCACCGCGAGTTTACCGCCGAATTTATCGCGCCGCATATCTCGGATATGGCCAGGATGCTGGTGGAAGGCCACCGCGCGGCGGAGGACGAACTGCTGGTTATTTCGTCCACCAATGAGTTCATCATCACGCCCATCTGCAAGATTTTCGGCATCGATAATGTTATCGGCACGCAGCTTGAAACGGACGCGGACGGCAATTACACCGGCAATTACACCGGCATCCCCAGCCTGAAGGAAGGAAAAATCACGCGCCTGCACCAATGGCTGGCCGCGCGCGGCAAGGATTTGGGCGACTACGGCAAGGTGTATTTTTACAGCGATTCGAAAAACGATTTGCCGCTTTTGCGCGCGGTGGACGAGCCGGTGGCGGTCAATCCTGATGCCGAACTGCTGCGCGAAGCCTTGGAAAAGGGCTGGCCGGTGTTGAATTTCAAATAAGGGGCCGTCTGAAAATGCCCGCATTCAAGCCCGTCGTCATCATCACAACTGCCGCAGGCCGCGAAGAAGCCGAACGGATAGGCCGCGCCCTGTTGGAGCGCAAACTGGCCGCCTGCGTGCAATACGAAGACATCGTCAGCGAATATGTCTGGCAGGGCGAATTCTGCCGCAGCGCGGAAGTCCGCGTCGTCATCAAAAGCGCGCGCCGCCATTATTCGGCGGTGGAAAAAATTATTCTGGTCCACAACGGTTACGACTGCCCGCAGATCGTCATGCAGCCGATACAGCGCGGTTTGCGCGCCTATTTGCGCTGGATGGAGGCGCAATTGGGAGCCTGACGATTGCGCCGTTTGGACGGCAATGCTGCCGATATGTTTCAAAAATCGTAAAGGCTGTGGGCGGAACTTGCCGAAGCCGACTGCCGCACCGAGGGCGAGCCTGCTTCGGCGGCGCAAGGGGCGGGCTATGCTTATGTATATGAATCCCGTATGGCGGAGTGATACGGGCAACGTTTGAAACGGGCGGAAAAGCTGTTGTCGGATTGGCAGCCGGCACGGAATATCCGGCCGTAAAATTTGACTTGGCCGAAACATTTCATCGAAAATGCCTGCCTTTTGCCTTTTCAGACGGCCTCCTTTCCCTAATGGGCCGTCTGAAAACATGACTCGCAACATCAAAGGAAAACACATGTTCCGAACCCTGCTCGGCGGCAAAATCCACCGCGCCACCGTAACCGAAGCCGACCTGAACTACGTCGGCAGCATCACCATAGACCCCGATCTGATGGATGCCGCAGGCATCTGCGTCAATGAAAAAGTCGCCATCGTAAACAACAACAACGGCGCGCGGCTGGAAACCTACACCATCGCCGGCGAACGCGGCAGCGGCACGGTCTGCCTGAACGGCGCGGCGGCACGGCTGGGTCAG
>ERZ772909.2004-NODE-2004-length-10657-cov-27.172137_pt1 | contig 10657 bp, 9 predicted proteins | sample MGYA00511137_ERZ772909 | MGnify/ENA primary metagenome ERZ772909 (study PRJEB29015, sample SAMEA2738095) | human oral metagenome | biome: human oral; feature: human-associated habitat; material: saliva | place: China | collected 2270 ... | reverse complement strand
CCTATGTGAAAAATCTATTTACCCTAGTAGATGGAAAAATTGCATCTAGCTCTTCAAATGTTTACAAAGCTGTCGCCGATGGGGAAATGGCTGTAGGGCTCACCTATGAAGATCCCGCCTTAAAACTCTTAAACGACGGAGTTGATGTAAAAGTCATTTATCCAAAAGAAGGAACCGTCTTTTTACCTGGTAACTCAGCTATCATCAAAAATGCCAGACACATGGAAAATGCTAAGAAGTTTATCGATTTCCTCCTTTCTCAAGAAATCCAAGATAAGCTAGGAACTGAAACTACAATCAGACCCATTCGTAAAAATGCTAAAACCAATAAAAATATGAAGGCTATGACAGAAATCAATGTTGCCACTGAAGATTCAGATTATGTCATCAAGAACAAATCTGCTATTCTTAAAAAGTACAATGATATTTTCACAGATATTCAATCTAAAAAATAAAATTTGACTTTCCAATGATTAACTGTCGTACCCTAGTATAAAATCAAAAAGATTACTTCCGTTTTTGTAGAGAATTTTACCCTAATAGAATAGAATTATCGGTTTTAAAAACGCTTACATTATTTTAAAATAAACTTAAATAACATAACGGAGGTATCCATCATGAAAAAGAAATGGATGTATTATGCTGCTTGCGGACTAGCTCTTTTTGGTCTTGCTGCTTGTTCTTCTAATGAATCTGCCGATGGCGGTTCATCTGATAAAGGAGACGGCGGTTCGCTAGTCGTTTATTCACCAAACTCAGAGGGCTTAATCGGAGCAACTATTCCTGCCTTTGAAGAAAAATATGGTATCAAAGTAGAACTGATTCAAGCTGGTACTGGAGAACTTTTCAAAAAACTAGAGTCAGAAAAAGAAGCTCCTGTAGCCGATGTTATCTTTGGTGGTTCTTATACACAATATGCTACCCACGGAGAACTCTTTGAAAACTATACTTCAAAAGAAAATGATAATGTTATCAAAGAATATCAAAACACAACTGGCTACTCTACACCTTATACACTAGATGGTAGTGTTTTAATCGTCAATCCTGATTTAACGAAAGGCATGAACATCGAAGGATATAGCGACCTTCTCAAACCTGAACTAAAAGGAAAAATCGCAACTGCTGACCCAGCAAACTCTTCTAGCGCCTTTGCTCAATTAACAAATATGCTACAAGCTCAAGGTGGTTACAAAGATGATAAGGCTTGGTCTTATGTAAAAGATCTCTTCACACTTATTGATGGTAAAATCGGTTCAAGCTCATCTGGTGTCTATAAAGCAGTCGCTGACGGAGAAATGGCTGTTGGTCTCTCTTATGAAGATCCAGCAGTTAAACTCTTAAATGACGGAGCTAATATCAAGGTAGTCTATCCAAAAGAAGGAACAGTCTTCCTACCTGCTAGTGCTGCTATCGTTAAAAAAGCTAAGAACATGGAAAATGCCAAGAAATTTATCGATTTCATCATCTCTCAAGAAGTACAAGATACACTTGGTACAACCACTACTAACCGTCCTGTTCGTAAAAATGCTAAAACAAGCGAAAATATGAAACCAATTGACAAAATCAAAACACTCACTGAAGATTATGATTATGTCATCAAGAATAAATCAGATATCGTTAAGAAATACAACGAAGTCTTTACAGATATCCAATCTAAACAGTAAAAGAGGTTCACTATGAGTGAGATCAAAATTATTAACGCCAAAAAAATCTACCACGATGTCCCTGTTATTGAGAATTTGAACATTACAATTCCAAAAGGAAGTCTCTTTACCCTTCTTGGACCTTCAGGATGTGGAAAAACGACTCTTCTTCGCATGATTGCAGGATTCAACAGTATCGAAGGCGGAGAATTTTACTTCGATGATACAAAAATCAATAATATGGAACCCAGCAAACGCAATATCGGGATGGTTTTCCAAAACTACGCTATTTTCCCACATTTGACTGTCCGAGACAATGTTGCTTTTGGTCTTAAGCAAAAGAAGGTTCCAAAAGAAGAATTGATTCAACAGACCAACAAGTATCTTGAACTCATGCAAATTGCTCAATATGCAGATCGGAAGCCCGATAAACTCAGTGGTGGACAACAACAACGTGTCGCCTTGGCACGTGCCTTAGCGGTTAATCCAAGTGTTCTCCTCATGGACGAGCCACTTAGTAATCTGGATGCCAAACTTCGCTTGGATATGCGTCAAGCCATTCGAGAAATTCAACACGAAGTAGGAATTACAACCGTTTATGTAACCCACGACCAAGAAGAAGCTATGGCTATTTCAGACCAAATTGCTGTTATGAAAGACGGAGTCATCCAACAAATCGGCCGACCAAAAGAACTCTATCATAAACCAGCTAATGAGTTTGTAGCAACCTTTATCGGACGCACAAATATTATCCCTGCCAATCTTGAAAAACGAAGCGACGGCGCTTATATCGTCTTTTCAGATGGCTATGCCCTTCGAATGCCGGCTCTTGATCAAGCTGAGGAACAAGCTATTCATGTAAGCATTCGTCCTGAAGAGTTTATCAAAGATGAATCTGGAGATATTGAAGGAACTATTAGCGATAGCGTCTATCTTGGACTAAATACGGAGTATTTCATTGAGACAGGTTTTGCCTCAAAAATTCAAGTTAGCGAAGAATCAACTTTTGAAGAAGATCTACAAAAAGGCGATCGTATTCGTCTACGAATCAATACTCAAAAATTAAACGTCTTTTCTGCAGATGGTTCCCAAAATCTGATAAAAGGAGTCAACCATGGAACGTAAAAAACTAAATATTTGGACAGCCTCCTCTTTCTTCATCTTTCTTACCTATCTTGTCTTTCTCGTTTATCCTATCGTTACCGTGCTCAAGCAAGCACTCATACATGAAGGACAATTTTCACTAGCTAATTTTGTCACTTTCTTTAGTAAAGCCTACTACTCTGAGACACTAGTCAACAGTTTCAAGGTTTCCATTACCGCTACTGTCACTTCCTTAGTTGTAGGAACCTTATTAGCTTATCTCTTCTCTATGTATGACTTCAAGGGGAAGAAATTTCTACAAATATTGATTATCATTGCTTCTATGTCAGCTCCTTTTGTGGGAGCCTACTCCTGGATTCTCTTGCTGGGACGAAATGGGGTCATCACTAAATTCTTGACAAATGCCCTTCATCTTCCAGCTATCGATATTTATGGATTCAAAGGAATTGTACTTGTCTTTACACTGCAACTATTCCCACTGGTATTTCTATACGTTGCTGGGACAATGAAAAGTATTGACAATTCTCTACTTGAAGCCGCTGAAAGCATGGGGTCCTTCGGATTTAAGCGTATCGTAACGGTTGTTTTACCTCTCCTAGTTCCAACCTTACTAGCTGCTGCCCTGCTTGTATTTATGAGAGCATTCTCAGACTTTGGAACACCTATGTTAATTGGTGAAGGATATCGGACTTTCCCTGTCCTGATTTATACCCAATTTATTAGCGAGGTTGGAGGAAATTCTGCTTTTGCATCTGCTTTAGCAATTATGGCGATTATCATTGCCTTGGCAATTTTCCTTATCCAAAAATACATTTCAAACCGCTACAGTTTCAGCATGAATTCGCTCCATCCAATTGAGCCTAAAAAAACTACAAAAGGAAAAATGGCTGCCATTTATGCAACAGTCTACGGAATTATCTTGTTCTCTGTTCTACCTCAAGTCTACTTGATTTATACTTCTTTCCTAAAAACATCAGGTATGGTATTTGTCAAAGGCTATTCTCTCAACAGTTACAAGGTAGCTTTCAATCGTATGGGTTCTGCTATTTTCAATACCATTCGTATCCCTTTGATTGCCTTAGTTCTAGTTGTTCTATTTGCAACATTTATCTCCTACCTAGCCGTTAGAAAACGGAATTTGTTTACAAACTTAATTGACAGCCTCAGTATGGTCCCTTATATTGTACCAGGAACCGTTCTAGGGATTGCCTTCATTTCTTCCTTCAATACCGGTCTATTTGGAAGTGGATTTCTTATGATTACAGGGACAGCTTTCATCTTGATTATGTCCCTATCTGTCAGAAGATTGCCTTATACTATTCGCTCATCTGTTGCTAGCTTGCAACAAATAGCACCAAGTATTGAAGAAGCCGCTGAAAGTTTAGGAAGTAGCCGTCTCAATACCTTTGCCAAGATTACAACTCCAATGATGCTATCTGGTATTATTTCTGGAGCTATCCTATCTTGGGTTACAATGATTTCAGAACTCTCTACTTCTATCCTCCTCTACAATGTCAAAACAAGAACAATGACTGTAGCTATTTATACAGAGGTTCTCAGAGGGAATTACGGTGTAGCCGCAGCCTTGTCAACTATCCTGACTGTTCTAACAGTAGGTTCCTTGCTCTTGTTTATGAAAATCTCTAAAAGCAATAGCATTACACTTTAGTTTTCCCCATCAAAAACAGCCGAAAGAATTCTCGGCTGTTTTTTCTTATCTTGATATTCTTATCAAATCCCTAGTTCATAACAAGCAAGTCTAGACTGATTATACTCAATGAAAATCAAAGAGCAAACTAGGAAACTAGCCGCAGGTTGCTCAAAGCACTGCTTTGAGGTTTTAGATAAGACTGACGAAGTCAGTTACATATATCTACGGCAAGACGATGTTGACGTGGTTTGAAGAGATTTTCGAAGAGCATTAAATAGAGGCTTCCTCCATCTTCTCACGTCCTAATTCCCGGTAACTACGGTCGCCGACAACTTCTACGCTAAACTGGCCGTCCTCATATTCAAGGATCGTCACGCTACCATTATCTAGACCATGCGGATGCATGCCATTAATCAGATAAACAATGGTTCCAATGGTCATTCCGTGGCTGACAACAAGGGCGTTGCCGCCGCCTTGTTCTTCCATTTCTTTGGCAATCGCTTCAAAGCCTTCTTTGATGCGGCCACTGAGTTTTTCCCAGCCTTCAGCCCAACCAGCTGTATCGACCTCTACCAAACCCTCAGCCAGTTCAGCATAAGACAATTGGTGAACATGGTCCACATTAAAGATACGAGGAATAATGCCCATGAAAAGATCACCATCATAAGCTCCGTCAAAACTACCAAAACACCATTCTCTGATACGCTTGTCCATGCGATAAGGGATTTTTCCCTGCAAGCCAAGTTCATCAAGGATGATTCCCATCGTCTGAATGGTGCGACCAGAATCACTCGAATAAGCACGCTCAAACTGCAAACCAGATTCTCGCAAACCGATTCCTAATTCTTGAATTCCTCGCTCACCTTCAGCTGTTAAGGGAGTATCGCTCCAACCTTGCGCACGTCCAATCGTGTTAAACATGGTCTTGCCATGACGTACCAAATACAATCGTACTTTTACCATTTTCCGTCCTCCGTTTGCTTCTATTATATCATGGATGATAAAACAAAAGCCACCCATACAGGCGACTTTTGCAGGAGATTATTATGAAAAAGTTTAGGAGTTCTATTAAATAAAGATATTAGATGAAAATCAAATTCAAACTAAATCAGTGTTATCTGTTTCAAATAATATTAGGAGGTCTTTATTTAATGATTATAGTATACACAGCTAACCTTAAATAGAACTTAAAAAATTATACCCATTCACCTTTTTCGTTTACTTTATAGCCGTTAATGGTCATATTTTTTGCCAATTTTCCATCAGCTAACAAGTAATACCACTTATCCCCATCTTTAATCCATTGGTTACGAGCATACTTACCATCTTGGTTCAGATAATACCAACTATCATACTGAGAATCAAATACCCACTCGCTCTTAGCCATATAACCGCCACGTTTTAGGTAGTATTCTCCCTTCCAAGCTTTCTCTACATAACTACCGGTTGAATCTACATAAAACCAGCTCTTATAATCTTCATCATAAATCCATTCACTAGCAGCCATTGAAGCATCTGCTTTTAGATAATAACGGCCTACCCAGCGGTTTCTTACAAGATTGCCAGAAAGGTCATTGTAGTACCATTTACCAGACTCTTTAAACCACTTACTTGCTTGATGATCTTTCTTAGTCTCTTCATTAGATGTAACAGTAGATTGAGATGAAGTTGAAACTGAGGTTGAGGTCCCAGTAGAAACTGCTTGAATGGCCTCTTCTTTTGTCACCTTAGGCTTAGCTTTGCCTTGATAAACATCTTCGATACGCTTAGTAAATACAGATAACTCTTCTGGGGATAGCATATGTACTAATTCGGGTTCCTCCTCATGTAAAAGACCAGCTTCCCTCTTAACTTTGTGTATCCCTTCTTCAACTATATCATCAATCTTACTAAACATAGAAATCTTTTCTGCTTTCGAAAGTGTATCGTCATTACTAATGGCTGTCTTCTCCATAAAGGCAACAGCATTAATTTCCCGTATATTTTTTTCCTTAGGTACTGTAGAAATCGGATAATGATTGTTAGATAAAAATAGAGAAACTTTCTTAAGATATGTGTTTAAATTATCTTGATTATTAAATAAAGTTAAATACTTATCATTATCTTCATCAAAACCAGATTGATGAAAACCAGGTGAGTAGTATCTCGAAACTCTATCTAACATTTCTTTTTTCTCTAATTCTGTATAGTGAGAATCATTATTTACTTGAGAAATTACAAGATTCTTTTTCTTTAATATAGCAAGTTTAGCAACAGCATGCTTCATTCTATAGGCAAAATGATTACCTTTTTCTCCATCGCCATTAATGTAGCTTAATTGCGATTTTTTAAAATCTGATAAAATCTTTGATAACTCTTTCAAAGGAATTTTTCTTTCTAAGCTATAGTTTCTTAGATTCTCTAACTGTTCCATAGAATATTTTAAATTGTTATTAAGTTCTTCTCTCAATTCATCCTTAATAGAGCTTACATCACTCTTGGAAATAGAGACTATATCCCATTCTCCTTTGTCAATTTCTTCAAAGAGACGATGTTCTACTTGCTTTTTGAAATTTTGTAAATCATCTTTCGTTTCCTCTATCATTTTCTTAATATCTTCTGGACTCACACTAGTGGTAGTTTCATGGCTTTCTTCCTGCGCATAAACTACTTGATTGGCGAAAGTTGGGACTAGTAAAGTCGACAGTCCTAAAGCTACTAAAGCATGTTTCATTTCTTTTTTCATCATTTTCTCCTACTTTCTTAATTTTTAAAACTATGAATTGGCGCTGGGATTTGTCCACCGCGAGAGATGAAATCAGCAGACGAAGCTCCATTGACCTTCATAACAGGTGCAGTACCCAATAGACCACCAAACTCAATCATATCTCCTTCTTTTCCTTTTGGAATGATACGAACAGCTGTTGTTTTCATGTTAATGACACCAATTGCAGCTTCATCTGCAATCATAGCCGCAATGGTTTCAGCAGGCGTATCTTCTGGGATGGCAATCATATCCAAACCAACGGAACAGATAGCCGTCATAGCTTCTAGTTTTTCCAAATTAAGAGAACCATTTTGCACTGCAGCAATCATTCCTTCATCCTCTGACACAGGGATAAAAGCACCAGACAAACCACCAACTTGGTTGCAGGCCATAACTCCGCCCTTCTTAACTTGGTCATTCAAGAGAGCCAAGGCAGCCGTCGTTCCATGCGTACCAACTGTTTCTAGCCCCATTTCTTCAAGGACACGTGCAACAGAATCTCCAACCGCAGGAGTTGGCGCCAAACTCAAGTCCACAATACCAAACTCCACACCCAGTCTTTCACTGGCCATTTGACCAACCAATTGACCGATACGAGTGATTTTAAAGGCAGTTTTCTTAACTGTTTCGGCTACTACATCAAAGCTCTGTCCACGAACTTTTTCCAAGGCACGTTTCACCACACCAGGACCAGAAACTCCGACATTGATGATAACATCAGCTTCCCCAACACCATGGAAGGCACCCGCCATAAACGGATTGTCCTCAACAGCATTAGCGAATACAACCAACTTGGCCGCTCCCATATCTGATAGATTAGCCGTTTCCTTAATAACTCGTCCCATATCTGCCACAGCCGTCATATTAATACCAGACTTGGTTGATCCGATATTGACTGACGAGCAAACCTTATCCGTTTCAGCCAAAGCACGAGGAATAGAATTGATGAGAATCTCATCTCCCTTTTGATACCCTTTTTGTACCAAGGCAGAGAAACCACCAATAAAGTCCACACCAATCTCTTTCGCAGCCTTATCAAGCGCTTTTGCCAGAACCACATAGTCTGTCGAATCTGTCGCTGCTCCAATCAGAGAAATAGGAGTCACCGATACACGCTTATTAACGATAGGAATTCCCAACTCGGCTGCAATTTCGTCGCCAACAGCCACTAAATTAGCTGCCTTGGTCGTAATCTTTTGATAAATTTTCTCCGCAGCACGATTGATATCTGGATCTATACAGTCCAAAAGGGAAATCCCCATGGTAATAGTCCTGATATCGAAGTTTTGCTCCTCAATCATGGCGATGGTTTCAGTAACTTGTCTAATATCCATGTGCACCTCCTAGATATTATACATAGCTTCGAAAATCGCTGCACTCTGAATATTGATTTTCACATTCAAAGTTTGCCCAAAAGCTTCAAATTCATTACGAAGATAGGTAAAATCTTGCTTTTTATCACTAGAGACGACAGCCATCATCGTAAAATATTCATCCAAGACAGTTTGAGAGATATCATCAATATTCAAACCCAATTCTGCAATTTTACCAGAAACACCTGCAACAATTCCAGATTTATCTTTACCAACAACAGTTATAATCGCTTTCATAAGCAAACTCCAATTCTTCTTTTAATAGGAAACCTGAACATTAAACAGGATTCTTTTCAAATAGTATAGCATAATTCTAACTAAAATACTCAAAAACGCCTGCTTACGAAGTTGTTCTTAAGCAAAAAACAATTTCGTAAACAAGCGTCTACTATCCCAACTTATGATGAGTGTTCCCGCTAGGACCGAGATCCTAGCGGTAGACCAGAGCTAGACTAAGAGCACAAGACTCCATCATCATAACACTCAACAAAATTGATGATTTTATACTAATTCGATGATCGCCATTGGCGCTGCATCACCACGACGTGGTTCAGTTTTAAGGATACGAGTGTATCCACCGTTACGTTCAGCATAACGAGGTGCGATTTCTGAGAACAATTTTTGAAGTGCTGTAGTAGAAGTGTACTTATCAGTTGCTTCATCATAGTTTTCAGATGCGATTTCATTACGTACGAAAGCAGCTGCTTGACGACGTGCATGCAAATCACCACGTTTACCTAGAGTAATCATTTTTTCAACAGTTTTACGGATTTCTTTAGCACGAGCTTCAGTTGTCACGATTGATTCGTTGATCAAAAGGTCAGTTGTCAAATCGCGAAGCATTGCTTTACGTTGTGAGCTAGTGCGTCCTAGTTTACGGTAAGCCATGTATTCCTCCTTTATTTATCTTTTAATCCAAGACCCAAATCAATGAGTTTGAGTTTCACTTCTTCCAAACTCTTGCGTCCAAGATTTCGTACTTTCATCATCTCTGCTTCAGATTTTTCTGTCAAATCATGCACAGTATTGATACCGGCACGTTTCAAACAGTTGTATGAACGCACAGACAAGTCCAGTTCCTCAATCGTACGATCCAAAATACGATCGTCAGATTCAGTATCAGCTTCTTTCATCACTTCAGTTGACTTAGCAATCTCAGTAAGATTTGTAAACAAATCAAGATGTTCTGTCAAAATACGTGCTGAAAGCCCTAAAGCATCTTCTGGAATAATTGTTCCATTTGTCAAGATTTCAAGGGTTAATTTGTCAAATCCATCATTGCTACCTACACGAGCAGGTTCCACTTGATAGTTGACTTTTGTAACTGGTGTATAAATAGAATCTACAGCAAGTGTTCCAACTGGTGCATTATCTTTTTTATTTTCATCAGCAGGTACATATCCACGACCACTGTTAACAGTCATAGTCGCTTTTAGAGAAGAACCTTCACCGATTGTAAAGAGATAATGATCTGGATTTACAATTTCAATATCGCTATCTGTCAAAATGTCACCAGCTGTTACTTCAGCAGGACCTTCAACATCCAGTTCGATGATTTTTTCGTCTTCAACGTACGATTTCACTGCAATTCCTTTAATGTTCAGAATGATTTGCATCACGTCTTCACGAACACCTGGAACTGTGTCAAACTCATGTAACACACCATCAATATTGATAGATGTCACAGCTGCTCCTGGTAGAGAAGCTAGAAGTACACGACGAAGAGAGTTACCAAGAGTTGTACCGTAGCCACGTTCAAGTGGTTCGATTACAAACTTGCCATAATCTTTATTTTCATCAATTTTTGTTATATTTGGTTTTTCAAACTCGATCATTTAGTTACTCCCTCTTAAACGAAAAGCAGTGTAATGCGATGATTATACACGGCGACGTTTTGGAGGACGAGCACCATTGTGTGGCACTGGAGTCACATCACGAATTGCTGTTACTTCAAGACCAGCGGCAGCAAGCGCACGAATAGCTGACTCACGACCAGAACCTGGACCTTTTACAGTAACTTCAACTGATTTAAGACCGTGTTCTTGTGCAGATTTAGCAGCAGCTTCAGAAGCCATTTGAGCAGCGAATGGTGTAGATTTACGAGAACCTTTGAAACCAAGAGCACCAGCTGATGACCAAG
>ERZ772909.2003-NODE-2003-length-10659-cov-5.781498_pt1 | contig 10659 bp, 8 predicted proteins | sample MGYA00511137_ERZ772909 | MGnify/ENA primary metagenome ERZ772909 (study PRJEB29015, sample SAMEA2738095) | human oral metagenome | biome: human oral; feature: human-associated habitat; material: saliva | place: China | collected 2270 ... | reverse complement strand
CACTCGCAGTCCCTGGAAATCGCGTTCCTGGTCTCCGAGTACCTCAAGAACCGCGCATAAAACGCTTACGCTGTTCGCCGCGATAGGCGGCGGGGAGTAGCAGACACGACAATGCCCGGGTCTTCACCTGACAAGGATGAAGACCCGGGCAATTGCGTTTAACCTGCACTCGGCAAAAGAATGGCGCGGCAGAAGAGCGGCACTACAGGCGCTAGACGATCAGGGCGCTAGAAGGTCAGGAACGCCTCAATATTGCGCCACCACTGCGACTGCACCAGCGAGGTCGCAAGCCACCAACCGGTAAAGCTCGAACCCATACCCAGCAGAATCAGCACCAGAGCCCAGCCGCCCACCGCCATACCGGAAGGCGGAGTCCTAAACTGCTTGGCGGGTAGGCGAGGATCCTTCTGCGAAGACTGCTCGGAATCCTGAGAAGAAGCGGCCTCCTCAGCCGTTGAAGCCTCAGAAGCGCTCGCCGCCCCCTTAGCCTTTGAACGGCGCGAAGCCGAGGGGCTCAACGAACGCTCGGCATGAATCGGGGCGTACTCGCCGTTAGCCGAGATGAACTCCTGCTCCGTCTGCGGGCCAATGCCAACGGACTGAGTCAGCGGACCCTTCGCAGCGGATGCGCGGCGGCCCATGAACGAGCCCAGGCCTCGCTTGCCGGTTTTACCCGTTGCGCCGTCTTGCTCCTGGTCAGCGTCAGAGTCGTCATCATTGGAGGCGGAACTGACCAGCGGTGGAATGCCCTGGCGGTTCAGCACGGAGTCCTCAGCGTCCACGTCGGCAAGGTGCACGCCCTGCCCCGCAGCCGATGCATCATAGACGAGACTGTCAGGGGAGTACACATCGTACGCCAGCAGATCGCGGGCATCGCTAAAAGCACTAATCGGGGTGTTACGCACCATCTGCGCGGCACCGCTGCGCTCCGCAATATCGGCAACAGCCTCCCAGAGGGGAAGCTCCGGCTCCGGGCACGAGGGGGCACGCCAGGCGCGCTCAGCCTCACCCAGCGACTCAGAAATCTCCAGCAGAGCCGTAAACAGCTCGGTCGCATCCTCCGGGCGGGCATGAGGTTGCTTGCGGGTACACCACGAAATCAGCCCCGCAATATCGCGGTCCGCACCCGGGGCAACATCGGTCAGCGCGGGCATCTCAATGTTGGCATTGTGGTAGAGCACCTGCTGGTCATTCTCCAGACCCACAAAGGGCAGACGACCTGAAAGCATGCGGTACATCATCACGCCGAGCGCAAAAATATCAGCCTGCGCACCGACCTTCACCTTCGGGTCCAGGACCTCCGGCGCAACGTAGGCGGGGGTACCCATGGGGGCGCCCGCATCCACCTGATCATCGCGGCGAGAAAGGCCGAAGTCCGTGAGCTTCACCTGACCGTTAGCGTCCAGCAGAATATTGCCCGGCTTAATATCGCCGTGCAGATAGCGGTTCGCGTGCACCTCCGAGAGCGCCTCCACCACCGGAATGAGGATATCCAGAGCCTCACCCAGGGACAGGGCATTACGCACACGCAACAGCTGACTCAGGGTGCAGCCGTGCACATACTCCAAGACGATGTACATGACCATCTTGCCCGAAAAATATTCGGTACCCGAAGAGATCACGCCCACCGTATGCCCGCCGCCACCCACCTGGCGCATCGAACGCTCTTCACGGTGGAACTTCTGACGATTCGCTGCATCCTCCGCCAGAGCGGGGGAGAGAACCTTGAGCGCAACCGGGTTATTCGACCACAGGTCCAGCGCATAATACACCTCGCTCATGCCGCCGCGGCCAATAAGCGAACCCACCTGGTAGTGACCCTCAATAATGGCGCCACTGAGCCACTGCGAAGAACCAATAGCGGTATCAGGGGCAGCGGGACGAGTGGCGGGAGGAACAGAAGTATTTGCAGAAGAACGAGGGGTCACAGGAGAAATCCGGCGTGGGCTGGGAGTATTCATACGTCTCAACATTTTAGCCCGCCCACCTGGGTGGAAGCGATGCCAAAGGGCGCCGAGCAGGTGAACACTCAGCGAATTCTTAAGAAGCACCGACGGGCCCGAACCCAACCTAAGAACCGCCGGCAACGCGCAAAAAGGAAAGGTGCGCAGGAGAGCTCCCGCTCCAGATGCGGGTCAAAAGTGGTAAATACGTGCCAGCTCTGGCACTCTTAAAAGGTGACTAACGAAAATATTGCTCAGACCTTCGCCCTCGTCGGCGATTGGGTAACTATCCCTGAAATTGCGCAGGCCCTCGACCTGAAGGTGACCCGCGTTCACAACCTGATTTCTGACGGTACGCTCATCGCTCTGCGCGATCCGGAAACCAACGTGCGCAAGGTACCCGCACTGTTCATGAACGGTTCGCGAGTTCTCGAATCCCTCAAGGGCACCCTCGCTGTCCTGAAGGACTCCGGCTTTAGCGATGAAGAAGCCATCGTGTGGCTGTACACCAACGACGACTCCCTGCCCGGCCGTCCCATCGACGCGCTGATTGACGGTCGTAAGACCGAGATCCGTCGCCGTGCGCAGGCACTGGCTTGGTAATACCGGCTTGGTAATAGCGGCTCAGTACTATAGCTAAATAGGTTGAGGCGGCATACTTCGGTATGCCGCCTCAACTTGTTTAACGTTCTAACTGTGTTGAACCTCTACGCCTTGCGACGTAGCGCATCTATGCCTTGCGGCGCAGAGCACGACCCACGATATCGGTCAGCGCCGCATGCGTCAGCTCGTCCAGGTTCATCGCCTTCAGCGCCTCAAACACAGCCTGAGACTTCTGCTCAATCAGCTGCTCATGCTTGGCGAAAGCGCCCGAAGAAACCATCAGCTCACGGATGCGCTCCACCTGCTCATCGCTCAGCTCGGGGTTGCCCAAGCTATTGTGCAGAAGCGCCGCGTCGCCCTCAGAAATAGCAGCGGAGGTGAGTGCCACCAGCACGGTACGCTTACCCTCACGCAGGTCATCGCCGGCGGGCTTACCGGTCACCTCGGGCTGGCCGAAGACGCCCAGCTCGTCATCACGCAGCTGGAAGCCCTCACCCAGCGGCAGACCGAACGCGCGGTAGTTGGCAAGTACTGGGTGCTGCTCGCTCACGGCACCGGTGCCGTTCTCCAGCGCGGTAGCCTGCAGAGCCAGAGCACCACCAATCGTGAAGGGGTGTTCGCACGAGTACTTGGCGGACTTAAAACGAATCACGTTCAGGGCGCGCTGCAGAGCCGCCTGAGCGTCCTCGGTTTCGAGAACCTCGGAGTAGACGTCCAGGTACTGACCCGCCAGAACCTCGGTGCGCATCCGGTCAAAAATAGTGCGCGCCGGGGCACCATAGATTGCTCCCTCACCCAGGGACGCGAAAACCTCGGCAGACCACGCCAGGGTCAGATCGCCGGCAAGAATACCGCCGGTCAGACCGTAGTTGAAAGCATCACCGCGCCAGCTATTCTGCTCGTGTGCCGCCTCGAAACGCTTGTGCACGGAGGGTGCGCCGCGGCGGGTATCGGAGCGGTCGATAATGTCGTCGTGAATCAGTGCGGAGGTCTGGAACAGCTCCACCGCCATGCCCGCCTTCACAATGGACCAGGACGTGCGGTTTTCGGTTACGGGTGCACCGCCCGCACCTCGCCAACCCCAGTAGCTCAACAGGGCACGCAGGCGCTTGCCGCCGGTAGAGAGGGACTCAATAGCCTCCAGCAGGGGTAGAGTTTCGGCAGAAATGCCCTCGAGCAGCTCGCGCTGGTGGGTAAAAAACTCAGCCATGAGAGTGTCAAAAGCGTGCAGGTAGGCTCGCTGCTCTTCAGCAATACGCTCAGCAAGGTGCGCAGAAGCCGCCGGGATATTCGGCGCCGCTACGGTGAGGCTCTCGGTCGCCTGGGGAGTGGGTGCTCCGGAAGGAGAAGGGGGAGTCATACTATCCTCGCTGAAGGTCGCTGTGTACGGTCCTGATGGGGTGCGGTGTGCACTTCTTCTAGCTTAGTGGAGAAAAGCCCAGGAGAACGCATTTACGAACACGTTTACGATATATTGCCTCTATTTTTCGTAGAAATGTGCTATATTTTCGGTAGGTGGGCGTAGAAGCTATGAGAGGAGGCGACATGGGGCAGGCACGAACCGGCAAGAGCAGCGGTGCAAAGAACGGCGGCGCAAGGAACGGCCGCGTCATGATGCACCTGGACATGGACGCCTTCTTCGTCAACGTCGAACTCCTCGAAAATCCAGCTCTGCGCGGCGAACCCATCATCGTGGCACCCCTGGGGCCCCGCTCGGTCGTCTGCTCCGCCTCCTACGAGGCGCGCGCTCACGGAGTGCGCTCCGGCATGCCACTCAGCCGCGCCCGGAACCTCAGTCCCAACGCCACCGTCCTGCCGCTGCGCGGCGACTACCGGCACTACTCCCGCGCCGTCATGGCAATCCTGAACGATCTGAGCCCCTACGTTGAGCAGGTCAGCGTGGATGAAGCCTTCGTGGACCTAACCGGCGCCTACCTGCACGGCCAAGACCCCGTCGCCCTGGCGCAGCGCGCTCGCGACCGCATTGCGCAGGAACTCTCCCTGCCCTCCTCCGCGGGGGTTGCGCCCAATAAACTACTCGCCAAAATGGCCTCCACCGGTAGTAAACCGAACGGGCTGTGGGTCATTCCGCCCGAGCGCGTTCAAGAATTCCTTGACCCGAGAAAAGTCTCCGACCTGTGGGGAGTGGGCGCGAAAAGTACCGAGCAGCTCTCCCGATACGGTATTCACACCATTGCCCAGATGAGGTCCATGAGCCTGGACTGGCTCAAAGAACGCTTCGGCACCGCCCAGGGTGAGCACCTTTGGGCCATGGCGCGCGGCATTGATGAGCGCCCCGTGATCACCGAACGCGAAGAGAAAAGCATGGGCGGCGAGCACACCTTCGAGACGGATACGACCGATGCTCAGGAGGTCAGTGCTGCTATTCGGGAGCTGAGTCTCAATCTGGGAAAGCGCCTGCGCACCGCCGGGAAACTCGCCGGTGGGCTCAGCCTCAAAATCCGCTACAGCACCTTCGAAACGCACACCCGCGCTATTGCCCTGAATGTGCCCGTAGACTCCGGCATGCAGATTGCTTCCTTGGCGTTGGAAGCCCTGCGCGCAGACGGAATTTTGGTAGGGCAGGATGCACCCCGCGCCCTGCGACTCATCGGAGTGCGCGCCGAAAAGCTCGCCCGCGCAGAAGACGGGGTGCAACAAACCCTCTTCGACTCCATCGAGAGCGGGGCAAGCTCACGCTCCGCGCAAACTGCCTCTGCGCAAACTGTCTCTGCGCAACGAGGCGGCGGCGGGGGAGCGAGCAATAGCCTGGGGTCTGGTGCTCGCCTCGTGAAAAGCGGCAGATGGTCCGAGGTGGAGCACGTCATGGACGCCATTCACCGCAAGTACTCGCAGGAAAGCCTCAAACCCGCCTCCGGAGTCACCGCGCCCGAGAAGAATATCGAAGAGAAGAATATCGAAGAAAAGAGCCACAATAAGGAATAGCTGAGGGACAACAACTGGGGAGTCGATACAGCTTGGGCCATAGCATGGTCAGCGGCTATATCGCAGCCGGTTACTCGCAAAATGCGGGCGAGGACCACCTCCGCAGAAGGCGGGAGAAAGACATAAAGAGCTTCTGACCGAAAAAGAATGCGCCAACCCCACCCGGCGCGGTACGATGGGAAGCATACGACCGGCAAGAAGCGCTCACCGCGCCAGCTGATACACTAGCTAACCCGGTTGATACCGACGTCATCTTGAGCAGAGACACCTCAAAGGAGAAAACGATGGCACTGTCCGAGCGTGAACAGAAGGTTCTGGACCAGCTCGAAGAACTCATGAGCAATGAGGATCCGCACTTTGCCTCCTCCATGTCTTCAACCGGCAATACTGCGCCGGTCTTTAGCGCTCGCCACTTGGCTCTCGGTATTCTCTTCGTTCTCATTGGCCTGGGCATCATTATTGGTGCGGTCGCATCTAACATGATTTGGCTGGGTGTATTCGGCTTCCTCTTTGCGGCCGGTGGCGTGTACTTCGCAACCACCAGCAAGAAGACCCCGGTAGATTCCTTCCTCGGTGGTAAGGCAGAAGGTGCAGCCCGTGTGCGTCAGCGCGAGCAGAAGGAGCGGTCTTCGTTCATGAACCGCCTGGAGGACCGTTGGGATGAGCGTAATAACGGTCAGCTCTAAAGCGTTCAGTTCTAAAGTATTCAGGGTGCAGAAGCTTCGCGGCCCAGCTCATAGGGCTGACCCCGATGTGAAAATCTCAAAACTCAAGACTATTCAAGCGGAGGTAAGAATTCTCTTACCTCCGCTTTTTCTATGCCCGAAGAACTAGTGACTATACCCGAACTAGCGAGTATGCCCGAACTGGTGAGAGATGGAAGTATGAGGGGCTGGTGGGCGGAGCACGCCAAACCCCGAAACTAACCCCCCCTGAAACTAGCCCCGTCATTGAGTCTGGGTATGGCAAGCATGATGAGGGTGGGGCGCTGAGCGCACACGCCCGAAGCTGTGTAGAAGCTGTGCGTCAGCGTTAAAAATGCAGAAGAGAGCATAAAAACACTAAAAGATACTCTGCCGGGTGGGGTAGGTGGTGGAAAGTGGGGTAAAGTGGAGAGGAAAGCTGAAAGTCAGTCCTATCGCCGTGCCCTCAAACACGCGACGGAGGCGCCGGCCCGGCACACCCTGCTACCGGCACCTACAGGATTCCACCGACAGGATTCGTGGAGCAACCCCGCTCCCGCAGACTTCAGCACAAACGGCACGCATCGGGGAGGTGAAGTGAATGTTCCTAGGTACCTACTCACCACGAATGGACGCCAAAGGACGCATCATCCTTCCCGCCAAATTCCGTGAGGAACTCTCAGCAGGCCTCGTTCTGACCCGCGGTCAAGAACGATGCCTGTACGTTTTCCCCGCTGCAGAATTTGAACGCATCCACGAACGGATGCGCACCGCCCCCCTGCCGGGACGGGCCGCCCGAGACTTCCTGCGAGTTTTCCTCTCAGGAGCCTCCGACGAACTGCCCGACAAGCAGGGACGCATCACCATCCCGCCGATACTGCGCCAATACGCAGGACTGACCGACAACCTCGTCGTCATCGGATCCGGAACCCGCGCAGAAATATGGGATGCCGCAGCCTGGGAAGAGTACCTCGCCCGCACCGAAGCTGAATTTGCTGCCCTCGACGAGGACCCGTTCAGCCCGCTGCTCTAACCGGCATCCTGCCGACGCGACGGCTACCGCCCCGGCATCTCTAGCACCCGCACCACTCTTCCGTAAGCCTTCCCGCAGGACAAACTCTCACAGGAGCACCCATGAGCGTAGAACACGCCCCCGAAACCGGTACGACCGCCTCCGGCGCTGCCGCCAAGGTGACCGGCGCATCCGTTGAGAACCTCTCCCAGCGTGAAGCCAGCGAACGCCACGTGCCCGTCATGCTGGACCGCTGCATTAACCTGCTGGCACCGGGCATTGAGCGCGCCGTCGAGGAGCGAGGCACCGCCTACGTCATTGATGGCACCCTCGGTATGGGTGGCCACTCTGAGGCTCTGCTTGAACGCTTCGAAAACCTTGTGCTGATTGGTATTGACCGCGACCTGCAGGCACACGCTATCGCCGGTGAGCGCCTGGCACGCTTCGGTGACCGCTTCGTGCCCGTCCACGCCGTCTACGACGAAATTGACCGCGCCATGGAAACCGCCGGCGTGCAGGGCCTCGACGGCATCCTGATGGACCTGGGCGTCTCCTCCATGCAGCTGGATGAACGCACCCGCGGCTTCGCCTACTCCTACGATGCGCCCCTGGACATGCGCATGAACTCCGAAGACGAGCTCACCGCCCGCATCGTCGTTAACGAATACAGTGAAGACCAGCTGCGCCGTATTATCCGCAACTGGGGCGAAGAGAAGTTCGCATCGCGTATTGCCCGCGCCATCTGCACCGCCCGCGCCAACGCACCCCTGGAAACCACCGGTGAGCTCGTACGTATTATTCAGAAGGCTGTGCCCGTCGCCGCGCAGCGCACCGGCGGCCACCCCGCCAAGCGCACCTTCCAGGCGTTGCGCATCGAAGTGAACCACGAGCTTGAAGCCCTCGAACGCGCCGTACCGGCAGCCCTGGAGGCGCTCAACCTCGGCGGCCGATTCGTCGCCATGAGCTACCACAGCCTCGAAGACAAAATCGTCAAGAGGGCACTGACCGCAGAGGCAACCTCCAAGGCGCCTAAGGGCTTCCCGGTAGAGCTTGAAGAGCACAAGCCCACCGTCAAAATCATTACCCGAGGCGCCGAACCGCCTACCGACGAGGAAATCGAACAGAACTCCCGCGCCGCCAGCGCCAAGCTGCGCGCCGCCGAGAAGATCCGCATCCCCGCCAAGTAGAAGACAGAAAGCGAAGAAGAGTGAGCACCCAGCACGCATCCCAGCGCCCCACCCGCACCCAGGGCGCCCCGCGGAGTCGACGCGCCGGTTCCTCGCGCCCTGCCGCCGGCACCCCCGGCGCCGTTGGCTCTACCCGCGCATCCTCTACTGGCTCTACCGGCGGCTCTACCGGGGCGAGCCGCGCCTCCACCCGAGCCCACTCCGGCCGCACCCGCACCGCGCGTCTGGAGCCGGTCACCGCCTCCCAGCCGGTGGTCCGCCCCGCCAGTACCGCTGCTTCGCACGGCGGTAAGCGCACCTCAACGAACGCAAGCCGTGTTCCCTCGAGCGTCCGTGCGGCAGCCCGCACCGAAGAGACCCGAGAAGAGAAGCCTAAGCAGCGTAACCCGCTGTCCACTGTGCGCCGCCGAGCACGTAAGCTCAGCCCGCCCACGATGCTCGCTGTCTTCGCGGCAATCCCGCTGACCCTGATCTTTATTCTGCTGCTCAACGTGCTGATTGTGAGCCGCCAGTACGACATGGTGGATTTGCGTGCGCAGGAGCAGCAGCTTGTGCAAGAAAACCAGGCGCTGCAGCAGGAGATTGGCTTCAAGGAAGCCCCGCAGGATTTGGCGATTCGAGCAAGTACCCTGGGTATGTTTGTGAGCTCTTCGCAGGCGACTCTGAACCTGCAGTCCTCCACGATTGAGGGCACGCCCGCCCCGGTGGCAAGCCCGACCGGTGCTGAAGGGTCTAAGCAGGAGAACCTGATTGCGCCTCCGGCGGCCGGCTCGAACGAAAGCTACGCCAAGGGCATTGTGGAGGCTGACAAGTCTGTTCAGCAGCGACACAGCCAGGCGAGTGCTGCGGCTAAGGCGTCTGCAAGCGCCTCGGCAAGCCCCGCCCAGCAGGCTAACCCCGCCCAGCAGGCTAACCCTGCACCGGCGAATAGCGCACCTGCTAGCCCCGCCGCGTCCGCCGCACCGAGCGCCGCTCAGCAGCCCAGTCCTGCCGCTAGCCCCGCGGCAAGCCAGGCTACACGATAAACACCATTGACCACAGGATGCGTAGCATCACCGATAGACTAGACCAGCGAAAGGACCACCGCATGAGCTCCGACGCGCGTAAGAACGCGAACGAATCGGCATCCGGTCAGCCGGATCTGACCCGCCGTGGCTTTGTTGCAGGTGCCGCTGCCACCTGCGCTCTGGGCGTTATCGGTGCGAACCTGTTTATCCGCCAGGGTTTTGACCCCGGTGCGGTGGCGAATGCGTCCCGTCAGAAGCGTCTGCGCTCGCAGGTGTTGCCTGCTGTGCGCGGTCAGATTCTCGATATCAACGGTAACGTTATGGCGCGTACCGTGCAGCGTTATAACCTGACCGCAGATCAGAGTGCCGTTGCGACCTTCAAGCGTTACAACGAGGATCGCACCCAGAAGATTGAGGTCACCCCCAACCAGCTGGTGTACGAGATGGTCGATATTCTCAAGACCGTTGACCCGGGCATTACCGATGAGTTCATCAAGTCCAAGCTGGACGGCACCTCCAAGTACTCGGTGATTAAGGCAAATATCACCCCGGAGATTTTCAATAAGATTGATGCTCTGGGTGCGCCCTTTATCTACGGTGAGGCGTTCTCCCAGCGTCTGTACCCCAACGGTAGTGTGGGTGGCTCCGTGGTCGGCAAGTACAACATTGTTGAAGAGGCTGACGGCAACGGCAAGGGTGGCACGGTGTCCCGTAACTTCTCGGTGGGCATTGAGCGTGTCTTTGAGAAGGAGCTTGCCGGTACCCCCGGTGAGCGCACCTACGAGATTAGTGCTGATGGTGTGCGTATCCCCGTGGCGAAGGAAGAGCAGCGCCTGGCGGTGGACGGTAAGAATATTCGTCTGACCATTAACCGTGATGTGCAGTATTTTGCGCAGCAGGTGGTACGTGCTCGCGCTGAGGAGCTGAAGGCTGAATGGTGTACCGCCATTGTTATGGATGTGCGTGACGGCTCCATTTTGGCTCTCGCTGATTCCTCTACGATGGACCCGGGTGCGGCAACCATTGAGGATGCGGCGGATATGACTCCGCGCGCTATTTCGCAGAACGTGGAGCCCGGTTCGACCGAGAAGATGCTGACTTCTTCTGCGTTGATTGAGCAGGGCCTGACGACTCCGACTAGTGTGTATGATGTGCCCGCGACCCTCACGATTGACGGCCAGACTTTCAAGGACGCGTTTGAGCACGGGGCGCAGCGGCGTACTTTCTCGGGCATTATTCATGACTCGATGAACACCGGTACGGTGCTGGTCGGTCAGA
>ERZ772909.2002-NODE-2002-length-10667-cov-2.432341_pt1 | contig 10667 bp, 10 predicted proteins | sample MGYA00511137_ERZ772909 | MGnify/ENA primary metagenome ERZ772909 (study PRJEB29015, sample SAMEA2738095) | human oral metagenome | biome: human oral; feature: human-associated habitat; material: saliva | place: China | collected 2270 ... | reverse complement strand
GCTGAAGTCTCCAGAAAGTACTACGTACTTACAAATTTAAGTACGCGTACTTACTAAGGTGTTTGCGTGTACTTACTGAAGTGTTTACCTCGTACTTACTTTGGTGAGTACGTCGTACTCATTTCTTGCTGTTGTTATCGAAGAGTCCCAACGGGGCGATACTTCCGAGGCGTAAGGCAAATGCTCGCGTTGTAGTGCCGCTCCTGCGGAGCTCATTCTACTTTTGTCCGTGTGTACCCAGGGTTTCATTTCGGGCTTTGCCCTCATTCCACCCTGGGCTATGAAGAGTATCGTGCCTACGGCACTCATAATACGTCTGAATTTTGATGCGGTTGCCCTGCCGTGCAACGGTCTCATAATCTAGATATTTAGATTATACTTATCTTTGCATGCAACAAACGGTATATAGATGAAGAAGTATAACGGAGTAACGATACTCTCAGCTCTTCTCTTGGCTCTTAGCTTGACAGCCTGCCAAGATGATGCCCGTAAAACCTTCGTTGTAGAGGGTACTGTATCGGGTGGCGCTGGAGAAATGCTTTTCCTTGAAGAGGTTGGCACAGGTAATGTCCTTAGCTTAGACTCTGTCAAACTTGATGATAAGGGCGCATTCAGTTTTCATCATGAGGGAACTAATTACCCCATGTATTATAGTTTGAGATTAGGCGAAGCGAGTATTCCTTTTGCTGCCGACTCATTGACACATATCAAGCTAGAAACCCAAGCTAAAGCCTTCTTTACGGCTTATCGCCTTACGGAGGCCGACCCTTTTAATCATCAGATTAGAGAGATTGCGACGTTACGTTACCGCACAGAGCGAAGTGTTGATAGTATTGCTCAGCGTTATCAAGCTGGTGCGCTCACACCGGCAGAGCAACAGTTTGCGATAGACTCCATTCAAAAGAGCTTTAAGAGTTATTTAGCATCACACTTCATTTATGTAGACCCTAAGAGCCCAGCCGCTTACTTTGCGCTTTATCAGCGTAAGGGCAATGTTCCCTATTTCTCTATATATGAGGAGGGCGACGACCGAGCCTTTGCTGCCGTGGCTACTGCCTATGAGCTTTATTATCCCGAAGCCCCATATCTTAGTTTTCTCAAAGACGAAGCCCTCAAGGCTATTGCGATAAGGCGCATACGTAGAGGTGAAAGTGCAGAGCTTACTAGCCCTGACAGCCTTAAACAGTAACTTCTATAATGACGCGTCAAGAGAGATTTAAGGCTATCATTGAATACTTCGAGCGGACTATGCCCATAGCCGAGACGGAGCTTCACTATACCACACCATTTGAATTATTAGTTGCGGTCGTCCTCTCCGCTCAATGCACGGATAAGCGTGTTAACATGGTTACACCTGCGCTCTTTATGGAGTATCCCACTGCCGAGCGCATGGCCAAAGCTTCTGTTGAGGAGATATTCGAATACATTAGAAGTATTAGTTATCCCAATAATAAGGCTAAACACCTTGTCGGCTTAGCTGAGAAGTTAGTTCGTGATTATGGAGGAGAAGTGCCACAAGGACGAGATGAGCTGATGACGCTCCCCGGTGTAGGGCGTAAGACTGCGAACGTTATTAGTTCGGTTATCTTTGATGAGCCAACGATGGCCGTTGATACGCACGTCTTCAGAGTCAGCGAGCGCATAGGCCTGACGACACGTAGCAAGACGCCTTTAGCCACTGAGAAGGTGCTAGTCAAGTATTTACCTGAGGACATTATCCCTAAGGCACACCATTGGCTTATCCTACATGGACGCTACACTTGCATCGCACGTAAGCCCAAGTGTACAGCCTGCGGACTTACTGAGGTCTGCCGATATTATCAAGGAAAACAAAAAACAATAAGTAATAAATGATTATGAAACGCATTTACACGCTAATTTTAGCGGCTCTTGCTCTGTTGAGTTCTTGTACAGGCAACAAGAAGGCAGAGGAGAACGTTGAAACACTCCGCATCGGAGTTATGCCTAGTGTAGACCATTTACCACTAGCGATAGCACAAGAACAGCATTATTTTGATTCACTAGGCTTAAATGTAGAGCTTGTGCGCTTTACTTCGCCTATGGAACGTGATGCCGCTCTACAAGCAGGCGAACTTGATGGTACTATCAGCGACTACACAACGGTTATGACTCAGAATGCTAAGGGTCTATCGGTAAAGTTGCTCTCTTCTACAGATGGTCTGTTCAGCTTTATCGTAAACCCTAAGTCAGGTATCAATACGCTTGCAGACCTTAAGGGTAAGAAGGTTGCGCTATCAAGCAATACCGTTATTGAGTTTGCTACTGACCAAGTACTTGCGAAAGCTAAGTTAGAGCCTACAGATATTACTAAGGTGGAGGTTCAGAAGATACCTCTTCGCTTAGAAATGGTTGCTAAGGGCGAAGTTGATGCAGCTATCTTGCCTCAACCTTTTGCTCAGCTTGCACAAGAAAAAGGTCTTGTAGCGCTTAAGGATGTTCTTCTTCCCGGTTCTGAGGAAACGCTCATTACAGGTCTTGCTCTCGATAGCAAGCGTACAGAAGGTAGAGATGCTGCTATTCAGAAGCTCATCAAGGGTTACAATCAAGGTGCAGAATACCTCAACAATAACGAAATTGCTCACTGGGCTCCTGTTGTAGCCAAAGAACTTAAGGTTGATGAAAACGTTGTAAGCCACATGTCTTTCGGCTATTTCTCTCCTATAACAAGCCCACAAGCCAAGAGCATAAATGCTGTGGCTAAGTGGCTTAAGACAAAGGGTCTTATCCCTAACGACTACAAAGCAGAGAACTGCATCATGGGCGGTATCTAATGCAATGCCTTATTTAGAAATAAACGCACTTAGTCTCGATTACACATCGGGCAAACAAGTAACCCCTGCTCTAAGAGATATAAGTTTCTCTCTTGAGCAGGGGCTTATCTGTGCTCTGACGGGTCCTTCGGGTGGTGGTAAATCATCGCTCCTTAATGTCTTGACGGGCGTTATTCAGCCAACAAGTGGAAGTATTACTCTTGCAGGCGAACCCATTAATCCTAAGCGTCATCAGATTGCTCTAGTGCCACAGAGTTATGGTTTATTGCCATGGAAAACAGCTTACGAGAATATCCTACTACCCGAAACGCTTGGACGTAGGAGTGTGAGCCGAGAGACTCGCCTTGAAATCATTGAGAGCCTTGGCTTGCAGGACTTGCTCCAGCGTTATCCACACGAACTGAGTGGTGGGCAGTGTCAAAGAGTAGCACTAGCGAGAGCTTTCGGCATGCAACCCGATTTGCTCCTTCTTGACGAACCCTTCAGTGCCTTAGATGTCGTTACTTGCGAACGTAGCCGACAGCTCTTCTTGGACTTGTGGCAACGTTATCCGACGACGACATTACTTGTTACGCACAATCCAGCAGAAGCGACAGCTCTCTCTCGGCGTGCTCTTGTTATAGGCGGTAAGCCGGGACGTATCCTCTGCAATCTTAGCGATTATGAGGAGAGCGAACTTCGTCAGCAACTAAGTAAGGCTTATACATATTCAGGTTATGAAGCGTAGACTACAAGCTATTTTACTTGGAGCTGTTAGCTTGCATCTGCTTTGGGTGCTCCTTGCGTGGCTTATCAATAACTTGGCTCTGCCTTACCCTTGGCTGGTGTATCAGCATTTGCCTAGCTTGCTTACGGGAGAGATGCTCGCTCATCTTGGTTTGAGTGCCTTGCGTGTATTGCTTGGCATCTTGTACTCTCTACTAATCGCTATTCCTATTGCTCTGCTTCTTTTTAGTTCGCATAGGATAGGTCGTATTCTAGAGACGCTGATTTATTTGAGCTACCCCATACCAAAGCTGGCTTTGCTTCCTATTGTGATGCTGCTTTTCGGCTTAGGGGAATCAACGAAAGTGATAATGATTGTCTTGATTATTCTCTTTCAGCTGGTGATTGGCTTGCGTGATAGTCTAAGACAAATACCGAGAGATAAGTTAGCCTTGATGTCTTCTCTTGGTGCTAATTATTGGCAATGTCTGCGCCATGTTTACCTGCCTGCGATTCTTCCCGACTCGCTCAGTGCCCTGCGCATAGCCCTTGGCACTGCTATATCTGTGCTCTTCGTCACAGAGACTTATGGCTCTACGCTTGGTATGGGAGGTTATATCGTAGAGGCATGGATGCGTGTGAATTATTTGGATATGTACGGTGGTATTATGATGTTAGGCTTAATGGGCTTCAGTCTTTTCCTCATCATTGATGCGCTTGAATGGCTTATCTGTCCGTGGACAAGGCATTGAGATGAGACCATTGCATTGTGCGGCACTCGCTGTGTTATTTTCGACATTCAGGCTCGGTCATTTACACGAGTAAACTCCCGTCGCCTTCAGTCTCAATGCCTTGCGATTACCGCATTCTGCAAAGCCCACAAAAGGACAAATTTTACTTGTTCTTTTGGAGACCGTCGGGCGATCTCTTGATAAATAAGTTCACCCCTACTTGAAACTAGAATAGTGCTTGTTCTTAGATAGAGAACAAGCACTATATATAATAGACTCCGCCATGAATATATACAGCGAACTAGAGAAACGCATCCTTGTCCTTGATGGTGCTATGGGTACGATGATACAGACTTATCACCTGAGCGAGGAGGATTATCGTGGTACACAGTTTCGCGACTACCCCATTCCTCAGAAAGGCAATCACGACCTACTATCCATAACCCAAGCCTCAATCATACAAGATATACACAGGGCCTATCTTGAGGCAGGGAGCGATATTATTAGCACTAATAGTTTCAATTCTAATCGTATTTCACAGGCTAAATATGGCTTGCAGGAAGAAGTCTACACGCTTAATTATGAAAGTGCAAAGCTAGCACGTGCGCTTGCAGACGAATATACACAGCTTAATCCTCACAAACCTCGCTGGGTAGCAGGCTCAATAGGTCCTACCCATAAATCGGCATCATTAAGTCCCGATACCCATGACCCCACCAAGAGAAGTGTGAGTTTTGAGGATTTAAGAGATGCCTACCTTGAGCAGGCTCGTGCACTTATTAAGGGAGGTGCTCATCTTCTCCTCGTCGAAACAGCCTTCGACACGCTAAATGCCAAAGCAGCCTTATTCGCTATCGAAGAATTATCCGAAGAGCTAGGCACAGACATTCCCATTATGCTCTCGGCTACCATCAGCAAGCAATCGGGTCGCACGATTTCAGGACAAAGCCTAGAAGCCTTTGTTACCTCCGTTAGTCATGCGCGCCTCTTATCATTGGGGCTCAACTGTTCGTTTGGAGCAGAATACCTTCTCCCCCACGTAGCCAAACTTGGGCAAATAAGTCCTTTCTATATTTCCGCCCACCCGAATGCAGGCTTGCCCAACGCTCAAGGGCAATATGAGGGAACACCCACCATTATGGGGCAACAAATAGCCCAATACATTTCAATGGGTCTCGTCAATATCATTGGAGGTTGCTGTGGCACTACCCCTGCACATATTGCCGTCTATAGCAAACTTGTACAAGGAGCAAAACCACACGAAAGAGCCAACAGCCCAACATCTGACTTGGTTCTCTCTGGGCGAGAAATCCTACGGCTCCCCTCGGCACAAGGTATCTTGGAGGTTATCAACAAGCCAGATGAACGGAGCCAAAGATTTCAAACTCTCGTAGAAAAGAAGCAGCATAACGAGGCTCTGAGCGTCGCACAAGAGCAAGTTCGGCATGGAGTTCAAATACTGAATATCCGTATTGACTGCGAGGGCGAAGATGCTGAGCAAGAGATGAGCCGCCTTGTAACCCTTCTTACGAGTGATAGCATCACCGCCCAAGTACCGCTTATTCTCTCCTCTCCTTATTGGAACGTGATTGAAGCAGGCTTACGCTGTACACAAGGAAAGTCTATTGTTAATGCGCTTACCCTCCATCAGCGTGAAGAGCAATTTAAACATCAAGCTCAATTAGCCCATCGTTATGGTTCAGCCGTAATCATTACAAGGGGAAAGCGATACTAACACAAATGATACAAACGAGTTAGCCCAAAGAGCCTACGCCCTATTACTCGAAGTTGGCTTCAAGCCCGAGGACATCATCTTGAGCTAACAAACACAAGTAAGTATCTGTGCTTCTTGCTGTATGGGGAACAGCTCCCTCGATAAGTAAAAAGGTCTATCGCATTAAGTTAGCGATAGACCTTTTTTAATAGCCCTCACGAGAGCTTCGTAAATGTCGAAAATAACGCAGCGAGTGCCGTATTATACAATAGTCTCGTATTAGACTTCTAGCTGTCGCTTAATCGCCTCAGCGATGATACGAGCCATTTCGGGCGGAACGGCATTACCGACCATCTTATAACCAGCAACGATATTGCGATACTTAAATATAAAGTCATCAGGAAAAGTCTGTATGCGAGCGCACTCACGAACGCTTAAACGACGATACAGATGCTCAGAACCCGGCTGGAAAACACGCTTATTAGGAGCTACAAGTTCCATCTTAGGCGCATTCGGGTGCAGTGGCGCATGTCTAGCTCCCGCTTGTATCGTAAATGATGGTTCATACCAAGAACGCACACGATTACGAGACATATAAATAGAAGAGAAACTACCTGTCATATATTCGTGATTAGCCACCTTACACTGAGGCACCGGAGCATGAAGTCCCGAGTCTCGAGGTTCAGCCAAGTCCTTAAGGTCATAAATCACATCTTGAAGAACACGCCTAGGATACACATTACCCTCAGGGAAGGCAAATGAAGTATTGAGATCTAAGCGTACACCCACAAAAAATACACGCTTGCGGTCTTGGGCAATGCCATAATCAGCGACATTGACATGGTGAAAGCTCAGCGCATAGCCAGCTTCACGAAACATCTCTTGTATATTACCTAGTGCTTCCTTATGAGCAGGACCTAGCATACCCGACACATTCTCCGCAAGGAAGAACTTAGGCTGTTTGGCCTTCAGCAGACGAATAAAATCATAGAAAAGTTGCCCGCGCTTGTCCTGTATTCCACGTTTGGCGCCAGCAGCACTCCAGCTCTGACAAGGAGGACCGCCAATGATGCCGTCACTATCGGGCACTTCATCGGCTTGGATGTCGGTGATACTTCTTCTCTCTAATACAGTATGGGGGTGATTATAGCTGTATGTTTCCCATATTGCAGAGTCGTATTCATTAGCCCACACGACATCAAAACCAGCCTGAACGAAGCCTAAATCGAGCCCGCCACAGCCAGCAAAGAAAGAAACTACACTTGGACGCTTCTTTCCCTTGAGATTAAGTCCTTTATCTTTTGCAAAGGACTGTTTTTCAGTGTTATTCATATCCTTGCATCACTACGCTCCCACTGCAAACTTCCTCAATTAAGGCTAAGCACTCTTAATATATAAGGACGGCAGACGATAAAGCGAAGTCTGACTATTTTGAGATTGCCGAGCGGTCTCTGCGATGTAAGCGCAAGAAGAAGACTTGCAGAACTTATCTAGCTGCAAATCGTGCGACAGTCTCATATTGTTAATTGGTTATCTTGACACAAATATATACATTCTTATTTGTATATACCTACGCTTTTTGTTTGCGTAGTTTGTTGATTATGGCCTAGTTAAGTCATACTCAATAAGAAATATTATACAAGTTTAATTTCCTTATTTGGCCGATATTGGTATATTTTCATCTTGATGCAGGGCTAATGCTTTCTTCCAATCCCCATAATAAGACCATTGCATAGTAGAGCATTCGTTGCCGTGTTTTAAGCATTCAATACTAGACAAGGGGAACAGACACTAGGTCCATTTTGCTCTTTAGTTAAATCATTGTACTAAGTACGCGTAAATACTTTAGTAAGTGCGTGTACTCATTGTCGTAAGTACGCGTACTTACCGAAGTGAGTACGTCGTACTCGTTTTGGTGAGTACACGTAAATAAATTCGCCCTTACACATACTTAAATTTATACTTGCACTTACCTTTCTGGAGACTTCAGCTGTAGTCTGTACAAACTACACGTGTAGTCTGCACAAACTTCAGCTGAAGTTTGTACAGACTTCGCCGTGGTTTTGAGTTTAGGTAACGCACGCTTTATTTTGCCTTCATCTATTTAATAGTTTTCAGCCCCTTAAATGAAGTATCCCCACCCATGATATGCCCCACCAAAAGTCAGACAAAAAAACTTTCGGGATTGATAAGCATATCTCAATAATTAATTTAACTAAACATGAAGTCATTTATCTTTTTATTTATTACATAAAATTCTGTCGCAACAAATAAAATTCTAGATTACTTTTTGTGTATTTAATATTAGTTCCTATATTTGCATTGTGGATATATCATTATATGACTACTCATAAATTCTCTCCTATTTAAGTTACACGAGAGTTTGATAGAGATCGTGAGTTTAGTCACTATTGTATAACCATTGTCATTTCTTGATTTATAAACTTTATGCTTAGATGTTATGTCTAAAAAATTACCTACACTATTATTACTCCCTTTGCTAGGTTTGGGGAGTGGTTGTTCCTCTGACCACATGAAAGAGGACATTATTAATTCTCCTACTAAAATTGGTACAGAAACCATTGTAATTAAGGAGGGAAGTACAAAAGAAAATCTGAAACGGAAAATGCTTTACGAAAAAGCACAACACTCAAAAAGTAAATTGCGTAGCTTTTACTTGGATCACCAAGAAAAGGAAATCTTGAGATTAGCTAGTAAGTTACTGAATAACAATTTCTATAATCTAAATGGAGGTCTTTATCAAATTCTTGGAACAACAGCAAATCGAAACCAAGTTGGGCTAACCACCTCGGGAAACTCTGTTTGGGGCAATCGGATGCCTGGAGATTCCTTTTATATTGAAGCCCTCCCATCGATTATGGGTGTACCCTACATAATTTATAAGAAGAACACAGAGAAAAACTTTCTAGGTGCTGGCTCTCTGCAAAGAGGAGGGACTAAGAAGAGTGTTGCGTATATTGGTCCTAATAGTGATAGCCTATTTGGGTCTGGATGGGATATAATTCCAACAGAAAAGGGACTCCTTATGAAAAATGATATGGTGTATACCAAAAACGATGAATCTCCTACTATGTCAAATGTAGAAAAACGAGTTTTGGCTTGTTCTTCTCTAGATAATGGTCGAATTATATTAGCCTCTCAAGATGAAAATGATGCGACTCAGATGTTTTCGATTGTACCACAAGAAAAATTTGACATTCTAGGGATTCGCTACTTTCTTAATGGGTCTCAACTTCTCCAAGCCGTGTATGATCGAGATATTCCCAAAAGTTTGGGTGATGAAGTCCTGATTATTGATAGTCTAGCCACCTATAAAGATACAAATGATTATGGTTATACTGGAGAATTGAGGGCAAAAGTAAGTCAGATGCCAGATATTAAGGTTGAGAGAATCTATACTAATAATACATATGGAGAGGTTCCTGTTGATCTATATTTTGACAAACGTGTCAGACAGTATTCCACCTATGAAGAGGCTTGTGGAATAAAATTTCCAGTATTATCAAATAGTGAGTTCCCTATTCCAAGTATTAACGGGCAAGCATTGAAATACTCACCAAGAAACGTCAGAACAGCTAAGGCTCCTTATAAATCCAATTACATTGATAGAGACTTAAAAGGGGTTCTTTATTTGTTGATCAGCCCTCGGACAAAAGCTACTGTTGAATATACATACTCCGTTTATAGGGTTGAATTGCCATATCTGATATTTTTATCTCCTTCAAACAGCACATCGGATAAGATAGTATATACATTAGGTATTTGGAAAGGATATATTTATGCAGAGCAAGACTCGGACAAGCACCGTTTTCGTAAAACGGCTATAGACAATAATGATGGAGGAAATAATGATGAAATTATTTTTGAACTGAGCAACTCTGATCTACTTCGATCAGGTTATAAGGTTAGCAAGAGTTATTTGAGATCTGCATCAACAATGACGAAGCGCATTCATTTGTAAATTTATTGGTCTTATGAACACATTTAGATTATCGTTTATCATTTGGGGGCTCCTAACAGCATTTTCATGTTCTCAAGAGAAAAAATTACTAGATTTACCCAATAACGAAGGAGTATTAATAAGTGAAGATGAGATTATTTTTGAATCAGCTGAAATCAAGCCTCCTAAGCATAGGGGTGAAGATACGAGATTATCAAGATCTTTACCCATTGATAATGCTCAAGATTGGCTAGTTGACGAAAATGAATTGAAAGAGTTGGGCCACTCTTACTGGTTCAATGGAGAGGATCTTATTGAACGGGAGCTAAAAAAACCTGTTGTAAATATTCGCACCCTTATTCAAGATCCCTTATTAGAAGGCAGTGTATCCATTACCTCTCATCCCAAGGTTGAAATACAGACACAAGCATTTCGAGACATATTGCACACTAGGACTGAGAATAGTAGGTATAATAAAATTAGTGGAGGCTTCAAGTTTAACTTATTTAATCTTGTAAAATTATTTGACTTTTCCTCTTCTTACGAAAAGAAGTTTTATAATCAATACAAGTATTTCAACACTTCTATTTTGGGAGAGTCTAATGTCTTGGTTTATGGTAAAAGTGTCAGTTTATCTAATGGTATTGAAGTCAGATCTGGTATTATAGAGAGACACCTCTATCCTAATTTTATCAGGAGTTTATACAATAGTCCAATTGGAGAAATCAGTAAATCTTACGGACCTCTCGTATTGTGTAAATATC
>ERZ772909.2001-NODE-2001-length-10668-cov-9.031565_pt1 | contig 10668 bp, 13 predicted proteins | sample MGYA00511137_ERZ772909 | MGnify/ENA primary metagenome ERZ772909 (study PRJEB29015, sample SAMEA2738095) | human oral metagenome | biome: human oral; feature: human-associated habitat; material: saliva | place: China | collected 2270 ... | reverse complement strand
ATTGTCGCGATAACCAATATACACACAATATTTAAGATAAATCCAGCTTTGATCATGTCACTTTGACGAACTTCACCTGTACCAAACACAATTGCATTTGGCGGTGTTGCTACCGGTAACATAAATGCACAAGATGCACCTAAACCGATAATTAACGCAAGACCAATTTCCGGCATACCGAGAGATTGTGCGATAGAAATAAAGATTGGCACTAATAACGCTGCACTCGCAGTATTGGAAGTGAATTCAGTTAAGAAAATAATGAAGGTTGCGACCAATAAACCAATGAGGTAGTAATGTTGTCCTTGAACTAAGAATACAATACCATCAGCTAAAACTTTACTTGCACCAGAATCTTTTAACACTGCACTCAAGGTTAAACCACCACCAAAAAGCATTAACACGCCCCAGTCAGTACTTTCTTGAATTTGTTTCCAATTTGCCACACCCGTTGAACAAATAATGACAGCGGCAAGTAATGCAACCACGCTATCAAAACTACCGATATTTTTGGCAAGACCAAATACACCTGAAATCATTGGATTAATATAGCTACTAAATACCCAGCAAAGCGCAATTACAGCAAAAATTACAAGGGTTAAAACGCGTTGGCCATTCATTTCAATACGTTCAAAGTTTTGCTCAAAACGTAAGTTAAGTTTTGGTTTAAATACAATGAAAAGCGTACCAACCATTAATGGCATCAAAATAATCATAATTGGCAAGCCATACCATAACCAATCAGAGAAGGTTAAATGTAAGTTACTTGCGACGATAGCATTTGGTGGACTACCCACTAATGTTCCCATACCACCAATACTCGCACTGTATGCAATACCCAATAATACGAAAACATAAGTATTGTGTTCTTTTTCTTTATCAAGTTGGCTTAAGATCCCCATGGCTAAAGGTAACATCATTGCAGCTGTCGCAGTGTTACTCATCCACATAGAAAGGAAAGCAGTAATAGAGAAAAGGTACATCACAGCAACCAATAAATTACCACGAGCCATTGCCATGATTTTATTAGCAATCATCTTATCAAGCTTTTGCATATGCAAAGCAGTCGCTAAAGCAAATCCACCAAAGAATAAGAAAATGGTTGGATCCGCAAAGGCGACCAAAGCTTGTTTGGTTGTCACCAAATCAAGTGCAATCGCAAGTAAAGGCACTAATAGTGCAGTAACCGTTACATGTAATGCTTCAGTTAACCAAAGGATCGCTACAAAGGCTAATAATGCTAAACCAGCATTTTCCTTAGGCGCGAAAGGTAAGGCTTTTAACAAAATAAAAAAACAGGCTATCGCCAGAAGAAAGATAATCCCACTTTTATAATTTTTTGTTGTGTTTGTTTCGTTCATGAGTCCCTCCAAACTGATTACAGATGAACTATTTGCGATGTTAAATGAATGTTACAAACTTTCAACCAACAAATGTTTAAAATGTGATCTTGTTCAAAAAAATTTTAACAAAAAAAGTGCGGTTATTTCTAACCGCACTTTAAAAAGGTCAATAATTTCAAAATTATTCTTCTTCGAAATCTTCTAAATCTAATGCTTCTTGTGAAAGAATAATACCTGTTAAATCGGCATAAATGTAATCTTCAGGGAAGAACGTCACGCCACCAAAATTCACTGGAAGATCACTTTCACCATGATTATTTTCATCTGCGCCAACTGGAATTGGTGCAAGCGCATGAATACCAATATCAATATTTTCAAGTTGTTGAATTTGACGCACGGCACCATAAACAATAATGCCCGCCCAGTCATTATCTGCGGCAAGTTGTGCAAGCTCAGCATCAATTAAAGCACGACGTACTGCGCCACCGCCATCTACGACAAGTACTCTGCCGTTACCATTTTCTTCGAGAATTTCGGCAATTAATCCATTATTTTCAAAACATTTTACTGTCGTCACTTTGCCGTAGAAATTGCTGACACCACCAAAGCTAGAAAAAATTGGCTCAACCACATCCACTTGATCAGCATAAATATCACAAAGTTCTGAAGTATCGATATACATAATGTACCCCTTGTCGGTAAAATTTTTTCTCTAGTATAAGCCGATTTAGCCGATAAGCAAGCCTAAACTAAACAAGATATTGATAAATAAAGAAATCATAGACATCTGAGCCAACATCGGACGCAACACTGCAGGTTCTTTGCTGCGATAAACAAATAATGCGTGTTTTAATAACAGTGGAAATGCCAATAAAAATAAGAAATGCCAAGGACTAAATGCTGTTGATGCCGAAAATAGCACATAACATAAAGCGGCAACGCTTAATAAAATACAATGATAAATACGTCCTTTCTTCGGGCCAATACGCACAACCAGGGTATTTTTTCCTACTTTCGCATCTTGCTCAATATCACGTAAATTATTGATATTTAAAACTGCTGTCGCCAATAAACCGGAGCCAAGAGCTGGTAACGTAATTAAGCTATCAATGCTGTGAGTTTGTAGATAATAAGTTCCACCTACACCTAATAAACCAAAAAAGAGCAACACTGACAGATCACCTAAACCTAAATAACCATAAGGTTTAGCCCCTACGGTATAAGTAATGGCAGCAATAATGGCAAGAATGCCCAAACCTGCAAAGGCCAATAAATCAGTAAGACTTTGATATGCGATACCAATTAAGAATGCGCCGGAGAAAAATGCCCCCACCGCCATTAAAATTAACCCCCATTTGAGCTCATTCGCAGAAATTGCACCTTGCTGAATACCACGTAAAGGCCCAATACGTTCTTCGGTATCTGACCCTTTTTGATGATCACCATAATCATTGGCAAAATTGGAAAGCACTTGCAATAAAATCGTGGTAAGCAAGCAAAGTAACATCACGGTAAGATTAAAACTTTCTTTATCCGCCCAATATGCCAATGCTGAGCCAGTAAAAATAGAAGCTAATGCCAAAGGCAAGGTTTTTGGGCGAGCGGTTTCCCACCACATTTTCAATTTATGATTTGTCATTTTTTTTGACCGCACTTTTGATTACAATAAAGGGCGTATTCTACACGGAAATTGCCTTTTTATGAATGATTTAACACTGACTCTTCACCCAATTGCGGTGATTCACACGCCTTACAAAGAAAAATTCTCAGTGCCACGCCAACCAGATTTAGTACAGGATGGCATTGGCATCGTGGAACTGCTTCCTCCGTATAATTCACCAGAGGCTGTGCGAGGATTAGAGCAATTTAGCCATCTTTGGCTTATTTTCCAATTTGACAAAGTACCCCATGGGAAATGGCAATCCACTGTTCGCCCCCCTCGTTTAGGCGGCAATCAACGTGTCGGTGTATTTGCTTCACGCGCTACGCATCGCCCTAATCCGCTAGGCTTATCCAAAGTTGAATTACGCCAAGTGGAATGTATTCATGGACGTGTTTTTCTGCATTTGGGCTCCGTGGATCTTGTCGATGGCACACCTATTTTTGATATTAAGCCTTATATTGCCTATGCTGATAGCGAGCCTGAGGCAAAATCAAGTTTTGCGCAAGAAAAACCACCTGCAAAATTAAACGTAGAATTTACAGAAATCGCCCAAAGTGCGGTTGAAAAATATCACAAAAATCGACCGCACTTAGCAAGATTTATTACGGAAGTGATCGCACAAGATCCCCGCCCGGCTTATCAACAAGGTAAAGAAACCGATCGTATTTACGGTATTAGTCTGTACGAATTTAATATTAAATGGCGTATTAAAGCGGGGACAACAGACTGTGTCGAAATTCTGGATATCCAGAAATTAAAAGAACAAAAAAGCTGACTTTCGTCAGCTTTCTTTTTATCGCTTTAATTCTGTCTAATCTGGCAATGCATTCAGTACAGCTTTCACAAGCGTTGCCAATGGAATAGCGAAAAATACGCCCCAGAACCCCCATAATCCGCCAAAAATTAGCACCGAAATAATGATTACTAAAGGATGTAAATTAACGACTTCAGAGAATAAATACGGTACCAACAAGTTTCCATCTAGAAGTTGACTCACCGCAAAGGCCACAATTAAATACCAAAACGTTGGGGAAATGCCAAACTGGAACATGGCGACTAAAGCAACAGGAATCGTCACCAATACCGCGCCGATATAAGGCACTAATACAGACAGCCCTACGGCAACAGAAAGCAACAGCGGATAATTTAAACCAAAGCTTAAAAAGATGATATAAGTCACCACGCCAACAATCAAAATCTCCAACAATTTGCCATGAATATAATTCGCAATTTGTTGCTGCATCTCATTCCATACTTTAGACGCTAAAAGACGGTTTTTAGGCAAAAATCGGCTTACCCCCGCAAGAAGTTCGCTTTTATCTTTCAGCATAAAGAACATCATTAATGGCACTAAAAATGCATAGATACCCAGTGATACAAGGTTCATTAATGAAGTAATCGACAATTTCACCGCAGATTCACCAAAGCCCAAAATCTTCGCTCGAGCCGCACTAAAAAAGGTGTCAATCATGGTGTAATCGATGAGTTCAGGATAATGCTCAGGAAGGGCTAATAACCATTCATGTAACTTATTGAACATGGCTGGCAAATCGCTTAATAAGGAAATCGTTTGATTCCATAATGTTGGTACAAGCCCGAAGAAAATTAATAACGCCAAGGTTAGAAAGCCACCAAAAATAATTAACGTGGCGAGCATTCGGGGAAATTTTAATTTTTTCGTCAGGAAATTAATCGGCATTTCCAATAAATATGCTAATACAATGGCAATCAGCAACGGGGCGATTAAATCACTAAAGAAATAAATCGCAATAAAGCCAAATAACAAAATGGCAAGTAGCCCCATCGCCTGCGGATCGCTTAAGCGGCGGCTATACCAATTTTTTAGCATTTCAAACATAAAGTCTTCCTAAACAAGTATTTTTTGTCATTATAAGTTAAAATTTAAATCAATCCTATATCCACTCATTCAACATAAAATAGAAGGAAACGTTATGTCTGTTAAGATTTATCATAATCCACGTTGCTCAAAAAGCCGTGAAACCTTAGCTTTATTAGAAGAAAAAGGCATTCAACCGACGATTGAACTTTATTTACAACAACACTACTCTGTTGAAGCATTACAGCAACTGGCTAATAAATTAGGATTAGATGATGTCAGAAAAATGATGCGTACCAAAGATGAGCTTTATCAATCATTAGGGTTAGATAATCCTGCATTAACTCATGATGATTTATTAAAAGCCATCAGTGAAAATTCAGCCCTATTAGAACGCCCGATTGTGGTAAAAGGTGAAAAAGCTAAAATTGGACGACCGCCTGAAAGCGTACTCGCCATTTTGTAATTCTATTCATTTTCGCTATAATAACTTGCCGTGAAACACTTCACGGCAATTTTTTAGAGGTAAATATGACAAAAAAAACAAAAAGTGCGGTTGAAAATCAGCCCATTTATCAACACTCCAAAGGAGTCGTGAAAGATAATGCTGTGATGGCACTATTACACGACAAATTATTCCGCCAACGCGTTGAGAAAAAACGTAAAGGCAAAGGCAGTTACCAACGCAAAGCAAAATATGCGAGCAATTGGTTTGAAAAGCCCGATGATAAAGTTTTTGATTTCAGAAATTTTATCATCGGGTTTTTCGTTTCAATTTCAGTATAAAAAATAACAAACAGAGGAAGTCTATATGTCAATCAAAACAGAAGTTTTATTTAACAATACTTGGAATGTCCGTATCAGTGATCCAGGTGAAGAAGGTGCTCAAAGCCACTTTTTTGAAACCATTTATCTCACGCTCACGGCTTATTTTGAAGGCGAAAATGTGCGTTATGAATTTGTGCGTAAAGTAGAAGATCAAGTAAAAATCAAACGCTCATTTACAGAATTAAGTGAGTTATTCAAATTCCTAGGGGATTATCTGGATCCGGTTTCTCTCGGTAATCTTGGTGTAAAAATTGGTAACTTAGGCGTAAAAGCTGAATAACTTATCTACCAATAAAAAAAGTGCGGTCAAATGAACCGCACTTTTTATTTCTCAACTCATATTATTGAGCAAGTAATACACTTAATGCTGAATACAAGGATTGAGCCGCTTCATTTGGTAATGCCTTGCCGTCTTCATCAGTGATCACGACCGCACTTTGTTTACCCACTGCAGAAATTTGCATTTGGTAAACGCCTTTTTCTAGATTAGGCGGATTCACACCTAAACGTAACCACTCTTGTTTATCCAATGGTTTATATTTCAATTCGCGATAACCTCGGCCTGCCGATTCCGATGTGGCTTTAAAGCCTAATTTCGGTAAAGCTGAACCTAAACGTTGCCATGCTTGACCAAAACTTGCATCCATACCTAATGCCATTCTACCGTTCGTATCAGTAATTAAACCTGATTGGAAAGGTCCTGCTGAGGCATTATTTAAATCTTGTTGTTGCTTGTTATAAGCGTTAGTAAGCGCAGCAACAAAACGATTTAAACGATCTGATGCATAGCGCTGTTTATCTGCTTGATTTGGTGTATAAATCACACCATCACGACGCATTTGTTCGACAGAAACAGCCAACGCACTCGCATCTTGTGCTGTAACTTGTTCAATTTTATAACGGATCTCTGTATTGGCTTTATCATCTGCACGACCTGTTGGCGCCCAATCGCTAATTAATACCGCACCATTTAAAGTTGAATTCGTGCCTTCTTCTTTCAATAAACGCTCAATTTGTTTGAGGTTATAAAGCTCTGCTTGTGCATCCGTATAAACAATCAATGCACGTTCGCCATCAAATTGTGTTAAAGAATTTTTAATAATCGCTAATGGGGTTGAAGGCGGACGAATATCCACGCGTTCTTTTTTCGCATTAAGCTGAGGAAGTTCATAAGTCGGATCGGCTTGCGGCAATGTTACACCACCACTTGCTAAAGGAGAAAAGCTCGGTATTTCACGATCAGAATTTTGATAAGTGTCATTAGCCGTCTGCATTTTTTCTACGCTGTTTGAACACGCCGATAACAATGCTGCTGCGACTAAACTCAGTACGATTTTTTTCATTCCTTAAATCCTTCAATAAAAAATAATTAAAATAATGACCGCTCTTTGACAAATAAAAAAGTCGAAAGTTTAAAGGGCTGTAAAAACAACCCTTTAATTCATTAAATTAAGCCAGCAATTTTTAATGCTTCTTCTACTTTTACTTGCGCGCTTTCGCTTAACACAGTAAGTGGTAAACGTAAGTGTGGAGTCTTAATCAAACCTAAACAATACGCTGCCCATTTAACCGGGATTGGGTTTGATTCAATAAATAAATCTTGATGTAAAGGCATTAAACGTGCATTAATTTCTTCCGCTTTCGCAAAATCGCCCGCTAAAGCATAGCGACACATCGCGGCCATATCTTTTGCTGCAAGGTTATTTGTCACAGAAATAACACCCTCTGCGCCTAATTTCATCGCTTCTAACCCTGTGGCATCATCTCCACTTAATACAATGAAATCTTTACCGGCTAATTCTTTAATCGCCGTGATACGAGTTAAATCGCCAGTTGCTTCTTTAATCCCAACAATATTCTCAATTTGTGATAAACGAGCCACGGTTTCCGGTTTCATATCACTACCGGTACGACCCGGCACATTATAAAGAAGTTGTGGTAAATCTGTACATTCGGCAATGGCTTTAAAATGTTGGAACATGCCTTCCTGAGTCGGTTTATTGTAGTAAGGCACTACAGATAAACAACCGGCCACGCCACTATCACGTAATAATTTTGTCATCACGATAGCTTCGCTTGTTGCATTGGCGCCGGTGCCTGCGATAATTGGGATACGACCTTTTGCTAACTCAACTGTCTTTTCTATCACTTTCACATTTTCTTCAATGCTTAATGTTGCAGATTCTCCTGTTGTGCCTACCGATACAATAGAATTAGTACCAGCATCGATATGAAATTCAATGAGTTTTTTTAATGTTTCAAAATCAATATTCCCGTGGTTATCCATCGGGGTTACTAAAGCAACAATACTGCCTGAAAATAAAGGTTTTTGCGTAGTCATAAGTACTCCATTCACATCTATTCTGCATTTAATAATAATATTTGAAAATACTCAGTTATAATCGCTAAAATAGTCTGAATTTACAAATCATTTTTCACATTTTTAAGGATTTTTTATGAAAAAATTACAAGTGGGTGATTTAGCGCCGCAATTCACACTCTTAAATCAAGACAATCAACCTATTTCACTCAGCGATTTCAAAGGTAAAAAAATCCTCGTGTATTTTTATCCAAAAGCCTTAACACCAGGCTGTACAACCCAAGCCTGTGGTTTGCGTGATGCCAAAAGTGAACTAGAAAAATTAGGTGTAGTTATTTTAGGCATCAGTACAGATTCCCCTAAAAAACTCGCTCAATTTGTTGAGAAAAAGTCACTCAATTTCACCTTACTTTCTGATGAAGATCACCAGGTTGCCGAGCAATTTGGTGTATGGGGCGAGAAGAAATTTATGGGGCGCACTTATGATGGTATTCATCGTATTAGTTTCCTCATTGATGAACAAGGTAAAATTCTGCACGTTTTTGATAAATTCAAAACAGGTGAACATCATCAAGTTGTCCTAGATTACTTACACTCTCTTTAAAATACCGCTCAAACAACCGCACTTCTGTGATTTATCTCAAAGTGCGGTCAAAAAATCGTTCATTTTTCTAATTTATATTTACGCTCTATTTTCCATTTGGTAAAATTCCCAATCTAATTGAAATTCATTCTCAATTAATTTTGAGTTTTTATTAAACATTCAAGGACTATCAAATGCTACAACTTTTTGAGTTTTTACAACAATACAGTGATTACATTATTATTGGACTTCTACTTGTTATGAGTGTAATCATGCTTGCGGCCGTGATTGAGCGTTTTATCTTTTTAAAGCGTGTGGACGTAGCAAAATATTCCAATATTCACGCACTTGAAATTGATTTAAATCGCAATATGACGGTGATCTCCACTGTCGGTGCTAACGCACCTTATGTTGGTCTATTAGGTACGGTAATTGGAATTTTATTAACTTTCTTCCAAATTGGCCATGGTGATGGCGAAGTCGACGCAGGTGCTATTATGATGCACCTTTCTCTTGCATTAAAAGCAACCGCACTTGGTATTTTAGTCGCTATTCCGTCTATGATGTTCTATAACGGCTTAGGTCGTAAAGTAGAAGTTAACCGATTGAAATGGAAAGTATTAAACGCTCAGAAAGATAAGGAATAATCGTGAAAAAATTTGATGAAATCAACATTATCCCTTTCATCGACATTATGTTGGTGTTATTAGCGATAGTGTTGGTCACCGCATCCTTTATTTCCCAAGGAAAAATTAAGGTAAATGTGCCCAAAGCGAGTTCAACGGTCGCATTCAAGTCAGATGAATTAACAAAATTATTAACGGTTACAGCTGACAAGCAACTTTATTTTAACGATAAGCCTATTTCACAAGAAGCGCTTGAAAAAGAAATTATGGGTTGGAATAAAGATCAAAAAGTAACGTTAAAAATTGATGCTGAAGCTTCCTTCCAAGATTTCGTAACCATTACCGATATGTTATCGAAAAATGAAATCAAAAATGTCGCCATTGTTTCCATGAAAGATAAAGGCGCCCCAAGTAAAACAACTCAAGGGAATGAAACAAAAAATACGCCTGAAGTAGGTGGAGTTGCAAGCGGAGGCGTTGGAGTAGGACGTAGTCAATGAACAGCCAACAAACCAAACGATCATTATTAGGTTTGCTTATTTCTTTATTGGTTCATGGTAGCATCCTTGGAGCGTTATTTTGGAACTGGCATACGCCACATGAAGCGGCGAGTAATGCTCCAGGTGAAATATCCACGACGATTTCAATGGAAATGATTCAGGGAATGCGAATGGAGGAACCTGCTCCTGAGCCAGAACCCGAACCTCTACAGGCAGAACCAGAACCTGAAAAACAGGAAGTCGTTGCGGATCCAACGAAGAAACCAGAGCCTGAGAAGAAAAAAGAACCTGAGAAAAAGCCAGAAAAACCAATAGAAAAACCGAAACCAAAACCGAAAGAGAAGCCAAAAGAAAAACCTAAAAATGAGGTAAAAGCAGAGAAAGCGGTAGAAATGCCGAAGAATTTACCGATTGGCGATAAGAATATTAATTCAACGGCTACGGCAAATTCTAAAGCGACAACTACGGGTCAACCTGGCACAAATGGTATTCAAGGTGGCTCTGGTGCCAATACAGATGAACATAATGCCTATCGTGCGGCTATTCGACGTGAAATTGAACGGCATAAACGCTATCCTGCACGCGCAAAAATGATGCGTAAACAAGGTATTGTTAACGTCAGTTTTAGTGTTGGAGCAGATGGTTCTCTGTCTGGAGAGCGTGTTGCTAAATCTTCTGGTGATGAAAGCTTAGATAATGCAGCACTTGAAGCTGTGAGAAGTGCGAGACCTGTTGGTCCAAAACCTGCGGGATTTGCGTCTTCAGTAAGCGTACCAATTAGTTTCACCATTCAATAAATAAAAAGGCGAACATCATGTTCGCCTTTCTTTTTGCTAATTTTAATTAGCCCATACCGTATTTTTTCAATTTCTTACGCAATGTACCACGGTTGATACCGAGCATATTAGCTGCGCGGGTTTGGTTACCGCGGGTGTATTGCATAATCATATCTAACATCGGGTGTTCAA
>ERZ772909.2000-NODE-2000-length-10670-cov-9.362600_pt1 | contig 10670 bp, 9 predicted proteins | sample MGYA00511137_ERZ772909 | MGnify/ENA primary metagenome ERZ772909 (study PRJEB29015, sample SAMEA2738095) | human oral metagenome | biome: human oral; feature: human-associated habitat; material: saliva | place: China | collected 2270 ... | reverse complement strand
AGCCCGAGTGGATCGACTCCTTCGACAAGGATCCGGGCAACGCGCTGGCCTACGCCTACGACATCGTCTGCAACGGCAACGAGATCGGCGGCGGCTCCATCCGTATCCATCGCCGTGACGTCCAGAACCGCGTGTTCAACGTGATGGGCATCGGCGAGGAGGAAGCCCAGACGCAGTTCGGTTTCCTGCTGGACGCCTTCAAGTACGGTGCCCCGCCGCACGGTGGTGTCGCTTTCGGTTGGGACCGTATCGTCTCGCTGCTGACGAAGTCCGATTCGATCCGCGACGTCATTGCCTTCCCGAAGTCCGGCGGCGGTTTCGATCCGCTGACCGAGGCCCCGGCCCCGATTACGCCCGCGCAGCGTAAGGAAGCTGGCGTCGATGCGAAGCCGAAGAAGCGCGGCGAGGAAGCCTCCGACGAGGACAAGAAGTGATCTAGGTCGCGCAAGTCGTGTCCACGAAACCCCCATCCGCCCCCCGGCCGGTGGGGGTTTCGTGCACAATAGATGCATGTCGTACGTTGAGATGCATCCGGAAAATCCTCAAGCACGTCTGGTTAACACGGTCGTTGACCTGCTGGAGCGCGGCGGTACGATTGCGCTGCCCACGGACTCCGGCTACGCGATCGCGACCAAGATCGGCAACAAGTCGGGCATGGACACGATTCGCACGGTCCGTAAGCTCGACGACAAGCACAACTTCTCGCTGCTGTGCCACTCCTTCGCCCAGCTCGGCGAGCTGGTCATCGTGGACAATCACGAGTTCCGCACGATGAAGGCGCTCACCCCCGGACCCTACACGTTCATCCTGCGTGGCACCAAGGAGGTCCCGCGCATCATGCTGAACAAGAAGAAGCACACGGTGGGCGTGCGCATCCCGGACCACGTCATCACGCAGGCGATCGTCGAGGCCCTCGGTGAGCCGCTGGCCTGCTCGACACTGATTATGCCGGGCGAGACCGAGCCGCTGACGGACGGCTTCGAGGTGGACGAGCGCATCGGTCACCAGGTCGACCTGGTCGTGGTGGGGCCGGTCGGCGTTGCTGAGCCGACGACGGTCATCAACTTCGCGGGCGGGGATGCCGTCGTGGCGCGCGTGGGCGCGGGCGACATTTCGCTCTTCGACTGATCCGTGGCCTTCGAGGAATCGTCTTTTTCTCAGACGGGCTTTTGTCGGCTGATGCCCGGCGCGATGGCGCGTCGGCGCGTCGGTACGAGCGGGCTTCCCCTTGTGGGGGAGCGCCTGCTCATCGACGGCGTTGACGCCGTTCGCGTCACGTTCCGGTGTGAGGCGCCGCAGCGCGCGCAGTGCTACCTCCTGCTCAATACGGTGACGGATCGTTCGCGTGAGCATATCGAGGCCTTCCGCATGGATTGGCGCGACGGTGCCCGCGAGCTGGAGTGTGCCCTCCCCGCCGATGTGATCCTCAGCTATCAATTTGCCCTGTGCGGGCCGGGTGGGATTGATCCGCGCGTGCGTGTCGACATGGGGAGCTGGGTTCGCCTCGTCGAGGAAGCGCGGCCGGACGCCTGTAACCCGCTCAGGCTCGTCAACGGGCGCGGGCACGCCGCGTCGGTTTTTGTTGGACCTGATGCACAGATGTCCTGGCCGGGCGGTGACGTCGATGCCCCGTCGATGCGCGCCACGCGCGAAGAAGATATCGGGGCCAGGGTCCGTGCCCGGATCGGAGGCGGGCTCTCCCGATGCGTCGTCGTGCACGACGGGGAGCAGGCGCCCACGCGTACGCTCGTCGTCTTCGATGGCGACGTGTGGCGTGCCAACGGCGTGGGCTGGTTGACGCGGCGCTACCCGGGCTTGCGCGTCGTGACGATCGGCGCGGGTGATGTGGAGGCCAGGCGCCGAGAGTTGACGGACGCCGATGCGGTGAGCGCGCTGCTGGGCGCGGTGTGTGACGTGGCTGGGGTCGGTCCCGTGGCCGTGGCCGGTCAGTCTTTTGGTGGCCTCGCGGTGCTTCAGGCGGCGCTCGGCGGCTCCGTCCCCGTCGAGTGTTATATTGCACAGTCTCCGTCCCTGTGGTGGGGTGGGGATGTACGAGGCCGGGGCGAGGGCGCGCTGATGGGTGACCTTGGCAGGGGTGCATGTCGGTCACTGTCTGGCTTGACAATCTGGTGTCAGGTGGGTGCGCGCGAGGTGGCGATGGCCCCCGTCGTTGAACGTTGCGCCGCCCTGCTGGGGGAGTGCGGTGCGCTTGTCAGGCTGGAGCGTTATTCGGGTGGGCATGATGTTGCCTGGTGGAGAGAGGGACTACTGGCTGCACTCGACGAGTGGTGTGTGTGAGCCTGTCCGACTGGGGAACTTGTCAGGATATGCAGTCATGGCCAGGTTAGGCTTGCCTATGTCCTAATCGTGACCTAGACGAAACGAGGAACACGTGCACACGTCGATACGAGTTCGCGCCATCGTGGCCGTGGCCCTGGCGGCCCTGACCCTGGGAGCTTGCTCCTCCACCTCGCCCACCCCGGCCTCGTCCTCCGATCCGGCTGGCGCTGCCCAGACCCGCATCGTCACCGACGCGTCCGGGCAGGAGGTGACCCTCCCGGCCCATCCGACTCGCGTTGTGACGCTGTCTGAGCCGACGACCGATAACGCGCTCGCTCTCGGTGTGACTCCCGTCGGTGTCGTCTCGGGTCGCGGCCAGACCACCGTCCCCAACTACCTGGCCGATCGCGCGGGTGACATCCCGATCCTCGGCTCGATTGGCGCGCCGAACCTGGAGGCGATCGGGGCGGCCCGCCCCGACCTGATCCTCGTCGATGGCACCTCCGTGAAGAACAACGACAGCGAAACCCTGAGTGCTCTGGGCCAGATTGCCCCCGTCTTCTTCACCGCGCAGTCGGGTGGAGAGTGGCGCGAGACTTTCGCTCGCACCGCAGACGCTCTGGGCATGGCGGATGAGGCGCAGAACAAGCTGAGCGAATTCGATCAGCACGTGGCGTCGGTGAGCGGGCGTCTGAAGGACGCTGGATACCTCGACCAGACCTACTCCGTTGTGCGCTGGCAGGGTGACAGCGCGGGTCTGATCCTCAAGGAGCTGCCCGCCGGCCAGGCGCTGACCGCGCTCGGCATGAAGCGCCCCGCGAACCAGGACCGTGACGGTGAGGGCCATTCCGAGCCGGTCTCGCTGGAAAATATCGACCAGATCGACGCGGACTGGATTTTCTTCGGCACGCTGGGCAAGTCCTCGGTCAACAACCCCTCTGCGGGCGGCGGCACGGGCGTTGAGGCGTCGGCGGCTGCCCTCGAGGAAGCCAAGTCGACCGTCGGCTTTGATTCGCTTCGTGCCGTTCAGGCCGACCACGTCATCCCCGTCGATGGCTCCCTGTGGACCTCCGCTGGCGGCTACCTCCTGATGGACGGCATCGTTTCCTCCATCGAAGCCCAGTTTGTCCCGGCGTCCTGACGCTGGAGATGAGCGCGCCCGATCAGGCGCGGGCCTGACATGAGAGCCCGCAGCGTGACTAGCGCCGCCACCGCTTGCGCCGTGGCGGCGCTGGTCCTTGCCCTCATCATCGTTGCTTCGCTGGCGCTGGGGTCGCGGCACATTGAACCTGCCCTCGTGTGGGATGCGCTTCGCTACGGAGGCCAGACCCAGGACGCGCGGGTGGTGCTCTCGCTGCGCGTACCCCGCACGCTTGCCGCGCTCGTGATCGGTGCTGCCCTCGGGCTCGCGGGATCGATCATGCAGGCCGTGACTCGCAACCCGCTGGCTGATCCCGGCGTGCTCGGCGTCAACGCCGGGGCGGCATTCCTCGTCGTCGTGGCAACCGCAGTGGCGGGTGTATCGACGCGCGCGCTGACGATGGGTGCAGCGCTCGTCGGAGCGGGCGTGGCGGCCGCGCTCGTCTTTATGCTGTCCGGTCGCGGCGGGGCGGGGTCGCGGGCACGCCTGGCATTGGCCGGCATCGCCGTCTCCGCTGCGCTCGCGTCCCTGACGCAGGCTGTCCTGGCCGGTCATCAATTTGCGTTCAATGAGTTTCGTTACTGGGTCTCGGGATCCCTCGAAGGCGCGGATATGGCTTCGCTGACCTGGGCGGGCACCATCATCGCCTGTGGGGCGGTGCTGGGCGCGCTGCTGACCTCCGCGCTCGGCGTTCTGACCCTCGGCGACGATGCGGCGCTCGGACTGGGCGTCCGCGTGCGCCTGATCCGATGTTTGGCAACCCTGGCTGTCACGGCTCTGGCGGGCGGGGCAACCGCGCTGGGTGGGCCCCTGACCTTCGTCGGTCTCGCCGTGCCCCTCCTCGTGCGTCGCGTGGTCGGTGCTCGCCAGGGTGCTATTGCCGTGTGGTCTGCGGTGGTTGGTGCCGCGTGGGTGTGCGCCGCCGATGTTGCCTCGCGGCTGGTGCTGGCCCCGCAGGAGGTTCCCGTCGGCGTCGTCGTCGCCCTGGTTGGCGCCCCCTTCTTTGTCCTGGGTGCGCGCGGGAAGGGAATGTCATGAGGGAATCCTCTAGCCGCTACGCGCTCCTGTCGAACGCGTCATTCTCCGTGCGCCTGCACCGGCGCAGTGCGCTCGTCGTGAGCCTCGGACTTCTGTCTCTTCTCGCGCTTGCCCTGTATTCGCTGACGCTCGGAGACTACGGGCTCAGCATCGAGCAGTCGCTGCGACGCCTCGTGGGAGACGGCGGCCCCACGGATGACTTCCTGGGCGTGTACTTCGTCCAATCTGTCCGTCTTCCCCGCGTTATCGCGGCGGTGGCGGTGGGATGCTCGCTCGGTGTGGCGGGTGCAATCTTCCAGACCCTGTCGGGCAACCCGCTCGGTAGTCCCGACATCGTCGGGCTGTCGACGGGCTGTGCGACCGGCGCGCTCGTCGCGATCATCGTGCTGGGCGCCAACCCGGCGACCACCTCCGCGGGCGCGCTGATCGGCGGCCTGGCCTCGGGGGCTCTCATCGTGGCGTGTGCGGGCGGCGTGCGTGTCACGGGTGTGCGCGTCGTGCTCGTCGGTATCGGCTGCTCGGCCGCGCTGCGCGCCCTTAATTCCCTGCTCATCGTCAAGGCCCCGCTGGAGGCTGCCCAGCGCGCCCAGCTGTGGAGCGCCGGCTCCTTCGCGGGGGTGACGATGCCTCGCGTCAGCGTGCTCGTCGTTGTCCTCCTCGCTGTCTCGTTACCGCTCGCGGCCTGCACGGCGCCGCTTGGCTTGCTCGCGATGGGAGACGATGTCGCGACTGGCCTGGGCGTTCGCGTGCGCAGGCTTCGAGTGTCGCTCATTGCCACGGCGGTGGTCTTGGTGTCGCTTGCGACGGCGGTTGCGGGTCCGGTGGCCTTCGTTGCTCTGTCTGCCCCTCACGTGGCCCGTCGCCTGTGCGCAGGTGGGGGAGTGGGGCTCGCGTCATCGGCAGTGCTGGGAGGCCTCCTCGTGCTCGTGTCGGACGTGGTCGCGCAAAGACTCTTAGCGCCCCACGAGCTGCCGGTTGGGGTGGTCACCGGCGTCGTGGGAGGCGTGTATCTCCTGTTCTTGTTGGTTCGTGAGGTGAGGTGAGGTCATGGGACGTGACAGTGGTGCGAGCGGGCTGTCGGCCCGCGAGATTACGGTCGGCTACGGGAAGGATGCGCCGATCTTGGAGGGGTTGTCCCTCGACGTCTTAGAGGGGGAGTTGACCGTCATTGTCGGCCCAAACGCGTGCGGTAAGTCGACGCTCCTGCGCTGCCTCGCCCGTGTCTTGGGCGCGCGCTCGGGCGTCGTCGAGTTGGATGGGGTCGAGCTGGGCACGATGAATCAGAAGGCTCTGGCGCGTCGGCTTGGCCTCCTTGCTCAGTCGTCGGTCGCTCCTGGCGACATGCTCGTGGAGGACCTGGTGGCGCGTGGCCGCTATCCTCACCATGGCCTCGTGCGCCAGTGGAGCGCGGTCGACGACGAGGCCGTGGCTGGGGCGATGCGTGACGCCGGGGTGAGTGCGTTGGCGGGGCGAAGGGTCGGGGAGCTTTCCGGTGGGCAGCGCCAGCGCGTATGGATTGCGATGGCTCTGGCGCAGTCGACGGATATTTTGCTGCTGGACGAGCCGACGACCTACTTGGACCTCAATCACCAGCTGGAGGTGCTGCGCCTTGCGCAACGGCTGCAACGCCAGGGGCGAACGATCGTCGCGGTGTTGCACGACTTGCACCTTGCGTTCCGCTACGCCACGCACCTGGTGTGTATGAGGCAAGGCAGAATTATCGCCCAGGGGGCGCCGGGCGCGGTTGTGACTCCTGAGCTTATCGAGAGTGTGTTCGACGTGCCCTGCGTCGTCATCCCTGATCCTGAGACAGGTGCGCCTCTGGTGGTGCCCCGTCGTTAGCGGGGTGGGGAATGTCTTTCATAGTCTCAAATGCTGACCAAGAGGTAATGTCTGATAACAGTTGTCCGATAATATACCTCACAATTTTAGATGAAAGGGCTTGCTTTTCCCGGTAAAATGGCCTTTTAATGCAGTGGTCCGTGAATTTGCTTGTTGCTCGCAATTGCGTTGCGGACGCGAGGTAATACTATTGTGCATACAGTCGTTAGTTACCCGAACACTGACATAAAGGATCTGTTCCCAATTGGGCAGATTTGCTAAAATTATCCACAAGAGAAGGAAGCAACACGCATGACGACACGGTCGCATTCGCGCAACAGGGGACTGCATATGTCCCTGCTTGCGCTGACCGCATCAGCGTCGATCGTCGTCGGCATGTTCGCGACCGCGGTACCGGCTTACAGTGATGACACTCCTGAGGTTCCCGCCGCTTCGTGCCTGGTTGAATCGGAGGGTGAGGCCAGCGTCTTCGTTTCCTCGGTTGTGCATGCGGGTGAGTCCCTGTACCTGGAAGGTCGCGGATGGACCGCGGGGACGGACCAATCGCGCGGGTTCGTCGTCGTCACGCTCGATGATGGCATGGTCGAGCGCGGTGCTGACATGGAACTGCCCGAATGGGTCCCGACCGGCGTGGCGCGCAACAGGAGTGCGTGGGCCGTTCTCGAGGTCAACTCAGAGGGCGCCTTCTCCGGTGATATCCCCGTCCCCTCTGCCTGGGCTGTGGGCGAGAGCCATCAGGTCGCCATCGGCGATGGTGTGAGCGGAACCTATGTCAGCGTCCAGGTCAGCGTCGTCGACGCCGCCGCGGGTGTACAGGCGTGCTCGCTGTCGGTCAATGAGCCCGATCCGGCCGATCCGGTTGCTCCGCCCGAACCGGCTCCCGACGTCCCGGGCGAACCGGCGTTTCCGAACGACCCCGTTGCTCCTGTCCCCGAGGAGGTTAATGCGTCAACACAGCAGGATGGTCCTTCCGTGCCCGCTCAGCCCGCGGCCGATTCGGCGAGCAATGCCCCGGCCTCGTCCTCTGTGCCCGGCGCCGCGCCCTCCCCTTCGTCATCCGCCGCCCCATCGCGCCGCGCGGGATCCTCGGGCAATGGCTTCGGCTCCAATAATTCCGACGATCCCACCCCCGAGGCGTCCACCTCCACCTCTCCGCAGGTCGTGTCCGCCTCCGAGATTCGACCGAAGGCTCATCAGGATCAGCAGGCCACCCAGCAGGCCGCCCGCGAAGAGGAGGGGCGTCTGAGCGGGTGGATTCTCGCAGGTGGGGGCCTGCTTGCTCTGCTTGGGGCCATCGTCACGGTCAGTATTGTGCGCAAGCCGCACGGCGGCCTCCAGTAGACGGGCCCATCTTCCTGTCATGCCAATGCGGTCACGATTAACCGCATGGTGCGTGTTCGCGCTTCCCATACAGGCGTCACACCTGTTACCCTGGTTATCAGACAATATCTTCTGAGTATTAAGTTCCTAAGGAGAACCGTTATGCAGCACGGACGGTCCACATCCGCCCTCGCCGCACGAGGGTTTATCGGCCGCAGCCGGGTGATGAGCGTGCTCATGGCCCTGTGCCTCTTCGGCGCGGTCGCGCTTGCCATTCCCGGTTTCACCGCGCGTGCACACGCAGATGACAGTATCTACGTCATCCCGAACACTACGTTCCTCGTCACTCTCGAGGATGCCTTCGACTTCGAAGCGAAGTACGGCAAGACCGGGTACTGGGGAGTCATCCTGGACAACGGCCGCGTGACACCGAACGATCCGCCGTCGTTTGAACGTCACGGCGAGGTCGTGACCCCGACCGCGAACGACCTGTGGAAGGCGGTTCCCCTCAATAGCTACACGATGATTGTTCCCGTGCCCAACGGCACCAACAATCTCGAGGGCGTCACCTGGGAACCCGGCACGAATCACCGCATCACGATCGTCACCTATAAGGACGACGAGACCCTTGCTGAGACCGTGAGCTACTCCGTCACGGTGTACAAGCCGTACACCCCGGAGCCGACTCCCGACCCAACCGTTGACCCGGCGCCTGAGCCGACCGTTGATCCGGCGCCCGAGCCGCAGCCTGAGCCGACCGTTGATCCGGCGCCTGAGCCGCAGCCTGTGCCCACCGTTGATCCGGCGCCTGAGCCGCAGCCTGAGCCGACCGTTGATCCGGCGCCCGAGCCGCAGCCTGTGCCCACCGCGGATCCCCAGCCCGCCCCGAGCGTGATCCCCGTTCCCGCTCCGCAGCCTGACGACCCGCAGCTCCCGCCCGTTCAGCCCTCGCCGTCGGCGTCGGCGACTCCTTCGCCGACCCCCTCCGCTTCGGCCAACGCGACCCAGCCCTCGGACACCCCCGTGTCTCCGATCTCGGACGAGTCTCAGCTCACCGATGCCAACAAGGGTGGCGTGAGCGCCGCCTTCACGGGCGGCCAGCTGACGATCAACGTCCCCGCGGACAAGGCGGTTGCCGGTGAGTGGGTGAGCGCCAACATCATGCAGACGGGTGAGGCTCGCTGGCTCCAGGTTGAAAGCGACAACCAGGTGACGATGGATGTGACGGGTTTGCCGATGGGCGACTACAAGGTCGTCGTCGCGAACCGCTCGCACCAGCTCGTCGGCTGGGCCGAGTTCAAGGTCGCGTCGACTGTCGCGGCAGCCGGCGCGGGTGCGCCGGTGGATGCCTCCAGTTCGTTCAAGCTCCACGCGGAGGTTCTGTCGGCCTCGAACGGCGTTGATGAGTCTGAAGGGCTCAACGGGTATCTGCTGGGCGCCGGCGCGTGCATGCTGATTCTCGGTGGCCTCGTCGTCCTGCAGGTACTGTCCGGACCGAAGATCGGGTCTACCTCGGATGGAGTCACCCTGACGTAAGCTAGGTTTCATGGATCTGTTCGATTCTGAATCTTTCGACGAGTTGGGCGTGCCCGCGTTTTCCGCGGGTGCGCCCCTCGCCGTTCGTATGAGGCCTTCGCGCTTGGAGGAGGTCGTTGGTCAGGCGCACCTCCTGGGTGAGGGAGCGCCGCTGCGTCGGCTCCTGTCTCCCGAGTCACGCGACGGGGTCGCTGTGTCCTCGGTGGTCTTGTGGGGGCCACCCGGGACTGGCAAGACGACTCTCGCCTACCTGATCGCGCGCGCGTCGGGCCGCCGCTTTGTCGAGCTGTCGGCGGTATCCTCGGGCGTGAGCGACGTTCGCCGTGTGGTCGATGCGGCTCGTCGAACGCTCGCAACCGGAGGCGAGGAAACCATCCTCTTTGTTGATGAGGTGCATCGCTTCTCGAAGTCGCAGCAGGATTCTCTCCTGCCCGCGGTCGAAAATCGCTGGGTGGTTCTGGTGGCCGCGACGACGGAGAACCCATCGTTTTCGGTCATCGCGCCCCTGTTGTCACGATCGCTGCTGTTGACGCTGCATCCTCTGGGGCCCGAGGACCTTGAGGGTCTTATCCGGCGAGCGCTGAGCGATGAGCGTGGCCTGGCCGGTCGGCTTTCGATCACCGACGAGGCCGTGGCTGGCCTCGTGCGGCTGGCTGGGTCGGACGCGCGTAAGTCCCTGACGCTTCTCGAGGCGGCTGCCGGGGCGGCCAGTGATGATGGTTCGGACGAGATCACGGTGGCCAGTGTTGAGGCCGCCGCGAACCAGGCGCTCGTGCGGTGGGGACGCGATCAGCACTACGACGTGACCAGTGCCTTCATCAAATCGATGCGCGGCTCTGACGTGGACGCGTCCCTCCATTACCTCGCGCGGATGATTGAGGCGGGGGAAGACCCCCGCTTCATTGCGCGGCGCATCATGATCGCGGCCTCTGAGGAGATCGGCATGGCGGCGCCGGAGGTGCTGTCGACGTGCGTTGCGGTCGCCCAGGGCGTGGCTCTCATCGGCATGCCCGAGGCACGCCTGCTCCTCGCCCAGGCGGTCGTGGCTGTGGCGACTGCGCCCAAGTCCAACGCGACGTACCTGGCGGTCGATCGCGCCCTCGCGGACGTTCGAAAGGGGCGTGGGGGAGCGGTGCCCGAGCACCTGCGTGACGCTCACTATGCCGGAGCGCAGGCGCTGGGGCACGGGGAGGGCTACCTGTACGCCCACGATTATCCCCATCACGTGGCCCCCCAGCAGTACCTTCCCGACGACCTGGAGGGGACGCACTACTACGAACCGACCGAGAACGGGCATGAGGCGATGCTCACGAAGCGACTCGGTGCCATTCGCAATCTGCTGAAAAGACGCTAGGATGGAACAGTTGTCCGCTCACGCGGGCACCTGGGGCCTTAGCCGATGAACCCACCCGGGTACTGGAGTTGGCCCCATGTCGGGGATCCGCCCCGACATGACATGAGAAACAGGAAGAAGATTTCATGGCAACGAATCGTTCCCGCAAGCAGGTGCGCG
>ERZ772909.1997-NODE-1997-length-10691-cov-9.090918_pt1 | contig 10691 bp, 10 predicted proteins | sample MGYA00511137_ERZ772909 | MGnify/ENA primary metagenome ERZ772909 (study PRJEB29015, sample SAMEA2738095) | human oral metagenome | biome: human oral; feature: human-associated habitat; material: saliva | place: China | collected 2270 ... | reverse complement strand
GACTAAACCAATCATTGTAATAACCTCTTAATTAACCTAGGCTGATCTGCACGTCCACGCCGGCAGCCAAATCTAAACGCATTAATGCATCAACAGTTTTTTCTGTTGGCTCTACGATATCTACTAAACGTTTGTGTGTACGAATTTCGTATTGATCACGCGCGTCTTTGTTCACGTGTGGAGAAATCAACACGGTGAAACGCTCTTTACGAGTTGGTAAAGGGATTGGACCACGAACTTGTGCACCAGTACGTTTAGCTGTTTCTACGATCTCCGCAGTAGATTGATCGATCAAACGGTGATCGAAAGCTTTTAAGCGGATACGGATTCTTTGGTTCTGCATTAGACCAGAGCTCCAATAAAATTTAGCTAATAAAAAACTAACACCAATCACAATTCTAACTTCAAAATAGAAAAGGAGGTGCAAGTTACCTGTTATATAGTCTCCAAATCGGAAACATTGTTTAGCGTGACATATCGTCATGCTCGTTTAATAAATGATTACATTAAACGGCTTTCACATTGAAAGCCTGCAAATACTACACAAAAGTTAAACAAATTGCAAGGGATTTATTCAAAGCAAATAAAAAGTGCGGTCATTTATCACCGTATTTTCTCATCGAAAAACACTTAGAAAAATCACCGCACTTCACATATTAAAATTAATGATGGTTATCTAATAGCGTAATATGTCGTTTTGCTACAATCCACGCACCAACATATCCCATAATTAAACAGCATACTAATAAGAATACAAATTCCCCAACGCCTAATCCATTCAAACTGAATTGGACGGCAAAAATATCCGTTACATATTTCACTGCAGAAGTAAAATAGCTGATAATAAAGCTACTAAAAATTGCTGCAACTAACCCGCCTAACACGGCATAAATCATCCCTGTATAAAGATAAGGACGAAGGATAAATTGATCTGTTGCACCAAGCAATTTCATCACATCAATACTTGATCGGCTACTATACACATCAGAGCGAATACTGTTACCAATAACCAAAAATACCGCTATCGTCATTAATACAGTGCAGAAAATTGCCACATGAGCGATTAACCAAGAAAGTGCGGTTAATTTTTCCATCCAATCGTTATCCAAGCGAACTTCTTGCACGCCTTTAATTTTATTTAAATTCGTACGTAACTCATCACGTTTTTCTGAAACATTAAATTCGCTTGTAGGTTTTACCATGACGACTGCAGGCAATGGATTATCATCTAGAATTTCTAATTCTTCACCAAAGCCAGACCAGCTTTTAAATTCCTTTAAACTTTCTTGGCGAGAGACATAATTCAGTGATTCCACCCCCTCTTGTTGACGGATTTTCTCTACCACTAAATTAGCGTCTTCCTCACTTAAATTTTTATGAAGATAAATCGTCAATTCACTTTCTGGATAAAATTGAGTGGTCGCTAAATGTAAATTTTTCCACATTAAATAGCTCACGGTTGGGATCGTCAGAGATACAGCAATCACCAAAATCGTGAGCAGCGTGCCAAATTTACGTTGCCATAAATCCGCCCATACTGCACGCAAAGTATAGGCTGTTTGAACAAAAAAGGATGCATCCGTTGGTCGGCTCATGATTATTCCTTAATAACGTAAATAACCTTGTTCAAGTACAAGACAAGGTTTTGGTTTTTGTTGAATTAAATTAATGTCGTGAGTAGCAATTAACACGGTCATTCCGAGGCGATTAAATTCTTCAAACAAATTAAAAATGCCTAAAGAAAGTTCATCGTCCAAATTACCCGTTGGTTCATCTGCTAGTAAGAGCTGAGGTTTATGTACAATCGCACGCGCAATATCAACACGTTGCTGCTCCCCGCCAGAAATTTGTGGTGGCAAATAGTGGGCTTTATTACGCAATCCTACACGATCTAAAGATGCCATCGCACGTGTATGCGCATCTTTTGGATGCATACCTGCAATAATCAATGGCAATGCCACATTTTCCACCACCGTACGATCCGTTAATAAACGATAATCTTGGTGAACCATACCAATTTGGCGACGCAGAAATGGAATTTCATATTTTGACAAGCGAGTAATATCGTGTCCGTTAAACCAAATTTGACCCGCGTTGGCTTTTTCCATTCCCATAATAAGCTTGAGTAATGTACTTTTCCCAGCACCTGAATGCCCAACTAAGTAAGTCATACTTCCCACTGGAAGATGAAAATTCAAGCCTTGTAACGCTGGCTGCGTTGCACCATGATAGGCTTTAGAAACATTTGAGAACTTAATCACAATTTTTCCTTATTCTTTTTATTCTTCTTCATGAACGAATAATGCCTCAATAAATTCTTTGGCATTAAACTCACGTAAATCTTCAATTTTCTCGCCTACACCGATATAGCGAATAGGCAACTTAAACTGATCGGCTATAGCAAAAATCACGCCGCCTTTTGCCGTACCATCTAATTTTGTTAGAGATATCCCTGTTAAACCGACAGCCTCATTAAATAACTTCGCTTGACTAATAGCATTTTGTCCCGTGCCAGCATCCAGCGTAAGCATAATTTCATGTGGCGCAGTTTCGTCATATTTTTTCATAACACGAACAATTTTTTTCAGTTCGTCCATTAAGTTATTTTTATTTTGCAGACGACCCGCCGTATCCGCAATAAGAATATCAATATTGCGTGCAGCCGCTGATTGCATCGCATCAAAAATTACCGATGCAGAATCAGAACCGGTGCTTTGCGCAACAACTGGAATATGATTGCGTTCTCCCCAAACTTGAAGCTGCTCAACTGCCGCAGCACGGAAAGTATCGCCCGCCGCAAGCATCACTGATTTTCCTTCAGCCTGAAATTTACGTGCAAGCTTACCAATTGTCGTCGTTTTACCCACGCCATTTACGCCCACCATTAAAATCACATAAGGTTTTTTCGTGCTATCAATCTCTAACGGTTGTGCTACTGGCTCAAGAATATCCGCCATTTCTACTTTTAGTTGTTGATATAAAAGCTCAGCATCTTGTAATTCTTTGCGACTTGCATGCTCAGTCAAGTTTTTGATAATTTTACTTGTTGTCGGCACGCCAATATCCGCAATCAACAGTTGTTCTTCTAATTCTTCAAATAGCTCATCATCAATTTTCTTTCCTAAGAAAAAACTACGAAAACCCGCGCCAATATTTTGTTTAGTTTTCAGTAATCCCTTAACTAAACGACTAAAAAAGCCCCCTTCACTTGGCTTTTCGCGAGTTTCAATTTCAACAACAGGCTGAAGCTCATCTTTAATATCTTCAACGATTTCAGATTCAACCACGGTTTCTGTAATCGGAAGGTCATCTTCTAAATTTTTCGCTTCGATGATTTCTTCGACCGGCTCAAGTGCGGTTGAAATTTCCTGTACTTTTTCTTCTTCAACGATTTCATTCGTCTCAATGCTTTCTGCTAAAAACGGCTCAGAATCCACCGCACTTTCTACTGTCTCCGATTCAGACGGTTCTTCAACTAAATCATGAGTTTCAAGTTTTTCAATAGATGGCTCGACATCTTTAATCTTTTCTTCTTCAATTATCGGCTCAATTTTAGGTTCATCTTGCTTTTTATTACGCCCAAATAACGATGCCCAAAATCCGCCTTTTTTATTTTCTTCAGCCATAAAATGCTCTCTTAACTGTAATCCGATAAAAATGTCGTTTATTCTAGCAAAAAATCGTCTAAACTAAGCACAATTTTCAATAAAAATCGAATCTTTATGAAAAAAATACAAACGCCAAATGCAAAGGGCGAGGTTCGCATTATTGCTGGACTGTGGCGAGGTCGAAAACTTCCAGTATTAAATTCAGAAGGCTTACGCCCAACTGGCGATAGAGTGAAAGAAACGCTTTTTAATTGGTTAATGCCTTATATCCATCAGTCTGAATGTTTAGATGGCTTTGCGGGGAGTGGTTCATTAGGTTTTGAAGCACTTTCTCGCCAAGCGAAAAAGGTGACTTTTTTAGAATTAGATAAAACCGTCGCCAATCAATTAAAAAAGAATTTACAAACGCTCAAATGCTCATCAGAACAGGCTGAAGTGATTAATCAAAGTAGTTTGGATTTTCTAAAAGAGCCACAAAATCAACCGCACTTTGATGTCGTGTTTTTAGATCCTCCCTTTCATTTTAATTTGGCAGAACAAGCAATTAACTTGCTTTGTGAAAATAATTGGCTAAAACCCAATGCGTTAATTTACGTAGAAACAGAGAAAGATAAACCGCTCATCACACCTGAAAACTGGACGTTATTGAAAGAAAAAACGACAGGAATGGTGAGTTATCGTTTATATCAGAATTAGAGAAAAATTATGTTAGATATCGTTTTATATGAACCAGAAATCCCACAAAATACCGGTAACATTATTCGCCTTTGTGCCAATACAGGATTTCGCTTGCACTTAATTGAACCACTAGGCTTTACTTGGGATGATAAACGCTTACGTCGCTCAGGTTTGGATTATCACGAATTTGCAGAAATCAAACGTCACAAGACTTTTGAAGCCTTTTTAGAAAGCGAAAAACCCAAACGTCTCTTTGCACTCACAACAAAAGGCAGTCCAGCACATAGCCAAGTGAAGTTTGAACTTGGCGATTATTTAATGTTTGGCCCCGAAACTCGCGGCATTCCGATGTCAATTTTAAATGAAATGCCGATGGAACAAAAAATCCGTATTCCAATGACAGCCAATAGCCGCAGTATGAACTTGTCTAATTCTGTCGCAGTAACGGTTTATGAAGCGTGGCGACAATTAGGCTATGAAGGTGCAATCAATTTACCTGAAGCAAAATAAACAAAAAAGAGCGATTAAAATTTGATCTGCACCGAACTTTTGTTTCTGCCAACCGCTAAAAGGGATTACATTGTGCCGGATTGCCGCTGGTTAGCCCCACTTTAAACCATTGCAAACGCTGGGCTGAGGTGCCATGGGTGAAACTATCAGGAACCACATAACCTTGGCTGCGTTTTTGCAAACGATCATCGCCTACCGATTCAGCTGCATTAAACGCTTTTTCAATATCGCCGCGTTCAAATAAACCGCTTTTTACTGCTTGTGATGCCCACACGCCAGCATAGCAATCTGCCTGAAGTTCTAATTTCACGGAAAGTTGATTTGCTTCTGTGCGGGATGAACGACTTTGCAGACGATGCACTTGTGTCAACGTGCCGAATAAATTCTGTACATGATGCCCCACTTCATGGGCAATCACATAAGCAAACGCAGATTCGCCGGCTGCACCCAGTTTATTTTTCATGTCGTTATAAAACGATAAATCCAAATAGACCCGTTGATCATTCGGACAATAGAATGGCCCCACGGCAGATTGTCCCGTGCCGCATGCCGTTGGGGTTACGCCGTTGTAGATGACCATGCGAGGTTCTACATATTGTTGGTTATTTTTGGAAAAGTATGCCGACCACACTTCCTCTGTGTCGCCTAGCACCACTTTGGAGAGTTTAAATAATTGGTCTTCTTGCTGTGATTGCAAAGGTGAACTTTGCGTAGTGCCCACCTCCATCTCACCGACCAAGCCTGATAAATCCACGCCATAATAAGCGCCGACCAAAATAATAAGCAGCCCCAAAACACCGGTCGGTTTTCCGCCACCGAAACCACCGCCCGAGGAGCGTCTGTCTTCCACATTTGAACTTTCTCTACGACCTTGCCAACGCATACTTTTTCCTATCTTTAAGTTAAATTCGCGCTATTCTAATCTAGAACCCTTTTTTCCGCCTAACATTTTATTCCTAGACTTATACGGCTGAATCGGGTATGTTGTGGCTCCCCTAAATCAATCAACAAGGAGATCAAAATGGGATTATTTGATTTTATCGGCGATATCGGCAAAAAAATCTTCAGCAAAGAAGAAGAGGCTTCCGCCGCAGTAACCCAACACATTAACGAAGACAACCCGGGTGTTGCGGATGTGGCGGTGAAAGTCGAAAACGGCGTAGCGAAAATTTCGGGCGTGGCAAGCTCTGCCGGTGCTTTAGAAAAAGCGGTATTAATGGCGGGGAATATTGCCGGTATCAGCAACGTGAATGTTGATGACGTGACGGTAAAAAACGGTGAAACCCTTGCCGGCGATGATGAATTTTATGTTATCCAAAAAGGCGATACCCTTTGGAAAATTGCTGAAAAACATTACGGCGACGGCAACAAATATGCTGCCATCGTAACGGCAAATAAAGAAGTAATTAAAGACGCAGATAAGATCTTTCCAGGTCAAAAAATTCGTTTACCGAAAAGCTTATAGTGTTATTAAAAACCTTTGAATAAATAACCGCACTTGATGATATAAGTGCGGTCTTTTTTTACTGTGTTTTAATTGAATCACAGCGTGCAACTTGTTGCACGAAATCGTGAATACCCGATGGCGCGCGTTTCCTAACGCGTGCCAAAAACATCAATTTAGTTTGATTCAAATCTTCACTATTTTCATGAACAACTTCAGTTTGTTTATTTTTAGATAGATACAAGCACGCGTCAGGAGACGCGCGCTGTCTGGGAGTATATGCCGACGACAATTACCAAATATATTTCAAACCAACATATCCTTGATAAGCTTCCTTACCGCTGCCGCTAAACAATGTGTTGGTTTTGCTTAATGCACGAGTGTAATTCAGATTTGCCTGCGCTGATAACTGTTTACCCAATGGTAAAACGCCGCCGATGCTCACTTCACCAAAGGTTGGGGCATAACGCTCGGTAATACGGTCACCCCCTACCTCTAATTCGGTTTTTCTGCCCATAAAATCGTGCACCAAATTCAGTGAAGCAAAGAAGCTATTGGCGTTTTTGCCTTTTTCTGCATTGAAGCTCACACCTGCCCCAATACGTCCGCGTAATACGGTTTGATGGCTGGATTTCATATCACGAATGCCGTCATTAAATCCGCCCATTTTGGTCTCAAGCAAGGTGAGTTGTGCTTGTGGTACAAAATTCCATCTGCCATCAGTAGAAATCGCAATTTCCTTACCCACTTCGGTATTTGCCATAAAGCTGAAGCCGTGATTTTTCGCTTTGTTGCCGTTTTGTGCGGTGTATTTCGCCCCAATCCAGCCTACATTCGCGGTGGTGTCCAAATACAAGCCGTTATTGCCATACCAAGTGGAATATAAGCCCAGTGTTGCGGTTTCTAACTTGCCTTTGCCCACCAATTTATCCGCCACAATATAGCCATTTTGGGCGTGGTATTTGTCATAGAATTTGTTATCCGCATGGTTAAACGATGCCACCACACCGCCACGGCGAACGCCATTTTCATTGCTGTTCACGAATAAATCTGAGCCAATTTGCACAAATTTCGCTTTCGATTTATAAGCTAAACGATCTTTGCCCTGTTCTTGGGTATAGCCACCGCCTACGCGTGCCCAAGTTTGCGGTGTTAACGGTGCTTGCAAGCTGCCCATTCGGGTTTGCAATTTACCGTTTTCTTGCAATAACGCCTCCCTAGCAATACGTTGAGTTTGTACATAGCCGGCAATCTGTTCCGCATAAATCATCGGACCGTTATTAGCTGGCACCGCTGGCTGTGGTGCTGGCTCAGGTTGCGGCACTGGTTGCACAGGTTCAGGTTGTACAGGTGCAGGTTGTACAGGTTCAGGTTGCGGTGCTGGTTGCACAGGCTCTGGTTGTGGTGCAGGTTGCACAGGTTCAGGTTGTGGTGCAGGTTGTACAGGTGCAGGTTGTACAGGTGCAGGTTGTACAGGTGCTGGTTGCACTGGTTCTGGCTGCGGTGCTGGTTGCACAGGTTCTGGTTGCGGCACTGGTTGTACAGGTTCTGGTTGTGGTGCAGGTTGCATAGGCTCTGGTTGTGGTGCAGGCTGCACTGGTTCTGGCTGCGGTGCTGGTTGTACAGGCTCAGGTTGCGGCACTGGTTGCACAGGTTCAGGTTGCGGTGCAGGTTGTTCTAATGCCGTTAACGTCCAATAATACTTATTGCCATGTCGCACTAATTGGGCTTCGCCTGCGTTTGTAGTTGGGGCGGTGCCTTCAAATTTACCCTTTTCTTCGCCTTTAATTTCCACCACAGGGGTTAATAAGCCACCGTTTTTCTCTACATCCGAACGGGTAACATCACCGAAAATGCTCTCGTTGCCTTGGTAGTAGGCTTTAACGGTGGTGGTGCCTTCGTGATTGCCTTCAATAATCAGTTTATCAGTTTGTTGGATATCGGGGTTATGCCAGAAGGTGTTAACGCGAAGTTCGCCACTGTTTTCCTTACCATCAAATTTACCATAATCACCACTAATTGTTAAAGTATCACTTGGAAGATTATTTTTAGATAAATCAATTATGCCTTCATTACTAAAAATATTGTAATCAAGTCGAATATTTGAAGGGGTATTTTTAGGGGCAATATTTAACTCTGCATCTTTATAAATCGAAATATAACCAACCTCACCAGAATTACTTGTCATATTTCCGGTTAAATTTAAAATACCGTCGTTCAAAATTCTAATGCCTCCAAAATTACGAATTGCTTTATCTTCGTATGTGCCTACGCTTTCACTGCTTCCCGTTAATTCTTGCTCAAGTTGAATAACATTAAACTCCGCATTATCTAAAGCATCAGGATTATTTTTATAAGATCCCTCTAATACTTTGAGTTTAGCTATATCAGCGCCCCATAAATAAATGGCGTCATCACCTTTACCCAAGTAAATATTTCCTTCAATTTTACTACCTTTATATAACTCAAGATTATCTCGATAATCCGAGCCAATAAATGCTGCTTTATTTTCCGGGGCTGAAATGACACCGTAATTAGCTACAATTGTGCCCACAGGAGATGGGCCCAAAGCAAGTTCAAGTTTTTTAACCGCTTTCCCAAATAAATCCTTACGATTAAATGCTGAAAAATCAATAACATTCCCTTTTTCCGATGAAATATGACCGCGATTCTCTATGATAATTTTAGTATAAAGATTTTTATAAATATCTTTTATTTTATTGGCTTTATCTTCATCAGATAATGCTAAAAATGCTGGATCGTGTCTATCTTTTCTGAATTCGTTCTGTACTTTAATAGCTATACCATTTTCACCACTTGCTTTAATTGAATTTCCTTTACCTAAAAGAATAAAAATGTCCCTCTGGCGTGCGTACCCATATCTAAAGTCATCGAAACCAACCTCTAATTCCAAATAAAAGCGAGCAGAACTATCGTTGCTAACAGCAGGATACCCAATAGAATCTAAATTTAACGCCAAAGCTATACCATTAGGACTAGCTGATGTCATATCTAATTTATTAAAACCATAATAACCCCCTCTATCGCCACGATCAAAATAAATTACTGAACCATCTGCATTCTGTTGTAATTCATGAGTAAATTCATTACGATATGCACTTACTTCCAAACTAATCGGTAATACAATAGAAACAGTTAATAGTGTTTTAATTAAACAGGATTTACCTTTATTTTTCGCTAATTCTGATGTCACGACAGAATTTTTAGTGAGATAATTGTATTTAGTTTTAAAGATTTTGTTCATTTGAGTTGCCTGTATGATATTAGATTTAACGTAATAAAAATGGGCATCAAAAAATCATTAATTAATAATTTATGATACCCATATTTAATATAGACTATTTACGATTTAAAATATTATCTACTTTATTTCGAATTTCATTTCGCACTTCATCTACTTTGCTCGATTTTGAAGTTGGTGAATAATTATCTCTTCCATTTTCATTCGGTCGAGATGTAATTCTTTCTACTGCGCCTTCACCAGTGCCTTTGCCTTGTCTATCTAATGACATTTTAGTTTCTCCTATGTTGGTTGTTAAATTAATATGGTTTAAATCTTGATGTACTACAATTAATCTTAAATGTACTTTTTGAGTAAACTTCTTCAACTGTCATATCTACTTTACCTACCCCCTTAACATCATATTGACTATAAATTAGAGCTCCCCAGGGAAATTTTTTTCCTGTTGGAATGCTAATGCGTTCACCAACATACCTGTTCTGACAAGCTCTTACATCGTCATCATAACTTCCTGATTGGTATGAGGTATCATCACTACTACAATCTGCCAATAAACAATATGCACCCGCCACTACCAATCCTGCAGCGGCAACGCCTGCTAAAGCCGTAAGCGTATCGCTAGTGGACCAATTAGAACCACTCTCTTCTTTATATTGATTAAATAAAGACCTGGTATCAGAAATTAATTCATTATTGCTTGCATATTTTTTTAATTTAACACTATTTGAATTTCCCCAATGATATTCTAAGCCTCCATCAGAAAGTTCAGTTAAATAGATTGTGTCACTTTTACATTTGCCACTATGGATTTTTTCATCAAAATAAAATCTATCATCTGATTGATAAGCATAATCTAATCGACCAGCACATGTATTACCTGAACTCATTAACGGATATTCAATATCGTAACTGCCTGAATCCATATTAATTTTAATAACCCAAGCACCTCCATCCGATTGTTTTCCTACACCACCATATAATCCATTTAGTTTATCTAAATACTCATTATGTGAAGTACAAGCAGATAGCGTAAAAATCGATAATAAAGAGAGTTTAAGGAGCTTTAATTTCATTGTGTTTAACATATAAGATCCTATTAAATACAGAAATGTAGAGTTAAAAAATTTTTTTCTTCAAGGTGTTTTGTTCTCTCTGTAAAGAGAGAACAAGAGGAAGTATACTTCCTCGC